>Ga0116227_10003056_pt1 | contig 37531 bp, 39 predicted proteins | sample S1TSphgellanicum_FD_89693 | JGI IMG/M metagenome (GOLD analysis project Ga0116227, IMG submission 89693) | Host-associated microbial communities from peat moss isolated from Minnesota, USA - S1T2_Fb - Sphagnum magellanicum MG | ecosystem: Host-associated > Plants > Peat moss > Unclassified...
GGTTTTAAAACAGATCATGTTTATGGTCAAGACGTTCAAGTCGTCCCATCTTTTGTTAAAGTTGTTCGACAAGCTCTGCATTGAGAAATATCGGAAGACGTACATGCTCATTCTCTTTACGAAGACCTGATGGGGTACTGTCTACTACACCGCTCAGCGTGCCAACACTGTCAAATCGGCATGTGCATTGTTGCCAGGCGAAATTTTTAACGCCGATTATGACATTGATATATCCGACGAACTGAAAGCTTTGGTTACAGATCAATCTTATTGGAAGGGCGTGTCTGCGATGGAGGCACTATTTAAGACGATCTGCTCATGTTTAACATATTTGGAAGGAGATGAAGCGACATTTTCTGCTGTGTATGCCTATTTCGTGGCGATCAAGTTCCACATTAAGACGTTGAATTTCGCTGTCAAGGACGCATTGGATTTGACTATAAATGATATCAAACAGATTGTGACGATGATTCACCATCGCTTCTCGACAATTTACACGGAGGCCCATGTTCTGGCACTTGCTACTGATCCATTATTCACCCCCATGCGCACTAGGATTGCGGCGAAGTTCAGCCAAGAGTTCTTACAATTAGGGAAGTTTTTAATCAACTAGCAGTCGAAGGCCGCAATCAACCGTCTTGCGAATGGCAACGACGACCTCCGGCAAAAACTCTTTAACGAGTTCGCCACGTTTATTGTGCGCCCGATGGACAAAAATGATGATTTCAGTGACATCACCTTCAAGCCATCTGAATTGTGGACCTTATCTGACGATCATTATTACGGTGCCATCAACAGTCGCCTATCTGCATTGCACAAGAATCCGACAAGGGCAAGCGGAGGTGAGCGCAATCACAAGGTGGCCAAACGCATTCATAATTGCTCATGAGCTCAGTTGGGCAAGCACAAGATCGAGACCGGGACCGCCATTCTGTTCAATTTGGAACAGCTCAATCGTCAAATCGCTTCAACAAGGGATACAAAGTTCTGCAAGTGGCTGCACCAGCTCTGCCCTGATAGCGGATATGAATCTGAAAATGAAATGGACCTTATCGACGAGGATGAGGATGTTGTTGGTGGTAGCGTTGATGAATTTGATCGTGTTAACATATCCGAGGGCGTAGACGACATGCATGACGAGGATATTTTCGAGGCCGAGGAGGTGATGGACGAGGTGTCGAGGGTAACATCTACAAATGAGGTGGACGGTGGACCTCTGAATGTTGTATAATACATTATACGATATTATACGGTATTATACAGCGCAGTCCGCGAAGAATCCAATTACACAGATCCATAGTTGGGTCGCTTTTTAGGGTTGCCGACCCAACATTCTTGGATAACTTTTAGCACCCTATGTTTGAATGCCCTCATAGTAGGATTCGTTAATTTATAGATCGAAAAAGGAGTTGATTTCCCCAATTAGCACAACAAAACAAATAAGGCCAAAATCGTATACATTAATCTTCTTGGGGTGGAATCTTTTTGGTTCCTGATAAGCATGTTGAACATCTTACATTTTGGGTCTATTAAACATAATTGAACCAATGTTTATTGTCTAGTTTGCGTAACATTGGAACTAGTCTCTCTTAAATCCAAACTTTAAATTAGAATTGTGAAAAACATTCTTGAAAATAAAAAGAGGTTCTTTAAATCCATTGAAAAGTTTACACATAGGCTCAGCTTTAGGTTAATTATTATTTTTTGATTAGTTTTTGAACTATATATTAGCCTTAGTTTTAATTTGATATAAAACTTTCTATTTGTACAATATTTAGCATAAGTGAATTTGTAATGTTTACATGAAACTGAACCTGATTTTGAATTAGTTGAGATGTTCTTGAGTTTGAAAAAATGTGTCAAAATTGAAATTGCAAGATTTTTAAATGAAAAGAACCAAAAGAACCTTTAATTCTTTTTTTTTTAAAAACTAAGTCTTGAAGATCTCTTAAAAAGAAGAATCCCACAACATTGATATTTAACATCTTCCCATGGTGGAAGTATTTTTTAGATTAAGGGGCCTAGGACTAAGAGATAGAATTTGGCCTTGTATTTTAAAAATGTTTTGTAACTTTGAGCTTTACCCATCATGTCCATTCCAAATTTAACCTTTTTCCATGGTAAAAAACCTTTTTTGGGACATGAAAAAGGTTAACTTCAAAATGAATTTCTTATTTATTACATTGAAAATGGGGATGTAAATTAGATGCCTTCTTTTTTTCCCTTCATTCCTTGGTTTCCTTCTAGTGTTAGACTAGCGTTCAAATTTAACATACTAGACTATCATGTACATAATAATAATATATACCAGATTGGTCATGGAATGAGTTCTTGGAATGGGGCAAGTATTAGTATTGAGAAGTTTTTCAAACAATTCGTATTAGTTTGGTAACAGTAATAAGTTGAAGGTTGAATTCTTTTTATAAAAAAAAAGTTATAAACACGTCTTTAATTCATTTTGGACTTTGAAAATAGTCCGAAAATAAATATAATGAATTTTGAAAGTTTAAAGATAAATAGAATAACATCTTCAACTTGGTGGGCACTAAACAAAATGTTGAAATAACAAATTTGCATAAGAAATTTCTTTCACCATGAGAACAATTAACATTCATGATAATAAATCAACTTGGTGGCCATTAGATATTAAGAACCTAAAAACCATAAAAGAAGGGTGTAAAAGTAAAACATTGCATAACATCATCAAATAAATAATTCACTGGCAAAACCAGAAAACCAAATTTGAAATATTTAGTAAATTTTATGTCATTGAATTGTACAAAATATCAACAAAAAAAATTAGGTATTGTATCTCATAAATTGTTGGTGGTCCATTGAACATAACAGCTTCTAAGGCATTAAGCAATTGAAAAAAAATATTTATTAAAAAGAAAATCATTTGGTGACCACCAATGGGTATAATAATCCTAATTGGAAATGTACTAAAACATATACATTCAACATGTAACCTTGAGTAGGAAGACTTGTTTATTATGAAATATGAATATGAATTCCACCCACAAGAGTAGATAATAAAAGTAAACCTCAACTACAAGAAAAAAAAAGATTATCAATTTATTGTTTTCATAAAAATACATTGAGTATCAAAAACTATCTCACCATCCATATAAGAATTCAAAATATGAGCTACTGAAATTGAAATTCCACTTTAAAATCAACCACTAATTGGGGAATCATTTAACCTTTTAAACCAAAAGTCAAATATGCAATTACATCCTTCACCTTTCTAAAAATAAAACTTGGTCAACGACATGATTTTCTATTGGTTAGAATTACAAATGCCTTTGCATGGTCTACAAACAAAGATCGAAATCCACTATAAACAAAAATGAATGATTGAAATTTCCCCAAACTACAAAAATGAGACAAAATATAAAATAAAAACAAATAACTAAACGAACGTGAAATGAAAGACATGGAAAACATAACTGAAACAAGGACAAGTTTAAGGTGTACTTAGGACATCACCTAAAGGAAGTTACAATATTGCCAGATCCCCATTTGAATTTCCTTCAAATTGTTTGAACCAAGAATAAGGCGAATATCGAAAATTGAATGGCAGCTTCGAGAACTACATAATGATTGCGAAATGGGCATAAACCGTCTTTGCAAAAGGCAAACCCTTCAACGTTGGCCGCAATCGAGATGTAGGGTCTAACCATTGAACCTTGTTTTTGGATAACTCACATACTTTGAATGGTTAAAAAAAAGTTCACTCCATTTTGGATTTCGAAGGGCCTTGCAAAGCTCATCATCAATGAACATTGTTTGATCCTTGTCCTAATAAGGCAAACCTTTGCAAGCAAGGTGAACTCAATCCAAGTCCTTCAAGTAGTAATAAATTAAGTGTGTGAATTAACATGTTGTAGTGCATTGTTCATGTCCCCAAACAAAGATAAATTGATCGACAAAAGTTTTAGGCATCAATAAAGATAAAATTTCAAGGACATTTTTTAACAACACACATGAAAATGTAAAAATGTTCAAATGTTCAAGATAGGAAATCTTGTACTCCAACATGAATTTCCAACTTAGATACATTTAAGTTTTTCCCAATCTTTTGTTAATCCCCTTAAAGAAGGGCACATTTGAAAAGTAACAAAGGACATTATTGACACAAAAATGAGGAACTTTTAAGTTGTGCCAAATTGAGGCCAAAAAGTCCAAATCCGCATCTTTGCATTAAAAAGAAAAATATCATGCACCTACCAAAAAGAAGAAAAGTTAGAGCAAAGAGAAATTTTAAAATGAATAAAGGCCTCTATCCTTGTTGTAGGAGATGTTAGTCTTACATAGAATATACAAGAATGAAGTTGGTATTCAAAAGTACTTTTGTATTGATTGCATTAATTTCTTTTGGCCTGTTTAATATTTTCCCACAAGTACAAGAATGAAGTTGGTATCCAAAAGTACTTTTGTATTGATTGCATTCATTTCCTTTGGCCTGTTTAATATTTTTTCACACGTGCAAGAATGACGTTGGTATCCAAAAGTACTTTTGTATTGATTGTATTCATTTCCTTTGGCCTGTTTAATATTTTCCCACAAGTGCCTGTTGCCCCCGCAAGCTGTCTCCAGCTCCGAAAGTACAGGCGAATTTTTTTGGAGTGTAGTTTTGGGCAAAGTAATGTATGCCCCTTGTGGAGTGATCTGTGAGTCATTCATTTATGTGTATGATCTGTTGCATTTTGAGCAACTCCAGTAGTGCATGAAATGCATTGTGGTCGTATGATTCAAGGCTTATACAACCCCAAATTTTGGTGACAATGATTCTATAGTTTTGCCCTCGTAGGCAAATCCAATATTAACACCTTGGCCTAAGATTTCATTGGAACAACTCCACAAGGCAGAAAACTGAAGAGTCCAATCTCCTATGAACACAGGTGGAAATTTGACATGCATGATTGGTGCTTGGAAACATAAAAGCTAAAGCATAGATAAGATACTACATCAAGTTTTGGAAACAAATTTTCCTTAAAAATGGCCCTCAATAATCAATTGAACTTTTGTTTAGTCTTTGTCCAAACCAATGTTGTGCCTGTAACTGTCAATAACTTTATATACATGTAAATCCTATGTAAGTGTAAATCATACACAACACTTGCAATTAATGTTTTGGGGGATATAATTATAAAGTGTACATATCAGATGTTATATACCCTTAGTGTCTATAAACTACACCTGAATTTGCAATCCAAGTTAATTACTCATGGGTGCGTCTCAAAGCTCTTAGTTTTTTTTATTGCAAGGGGTCACTTTGATTTGGCCCCTCTTTTAAAAAATTCTACTACTTGTAATGCTCCCTAGATAAAAGATTTTACTATTATTCCAGTACTGTAAAAGAGCTTTCCTCTAGCCCACTTATATATAATACAAGCCCATGCTTTTAGACAAAGGTTATGGGGGCAAACAATGGTCCTCTCGAAGAATATCTTGGGTGCATATTCTTTGGTGCAAGATTGAGATTCAGCAACTTATCCTAAGATTATATAGAATAAATATAAAATCAATCAAGAAATTGTCTCATTTTATGGGAATTATCTTGAATGGAATGAAATCATGGGCAGTGATGTTTTTTTGGAAAAAAATCATCAAAAGAAAACACTTTCTTTTTAAGAGAATATTTTGTTGCAAATCTTTTTATTTTGAAAAAAAATTTGTCAATAAACGGCCATAAATTGGATGTTTGAGGAAAATGTAGCCACACTTATTAATATTGATTTCAACTCTTAAGAGGATTTTGAAAATGTATCCCCAAAACAATCTAAAATTGTGTGGGAATTCTTTCCACCCTACCTACATCAAGAATTTTTTAAAAAAAACATTAATCATGGGTGCATGTTGCCCGACCTCATTGCATGAGCAAAATTTCCATTCCTACCATTTTGCATGAGCTTTAAGTGCTTATAACAATTAATATTAATTAGTTCAATTAGTCACATTGCATCCCAAAGCTTTAGTTATTTAATTAGTTTTGCAACAAGCCACTTTAATTGGCCCATCACCAAATAAATTCCGAAAAAAGGCAACCCCCCACCACCTCCCTCCAATATAAAGTTGTATGCATTTACATTGTCATACACAGATATGTAAAATTGTGAAAGTTTATTTGTTTTACATTTACACTTGCACAATTTTACAAAACATAGAAATGACTTATATGGTTTAACAATTATGCTTACATGTCTCAGTTTATATGTTTACACTTATGTAAGCAGGTGGCCTTATATCCTTACACAAAATATATAAAAAGTCCATTATGTCATTTAGACTTACATGAAGTCAAAGTCCTAATCCATATTCACATACAACACTGATCCAAACCAAAGATGAGAATTATTGTGGGCATACCTATGGCTTTTATTATTTTAAAAAATCATTCATGGTCTCCATGGGTATGATTCTTTTCTAATTTGGAAAATATATATGGAGCAAAATAGTTCATTGGCACTTTGTTTACTATAGGGATTCAGAAGACCTATTTCATAAATTATGCCTCTATTAAGAATATGATTCAGAATGACCATTTATCTAGAGAATTAAAATTTTCTTCAACAATTCAATAGTTCAATAATATTTTCTTCAATAATTCCAAAAATAATTCTTTCAGAGGTCACTGTTTTTCCCTTTCAATTTTGTGGTTTTAAAACTTTGGTGAATTTTTCCATGTTTTGGGCACTTTTTCTCGAATTTACACTAAAAGTTGAAAATCTTTTTTAAAAATCCACATTTTTTTTGTAGCCACAATTGAAGAATGTGCCCCCAAAAAATTTCACTGGTGGCATTACCTACACAACCGGTTACCGGAGACAGGGTTTTCTGCCGGCAAATCAAAACTGCTTTTCACGGAGAGGTTACCAAAGCCAATTGCACAACCAATTGGTGTGCAGCCCACAATTTAAAAGAGAGTATTAACAAGAGTATTCAAGATTACAAATTACGGATCATGCCATATGACCATGCCTATGATCCATAATCCATAATCTTGCCAATTTAAGTTCCCATAATCCATCCCTTACCAAGGAAATGTAAAAAATGCAATATATACCAGTAATTGGAACCTTTTTGGTTCACTGCGTGTGTCTCAAGGAATGACCATTGGGAACACATCAAACCAAAGAGGCTCTTGGGGAACCGGATCTTATAAGGACCTTCCTCCACCAGACCATGGATGGGAGGTAACTCCAAATGTGGTTGTCATTTTGCCCTAGGCCTGACTTTCTACCTGGTTAATGTTCAACTCTGTGCTTTAAGTATAGAGTAATCAACAATCATCTGAGTTCTCATCATCAGGGTTTTCTTTCAGGAACTTTTGTTTGGAGCCAAAAGGGGCTATCACCATTGCAAGATGTGGAGAAAGTGGCGATCATCTTTGGGAACATTTAGGTAAATCTGGCTATAAACTAGATATGAAGTTTTGTTAAAAAAATCATACTTATATATTTTTGGCTACACAGTGAAAACCGACCATTGAAATCTCCCCAACTTATGCTATCTGTTTGCTCACTTCTGGCAATTAAAAACCTCCAAAATCACTTCATTTTAGAATTTAGAATTTCTCTTTTTGGTGAAATTTCGCCAGCAGGAAAAGGCCTGCTCAATGTCCATGTCCCCAATGTAATGGCTTCAGGAATTGAGTAAAATGTGTTTTCAAAACCCAGCACTCATTCTTGCAATTTCGGTTCCTTTCACAAATGATTCCAACATATTGTTCTCAAAATCAAACTTCCTATTTCTTTTTAAGAGTATATGTGCATAAAAATGAGTGTGTGTTGCCTAGCTGGAAAATGCATTAGACAGTAGAACTTGTTTTCTTTTCTACCTGACATCACTATTATTCCTACTTTTTATGATTGTTCTGACTGCGTTTCTACCTCCTTATACTACAGAGCTTACTCTGCACTTCAACTATAGAACTATAAGTTTGTTTTTTATGGGCATACTTAAACAATCAGCTACTTCAATTTCCATGGCATATATAATAACTTCAGAAATTGAGTACAATGTGATTTCAAATCCCAATACTAATTCTGATTTTCTTAAGTGATTTGATGAGTAGTGGTTGTAATTGTCTAATTATTTCTAAAACTTCAACTACCCAATGACAAATGTACCCCCAAGCCGAAACCCTAAACCCTAAATCTTATGAGTGACACGGATTTTTTTTGTACTTTATGAGAACTTTAATGACCGTGCATAGTTGGAACCAATCGTTTTGTGGAAAGACATGTTGAACTTGTCTCATGCAACTAGTCAGAATATGCATAAATATGGTTCCAACATTATATGTGATGCTTGTAATAATGACCCATTATTTTGTGAGCTTTAGACTTAGGATGTAAGAGATATGGAATTTTCAGTGATTTTTGTCACTAAAACTTCAAATAAATCTTTAAAAAATAGGTTTTGGAAGGAAAAATCAGTTTAGAACGTGTTCACACTTGAAAGTCTACCATTCAATTCAAGGATGATTTTGTTTCATACTTGACTCTTCAAAAATGGGATATACCTTGCAAACAATGGTAGAATGGCAAAGTGAGAATAATACTTACACTTTTGTACAAACTTTAATAAAAGAATGGCAAGGGCATTTGCAATACTTTTCCTCTACAAACTTTAATTTAACATGATAGCTAATCTAACATTGCAAGGATAATTTCAATATCACATGTGGTGTGCAAGCTCTAAACACCACACCCTTTACAAGCAACAACAACCAAAAAAGAAAAAAGGAGTGAGGAGCATGGAGCAAGTAGTAACAATAAAAATACAAACAAAAAAAGAGAAAATGTTGTGCATTGAAGAGCTGCAAGCTCCCCACCCACTTGAAAGCAACAACACGAAAAAAAACAAAAAAGATGAACATGTAGCTGTGAGCTCCCCGCCCCTTCGCACACAACAACAAAAAATAGGAACCTGCTCCCCACTAAGTAGCAAGAACCAAAAAAAACAGGGAAGTTAGAGCTCCCCGCCCACCACAATAAGACAAGCTTTCAAAACTTGATGATGAAGAAAGCTTGAGAAGAAAGGCGATGAAAACAATTAAGGGGGGAAAACAAGATTGCAAAGGGAGGTAGGTTGGTGTAGGTGGGCAGGTAAGAAGGATTGAACGCATTTAAAACGTTTTCAAAAGCCCCAACGCTTTCAAAACGGGTTTGTTTTTTTGGATGGTACATTCTTGAGTACTGAGTCGCATGGGCCCTTTTCCCTGGTGGTGCATTTTCCACAAGTTGCAAATATTCCAGGTGCTAAGTGCTAACTTACTGCCGCCAAGTACTGGTGTGTTTTCGGATGTCTCAACGAAGAAGGTTATTATTGGCCACAGTGAACCAGCACCCACCAGTGCACCAAGAAGGATGAATAGTAAGTGGTCAGGAAACAGTTTTCTGTTGGCTTTTAGTTCCCTAGCTAACCATGGTAATTAGCTCAGTTGCTTTTTTTTTTCTAAACCTACCTACTAACAACCCACATACAGGTTGTTGGTAGGTAGGTAGTAAAAACAGCCCTTACATATGTATAACCCATCTACTTACCTAGTAGTTACCTATTTTCCTACCTGTCTATGTATGAGACCTATTTCTTACAGAATTGGTTACCAAGGTGAAACCAAATATTAGCTCAGTAGAGGTTCATCCATAACTGAGTAATAACGGGCGTCCAGTGGATGGTGCGCTGGTGGGTGCTGGTTCACTGTGGCCGTTATTATTTTGTGCAACGTTCTCTGTCTCTGTCTCTCTCTCTCTCTTCCCTGCGGTGGTTCTTTCGTCATCTTGGACATGGGTCCTCCCATTTTGTTCCTTGTTTTCCCACTTTTTTGGGTGCTTTGGTCTATGTATATTTGGCAGGGTTTCTTCTCTCTTGAGCTATATCTATAATAAGCTGCTGCAAATGGTGAACTTTAGTAGCAGTACACGATCTAGACTAGCCTTTCGGTTTGCCGTGATCCTGATATTGCTAGTAACTCTGGTGACGCCATGGTTAGCTGCTTTGTTCGTGTTTAGGCTTTACAGCAGTAGTTCCAGTCCTCTATTGTTCGATCCGTTTGTTCTACCAGGACTGCCGAGAAGGACTCTGGATGCGCGATCAAGTGTCATCACCGCAGCTGCCTGTGTTGAAGCCGCAAGCAAGTTGAAAAATGGTAGTAGAGCTGGCGAGCTCGTGGTGGCGACGGAGTGCTCCTGTAGATCTGTGAGGGAGATTGAGTTAGAAAGAGTGATTCAGCAGCTGGAAACAAAGGAGCGCAGCCAGGCTTTCGAGCGCATTTACAATACTGATTATTGGGGAGGAGGCGAGTCCAGATCTGGACCTGGGAGTAATGTGCTGTACACCGCCAATGCGAGGAAGTTGTTGGCTGAGGCTTTTCAGAAGTTTGGCGTCCATCTGGTTTTGGATGTTCCTTGTGGAGGTCAGTAAGGATAGTCACATTGCCCCATCAACGTTGCAAATCCATCATCTGATTGTGCACAAAAAGCTGTGCATCAGTTTGTCTTCAGATTTACTTTTCCTTCGTTTGTTGTCTTTCTTCCGTACCCAGTCCTGCAGTTCATCAGTGCAGCCTGCTAACCTATAGCTTTGGGGTATGTAAAAGCTCCACCTGAAATGAAGCAAGCTGAAGCGAAGACTAGATTGCAGGAAAAAAAAATTTTGATGATGTGTTTCTACCAACATCTTGTGCAAAGAAGAGATGTTGTTGTGATTGAACCCCTATACCGTCACAGCCTCTATCCAAATCTTTACAAAATCTCTTGCAAAGATTGATGAGAATGTGATGCCAAAGGTGGCTGACCCCAGCATTAGGTCGACTTCTTAGGTTACCCTAATGTGGTAGACACTTTGCAATGAATTCAAATTGTATTGGACACGTTTGGAGTCCATCTGGTTTGTGTCCCAGACTCCAGCTACTGGATTCATGGTGCAGCAGAAATGCAAGGTTTCATCACTTTTAGTCTAGATGGATGCTCATAGAAATTTATCTTGTGAATTGAGTTTGTTTATCTGATCAGCAGAATAGACAATTAGCAATCCTAAAATACTGTTGGCCATCAACATTTGCACTGACAGCTTCATATGATTTTTATCTGAAGTCAACCCTAGGCTCCAGGAGAACGAATACTGGTGCTCTGTTACTTGGTTCAGGATGCATCCATGGTGATTGAGACCAAGTCAAGTGTGGTCTGATTGATGCTGTTGTCTCTCATGACCAAAAGGAGTAATAAACTTGCTGAATGTCTGCATTGAACTTGTGAATTTTCTTATCCAGATGTGAATTGGCAACCTCTCATTGAAGGCTTCAACTCCACCAAATATGTTGGATATGACATTGTTCCCCAACTTGTAGCTCGCAACATTGAGCACTTCAGAGAATGCAAAAACATGGAATTTGCACGACATGACTTTGTGAACAAGCCCATTGACATAACTCCAGACCTCATCATCTGCCGCGATGCAATCCAGCACAACACACTGAAGGATGGAGTCCGTGCTCTTGCTAACCTTGAAAAGTCTGGTGCAAAGTATCTCGTGACCAATTGGCACACTAATACTGGAAGGGGGATGCATATTCCAGCCAACAAGCATAATTTTCATGTATCCGTTGGAGGGGCATATCCAATAGATGTATCATGTCCTCCATTCAACTTCTCAAACCCTGAACTCTTCATTTCAGAGGGTCCAAATGGAGAGAACGATGATGGAAAATTTATAGGAGTATGGAAACTTCCAGCAATGTTGAAGGGTAATGGGGAGAGATTCATCATCCCTGACGATTTGAAGGCAAGGGCAAAGCAAAAGGTTGTTTTTTGGGATGAAGTTCTCAAAGCTCAAGACCTAGTGTCAATTTGATTCAAGAATGTTACTTGGGCACATATTGCAATATTTTGCTCAATTTGCTGAGGAAGGGAGGGGATTGAGACATCATTGCTGCAAATTTTTATTACAAGGTAGTTATTATATTTGCAAGGTTGGTTCTACTATCCAACAATGTTTTCAGTCAAGATCCTCTAGAAAGTCTTTGGAAGATGATGAGGTTGAAAGAAGAGTCTTTGTTGGGTAGGTTCTGAATGGATTGTGGCTTAGAACAAATTCATGTCATGAAATTGACCCCTTGGCCCATGCAAATTATTGCGCCCATGAGAGCAGTTTTTTTGCAGTTCAATTAGTGGAGTGTATTATGGTCAGGGAAATCAACTGCTAGAGGTGATTCACCTGGATTGTTAGTTGCACATCACATAGGGAGTCAAGAGTGGACAATTTCACACTGGTGCCAAAATCTGAAGGGGGGTGATGGAATATTGAGTGCTGATGCCAGCAACAACTGGGTCCTTTTGTTTGGACATCAAGTAAATGCTTGCAGCTGGAGAATTTTGTGTCACAAATGTGCTTGGGAACATGCAAGTTCAGCAATAGTTTGTAAATTTAAACTAAGTAGTTTTAACAAATTATCATTAGGAACTTGTTTGACCATGGTACCTTACTCTTGTAAATGTAAATTAGAGTTCTAACAAATTATCATACCAACATTGGCTTACTGCTCAATTCCAAGACCTGATCAGGGTTTCATTCTCTTTTCTTTTTTTTTGCATTTGTGGCTGATTCCATAAATTACCTTCAATCAAAGAAGATAATTTTGTGAACAAAAAAACAACTTTCTCAGTAAATATCAAAGGGGAACATTTTTGTAGCATTGAAAGGAACAAACTCTGGGCTATTTGCTGACTTTAGTACGAACAGTTGTGGGATTCCAATGGGAGTCATATTTTTCTGGTCAAAAAAGTGCAAAAATTCGCCCCAAAACAAAAACCCTGGACCAAACAATCCAAATTTAATATTTTGTGAGGCCATTTGTGTGTGATGGGCCTTTTTTGAAAGTTCTTTCTTTTCCAAAGCAATTTTTCTTCACCTTGTAATAGTGCAAACAAAAAAGAAAAAAGTTTCTAGAGTTTGGCATTAGTTGTAGTTTACAATTGCTTCCACCCTACTTCAAAAGCTTCAGCTTCATATCAGAAGAAGGAACAAGAACGGTAAGGTGTATTGGCACACAATCCTAGTAAGTCAAATCAAGGCAAGATTGGAATCAAGTAGGGAATGCCTCAAGTCATACCAGCCTGGTAAGTTGACCCACACTGATGCCTATTACCTGTGCTATGTACCAGGCCGCCATCTATGTGCAAAGACCAACATTGAGAGAGAACCCACTGGGGCTAACATTATGGGGTCCAACCTGCGAAGCTATGACTCTGAGTACTTCACCAAATGTGAAGAACTTACTTCTAAAAATTATTCCCATTATTCTTCAGCTCCACGATGTTTTCACCAGCATGGCACATGATGTCACACCACTATATCAAGGGGCTAATGGGATGTTCATGGGTACAAGCCAACCTTACATGCAAAGGAATTTTTCCAAAAGTTCTTGCTGTTTCTTAATCGCTTAACATATTTGATGTCTGGTCACCAGTAAGATTGTCCATAGCCAGGTTTGGTCACAATTCAGTTCCCTCATGGATGTAACAACATCCCATGGATGATTGCTGTGGACGTTGATGCAAATTCTTTTGAAGGGTCATCCTTGTTTTGGGCGATTCATCATGTATGTGAGTTTTTTGAGGCACTCATTGAATTTGAATGTGTGGAAGTTGATGCTCGGCCACTGATACAATCATGTAGTCAACATTTGTACATCTGTGCAGGCAACTGCTTCATGATCAATCATGCAGGGTCAGAATTCTTCATGTCTATGCTGGAAATGACACGAGCACACAGTCAACATTTGTGCATTTGCCACAACTTCATGAACCATAACTTGGGGTTTGGAATGTCTCATACCCAGACTGGAGGTGGCACAACCACATAGTCAACATTTGTGGATCTGCTGCACAAGCTTCATGAACCAAATTTAAGGGTTGGAAGCCTAAGTTGGAAATTATACAGTATCACAGTTGCTTCAGCAGGTTGATGACTGACTGGGTTTAGAACCTGATGGAGTGTGGGAATTGCAACCAGAGAAGGTGGAAGAGACTTAGATGGGTTTGGAGCAGCTCTGTACTCCAGGGTGCATGACACTTCAAAGTAGCAATGATCAGTCAATAGTACTTCAGTACCCAGTAGATAGATGTCTGAGTGCATGCTATTAACTTCATGAGATTAGCTTAACCGCACCATCTTATTTTTCATTTGTCTCTTGGAGCTTGATGAGGAGTTGTCTGTCCCTCTCCATTGATTTAGTTGTGAGAGGATGCAATCACACTGGCCATGCACACTAGTATACTTTACAAATGTGTACCCATAGTGCAACCCTGATGAACAGACTGGTAGTTTCACTTCTCTACTCTACAGCATGGCCTAAGTTTTGACACACCATTGACTTGAATTTGAACAAAGAAAGAAATTGCACAAAACAAGCCTTTGAAAATTGAGTTGACGGCTGCATGATTTTGATGAGGCTAACATGATGCAAATGGGTTTAACCAAGAGTATTTACAATTGTATAAGCATATATGTTGGCAATCTGGGACAGTATTCCCTACTGCAAGTGTGACTATTGACAACCTAATGATCCAACATCACAAGGAGGAATCCAATGAAATGTATGATGAGGAAGAAAATGCAAGCAACCAAGCGTTAAGCAAGATCCAAAAGTTGGAAGGTTAGTGGCAGAAGGACTAATATTTAGGAAAGGAAAGGACAAGATATGTAGTAAAGGTTATGATCAAGAGTGGAAGTAGAATCTATTGTGAGTAAAAGAAGTGCATGAAATGTAAGCAAAGCAATGAAGATGGTAAGAGATTCCCGTGTGACCTAAGGGAAAAAGATGATCATAATGTGAGGAGACATACTAACACAATTGTGAGCAATAAGAGTGTGCTACTTGTTGAAATGACATAAGTGGTTTCCTAATGGTGGTGCAGGAGATGATATGACTAAGAACCACTGTTGGTTTTAGGAACTCAAATTTAGAACTAGCATGGTTTATGGGTAGATCATGACTAGATTATATCACAAACAATGAAAAGGTTTTGGGTTGCAATTGTTGGAGATATCACAATAGGGTGCAGGTCCCAAGTGGGTTGAAAGAACCCACTATCAAGACTGTATGTACCAAATTTGAGAAAAGAAGGATTGTCAATTTGTCGCTCTACAAACAAGAGTATAATGTATGACAAAATGTGGTAAGTGTGGTATGTCATCTTTAGGATATAGACTCAAAGTCAAACCCTTTGTTGGATGTGCCAACATAGGAGGATACTTTGTCCTTTGGTGTGCTTTGCACATCCAAAAACATAACAAGGGCTCCATCCATGTGTGCCATTAGATGTCAAAGAAAAGCAACAAGAAAGGACAAAGAACAGATGGCCATGGTCCAAAAATATAAAGAACTTGACCTCACATACTTGCAAGGTTTCATACAGATTTATGTGGCTTCCTCAGAGGACCTGAAAATTTACATGTTGGGCTCAGAAAAGCTCTGCCCTGCTTTAGTCTTGCTTGACCTAAACAAAAAAGATCTGAGAATGCAGAATTCAGGATATCAAATTCAGAGTTCATACCCCCAAAGCAAATTACTTCTTTCAGTCTGCACACAATAATGGTACAAAAACCATGAGGATATCAGAAACACCAAACAGAGGTGAATCTTTCATTCACACAGTTGTTACAGAAATACCTTCAAATTTTCTGGCAGTGTGCATAGAATAGCATTGAAGTGGCCACATCCAGGCTACTCAGTAGAGAGAAGGAAATGAAGGTTCGGTTCTAGAATATCTGTGACATTATAGGGGAATCCTCAAGTGCGCACACGTTTACCAGGATGCACATCATCATCATATCCACTCCGGTCTTCCTCATACCCACCACCTCCAGCCTTGTCTTTCTTATTGCGGTCCAATATGCGGTTTATCTTATGCAAGTCATTAGTGAGTTTTTGGTCTTTATTCTGCTTCCGTGTTTTGCGACCATCTTGCATTTTTACTCCAAACTGGAATGCTGCCTTGGGCATGGCTTCCTTTTGCTCATTGTATTTGGCCCAGTCATCCTCTGACTCAAAGTCCCAGCGATGCAGCCGACCCTTTGCCTGAAAGAACCATGAAAAATACCTAACACAGTTAGTTTCCTTTAATAAATGTAAGCACTTGAAAACCTTCAGCATACAGTCTACTGACCAGACAGGTCTACATGAGCAGAAAAAATGGAACTCCAAAATCAGACAAAAGAACAGGAAATCTGACCCGGCCACCCATATCCATCTTTGTGAGATCTTCATCATCATCACTCTCTACAATCTCACGGTTGTATTCTTGGTAGCCTGGATAGCATTCAGAATAGCTCTCGGATATGAAATTCGGGTCCTTCTCACGGGAGTCACGCTCTCGCAGCTGTTGCAGACGCTGGTCATCACGCTTGAAAACTGACCCAAGACCTCGGTCTTTTTCCTCCTGGGTCATTAGGCGTGGATCAGGGGGTGGCACAGGGAGACCTGCCAAGTCAAAATCACCTGCAACCTGCAAAGTGTCCAACCTCCCACTTAATATTTCTCTTGGAGAAGTTACAGAGTGTGCCAAACCAACATATCTCTGCAACATTAGTTATTATGATTAACTATTATCTGTGAAACAAAAGTAGTTCATGAAATGAAATGAATAACTGGACTACTTACAGGAGGGTTGCCATATTGCTCAATGTAAGCAGCATACTGCTCAGGTGGCCATGGGCCAGCATATGCTTCTGGGGGAGGAGGAGCGGGAAACTCATTCCATTCACCTCCAGGATATGGCATTGTTGGCCCCTGCATGGCATTGTCATAACCTGCCTGCAAACAAGATTTGACAACAAATCAACACATCATTGTCATTCCATTATTTGTAGGCCAAATCAAAAGGACACAAATTCAACTCCAGTCCCACTCCAGTCCCAGTTGCAGAAAGACAGAATGTGTAATACTGATGTTCCACAGTGGAATTGTCAGGAAACATCAATGCCACTAGAGGACATAGGAAGGACAGCAGTGTATTAAAGGATCAGAAGACTAACAATTACAGCACAAGGATAGATGAAGAATTTTACCTCATGCTCCCAGCCCTGGCGAAGGTCATGGGGAGGTGGTGCTGGTCCATAAGGTTCATTAAAATAAGACTGTCGGTCATTATCTCGTGGTGACTCTTCCATATCCTCAGACACTGGACTTTGGGCCTCTCGAATAGTGGGCACATACTCAGAGCCAACTCCCTCAAAAATGTCATCTCTCTCACCTTGTGGACCATTTGCTGTTCCAGTGATCGAAAGTGCAGCTGAAATAGTTGTGGCTGATTCTCTTGAATCTACAAAATTATGTTGAGGTGGCAGTGGAGGTGGGGGAGGTAGGAATTCCTCTTCAACTGGCCGGCCATGGGTCCCATTAGTTCCTCCATTGACCACTCCATCCATGACTCCACCCTCACCTCCCATTGATGACAAAATCTTCCCTGCTCAAACCAACTCAAACTCAAACTCATGAATTGCATCAGAGTGACAATCTGTGCTCTCTCACCAAATGAGACATAACCACAAATCCAAAAGCATAAACACCATAAAGATTGCCTGAAAGACAGGGATGGTGAGTACATTTGTTGAATCCAAGAGTAATTACTAGAGAGGCTCACAGTGTTTTTCCAAAGACCACTGCTAATTTAGAGTAAAACATAAAGCCTCAAATTTACCTCTCACATCACCTTTGTCCTTTTTCTTCTTCTTCAGTAACTGCAAGAGAAGCACACCAGAAAAGACCATTACTAATAAAGTACATTGCCAGTGCCATCTAGCATTCTATTATCCCACATCCCTCCTTCATTCAAGTCCTAATCACATTAAAGATGAAGACTTCTAAGCTGTGATAAAGCTCTACTCTAAACTTCTCCAAAAACACTACCCTGAAGTTAGAGAATTATGGCCATCAACAAAACACTACAAGCTATCTCCTGATGATGCTTCTTAGATCCTCTACTCAAGCTTTGCACCAGCAATAAAAAGGAATATGCAAGATTGACTGCAGAACTCTCAAACTACCTTTCCAGAGGAACCTAAACGAAGGTATGCCATGATCTTAGCAATACGTTCCAGCACTGTTCCATCCACTCCCACTGTAACTGTTTCCTGCAGCTCAATTTAGAAATAATAAGCCCACTCTGGAAAAACAGCTTTGGTAAAATATTCACTACACTTTGAGAAAGCCTCACTCTTCACAGATGGACCTCTTACCAATGGGCAGTAAGCTAGTTGACAGAAAGCTATGGTTGCTGCACCTTCAAGACAGCATCCTCACAGTAGAACCTAGAGCTCAAGGGTAGAAAAGCGACTGGCAGATGATCACAAGCAACTACTACATATGGTTTACAGGAAAGTCCATAACCTGAGGGGGAGGACAATCTGCCTTGCTTCGGTGAACAGTGGTGGGTATGTCATGTGCAAACTCTTCATCCTGCATAGGTCATAGTCATTAGCATTCACAAATGGATCTCAGTGGTTGTTTCACCACTATTTACAGTGCCCAATGACAACAGTACTGTAATAAAATATACAACAAAGCATGGTGCTAAAACTAAGGAGGGACAATATTCTATAAAACTGTTGCAGAGTAAGGTACAGGGAGGAGGGCAAAGGAGCTTACCATGTCAAAAACAAAGGCAGTGCGCCCAGGCAGAAACATCTCGTTCACCTTGTTTACAGTCTGTGGCTTCACAATCCACTGGAATACCATCTGCAACCCAACAATTTCAACACACACATTGTAGTTCCCACTCATATAAAACCACCTTTGAGCAGAGCTTCATCACATATTTCATGGAGGGCAACCCACTAGGACTGCCACTTAGCTTAAGCAATACAGACATATCTGACACTGAAACTTATAAGGTCCATCTTTTTACCTTGGCTGAAGCTGTGCGGAATGCCATTGTCTTGTCCTCTTTCCTCTGCTGGCTGGGACCCACACGACACATAATCACCTCATCGTCATGTGTGCTTCTGAAAACAAGTAAATGTGCAAAACACTTGAAAGAAACTCAGCACTTTTAGTCCTCCCACCTACCTATGCTTGGCATTCTCTACCAGCTCATCATCTTCCGGTCGTTTGTCGATCTCACTACGAATCTTGTGCAGTAATGCATAATCAAGCCCCTTGACCAAATGAGTATGCTCCACATCCCCTGCTCAGTAAAAATGAAGCCCTTCAGTAACTGCAAAATTCAACCTTAATGCAGATATCCTTGCTAGAAGGAGGGACTGCAGGTAGAGATGTACCATGGAAATAAGCCAATGAAAGATGGACACATCTAATAAGTTTACAGACGCACCTCCAAGAAACTTGCTGTTTTCAATGGATATCCGATGGGCATCTGCTATCCTGACCTCACACACATTGTATTCGGTTAAAATTTCAAGCAATGTACCATAAACACCAAAAAGAATGATATCAATGAAAGCAGCAATTGTTCATGCTGACAGGCACCTACTAGCATCAAAACAAGAGGAAAATGGTACCTCAAGTCAACAGTGCCAGGTGGTGCCACTGCATGCAATGATCCAAGCTCTGCAGTTGTTGCTTCATAGTCAGGATTTACATCCTCTCTCCTTTCCTTTGCACGATCACGATACCTTGGCAGATCATCCTCCTCTCCAGCTTTCTCCTCTCTGGAATGTCCCCTTTGATTGATTAATGCAGAACTGAGTACAGAGTGACTGAAATTCCTACAAAACTCTTTAGAGCAAATTTCTGATGCAATGTTTCAGAACATACCAAAAGGTGAGGAGTTGGGATTTCCACCATCGAAAAACAAATCCCATAAAATTGCTAGAATGACCTCTATGGCAAGCTATCAAAATACTTGTCTATGACAGGAAATAATTGCATGCACAGTCAGATGGAGCTCACTCTTTCAGTTTAGGTCGGAATTTTCGGTGAGCCCGCTTCTCACCATCAACTTCTTCGTCATCGCCCCGCTTTGCTCGACTGCGATACAAAATCCACGGCCACAAAAACTATTCATTCCCTCAACAAGAATTGGGATGGCATAAGTTCCAAATTACGAGTAGGGTTAGGAATTTCGAATTAGGGTTTTCAAAGAGAAACTTCACTCCAGTATGCGTTGCATCGCCTCTCAGTCTCGAGGCTCTAGCTCATCTCCCATTCCATCGTAATTCAGGCGTCAAATCTTGTGTTACTCGTGAGAAGGAAGCTTACCTGCGCGGCCGGTCTTTGCTTTTCTCCTCCCCTCGGCGAGGGGTTTCCATGACCATTTTCCGGAAATCGGCATTGGACAAATTCTGAAGTGCGGCTCCTCCATTCGCATTCTCGCGCCTCTGCTTATCCTGGGGGCGTGGGGGCGGGGGCAACGGATTCGAAATCGGCATGTGCTGGTCGTCATTTTCGTCCTCCATTTCACGCCCCCGACTTTCTTCTTAACAACGGCCGCCTTCTTATCTAGTCTTTCCCTCCCTACTACAGCGCCTCCTGCACACGCAAAACTACGCCTTCAAAACAAAGAGAAAATACCTCTACAACGCGAAAGAGAAAACTCTAGAAACGTTCCCACGTCTTCTTGTATCAAATCCTCTTCGGTTCCGAGCATGAGCAAGACTGGAATCCACTCCTACACGCTGATCTCCTCCACGAAGCTCTCGCTAGAAACGATGTCGCGAGCCTCACCAAACCCTAAAATCCCCGATCACTCCGATCGCAACTGAGCTCAGATTACAAACTCCGGGTAGACGTCCTGATGGATGATGGACGTCTCATCCACGAACCCCACCCCAGAAACCCTAGCTACGGCTAATTTGTTGCTCCTCGATTTACTGACCTCGGAAGGAGCATCCTTGCGGAACTCTCATCCACGATCAGACCAGCGGGTTATCATAATTTGGGCTATCGTTAGTCGGTCGGTCATTCGTAGCAGTTACAATTACGTACATAGTTCTAAAAGTAAAAACACCTCTAATTCCGGGTGACTTGGGTTCGGGTCCCGGGTGGGAAAACCCCAATTCTTTGGGTTGCTATTGTAATGTAATGCATTTATGAGACTACCCAAAGGGGACTAGCCATGGGAGACGTTTGGCATTGAAGGCTACCCATTGGAACCACGGGTGGCGACTAGGGCAAACAAGCAACTTGCCCTAATTATTGGAAAAATTTGGCAGTTCCACCACGCCCAAGTTTTCTTTTTCTTGGACGATGACGAAAGTCAATGGAGGTTGGATGTACCATCGGATGGTCCAAATGCAATAGAAACAAAAGGTGGCAATGAGTTCAATCTCAAGGTTAAAGACAATGACGATCCTTTGCTCTTTTATGTTCACCCTTAGCCTTTATCCCTCTCTCCCTCTTTACAAATTCAGTCACTTCAATACGCACATTGTCTCTCTTCTTTCTTAAGTATAAATATTTGGCAACATTTAGGGTTTTTGTTTGACACAATTTCACCATCTACTTTTGTGCAATTGCATTTCTCTTACATTTTTCTATTCTATTTGCTTGGACCAATTTCCTTTTGGATTTTGGCATTGCTTGGTAAAGATTGAGTTTCATTGTTTATGCTTCAAAATATTTGAGTTTTGATTACAAGTCAATTTTGTGTTTTTTTTGTTTGGAGTTCTTTTTATTTTGGCTAAATTGTTTTCATAAAAAATAAGGAAGTACAATTATGAGGGTTGTTATTGATGTTGTGAACTATTATCACACATAAATGTTGAATCTTGAATTTTTAGCATGTTTTTGTATGATTTAATTTTGGGAAAAGAAAAGTTGCATATCAATATCATGTTTAATACTTCACTAAGTCTATAACTATGGGTCATCTCATTTACAAACTAAGACTATCAATAAGAAAGTCATCAAATGCTTTGAAAAGGAGGTTATAAAAATGAACTATTTTTTCATCATTTATTCAAGTATGTGTAGATGTTGAATAAGCTCAAGCCAAAACACAAACATGAAACCACTAAATATTATTGCATCATCACTGATGTTTCGAAACATAATGATTTCACTAAAAATATGATTGCAAGCACCTCCCAAGCCAACTGTGCCATTCCCATCTTCCATTCCACTACTAGAAGTTTCAAAGTCAAGATTTTCAAAGATAGACAACCCAAAGAACATGCCCTTTTGGCTTTCACTATTAATGTCAAATAGATGGTCTATTAGGTACTACAAGAAAGTCAATGTTTGTTTTAGATGTACAATTATGCTAATTTGTGTGATTCATCTATTGTTATCTTTTGTGTGTTAGGAATTGTAGATTTCTTTGTTTTATCCCTCTTCATTTCTTGTAAATGGATGCTGCTACACCCAAGTATAATAAGATTCATTTTGACAACATTACAAAAGAGGTGTCATCTTACTTAAAGAAAGTTGAACAACCTTGAAAAGATCCCCTTTGTCCCCATCTTTGGATTGAAAAGAGACAATATGATCAAACATTCTTACAACTTAGAATGGTATAAGGGCCCAACCTTTTGGGAAGCCTTGGACTAATTCTTAGAACTTGAGTGGCCATTCAACAAGCCTTTGTGATTGCCCACTAAGGATGTGTACAAGATTGGAGGCATTAGAACTATGCCCATGGGTTGAATGAAAACACATATCACTAAACCTACTACGGTGGTGACATTTGTCCCCATTAGATTGACCATTGAGGTGAAATTGGTGAAGATGCACCATGAGTTATTGTTCGAGCATCATCATGGTGATAACATAAATTTCAATGTGAAGAATGTGGTCATAAATTTTTTTGAAAAAAAGGTATTTTGCTTATAATTTAAAAAACAAAATTGTTAAAAAAAGTTACCAATCTTCACCTCCTACATCATCATCATGAAACACCTTAACTAGATTAATAATGATTATGCACCCATGTGAAATTGTTAGACATCTAACATTGTAATGAATTTTTAAATATTTTTTTTTATAAAGGTGAATCACCATTCAAGCAAGGAGCTAAAGGAGTCAAAATTCTTGAAGAATGGAAATGTAAGGTTTGTGAAGATGATTCCTACTAAACCAATGATGTTGAAATTTTTGTTAAATACCCCCTATTGGGCCAATTTGTTGTGCATAACATGAGGTTAGCAATGGTTATGGGTGTTAACCAAATCATGGAAAAGAAGGAAACCCACAAGTGCAAAGGTGACCAAAGTAACAACCAAGAAAAAACAAAGCATGTGGAGGTAACTGATCTTGAAATTGGTCATTTTTCAACATTGTAATGGATTAACAATTTTGATTAGGTTCTTTAAACACATAATGATTGTTGACCAAAGACAAACATGAATGAGAGTAAGCATGAAGAAACAAGCCTTGAAAAAATATCCCTCAATAGTAAAATCCTCTATTTTTAATGTAAATGTCAAAAAACAAATTCAAATTTTCTTTAAGTATCATTATAAACTCATCATGAACTTCATTAAGTTGTATACCAAGTTTCAAAAACTTTTATGTAACAAAAATATGTAATAAATAGTTTTTAAACTAGCTAGGTCAAATGTGCTAGAATTATTTTTAAATTAGAGATTTGGCAAAATATGGCCTTTATTATGCAAAAGTCAAAAGTAGTGAATACATTTTAATGTGCCATCAACTTGAAATTACCGAAAATCTAATTAAAATCATATTTTCATCTACTTTAAACCAATTTGGAACACATATTTGCATCTACTTGCATTTTCAAAAATCTATTTAAATACAAATTAAGGACATAAAACATAATATTATTATGTTAAAGTCAAAAAAATCCTCATATTGATCATTAAACTAAAAAAAATTCAAAAATTTCCATATTAAAATATACTTTATGGCTACTTTCACTCAAAAAAACAAGGATCGTAGATTTGTTTATTTTAGCATGTTTGCAATTTGGTGCTTTGAGAAACAATGGTGAGGTGAATGCAAAGTCTACTACTAAGGAATTTTAAAGATAGGGCAATGGCATGTGTGTTTAAAAATGTGATTTCCATAAAAGTCTTTTCTAGGTTGGATCTTTGTGAAGGCCTATATTAAAATACCTATGTTATTTCTAGTGTTTGCTTTGAACATCGATAAGTTTTTAATTTTTGAATTTTATTGAAGTCATGGTTGTTTAGTAAAATGAGAATGGTTGAATGATGTGCTACTATAAATAGTGAATATCACAAATTATTTTTTGACAATTTAATTATATGCTGCGATTAAAAAAATATTAAATTTTTTGTAAATCTTACGATTTATTTTGTTAAAAAAACTATGTTATTGACTTGCTTGAATACTACATGACATTTTGTAAATTCAACCAATGAATGGACATTTGATTTCATTTTAGGTTTTTTGAAAATGTTTTGACTATGAATTCCAAACATTGGAAATATTATAGGCTTGTAAGGTAATGTTAAATTTGCATAATGGTACTCCTAAATCTCTCTACTTTTTGTCCTAAATTCAATTTATTTTATATTTTTTTCAATTGAAATGGATTAATGTTTTTTCCTTTACCCACTATTCCTTTTGATAGTTGAACACAAGTCACTTTCTACCTTAATCAACAAATTAATTTGTGTCACTTTAATATCAAGTTGATTATTTGCCCTTGGTTATTTCAAAAGCGGCCCTTTTTTCTATCTCTTTAAAAGAAGAAATGATAGGGCATGAATAAAGTTCAAGGGGAAAAAAATCATTATTGAAAAAAATAGTTTGAAAAGATTAAATTTTTAGATGGAAACTACATTATCTTGCACTTAGTTCTACAACCAAATGATTAGAAAAAAATGGAAAGCAAGCAACCTTAAGAACTCTTGTAACCAAAAATGGAGGTGTTCAAAATCCTACACACAAGTAAATACAATGGCATAATGTTGGGAATCAATTGCATTGAAGCATTTCAAAATCAACATTTACATTCATGGACATTTGGTTACAATATTTTTAACCAACCTACCCATATTCATACTAGAAATTTTTAAAAGACCACACACATTAAACTCTAACTTGTAACTTTTTTTAAATTCAATTTCGTTTATTTCTTTAGTGAATTTTCCTTAATTTTTATTATCATAAAGATGACAATACAAACTACACATAATGCACTTGACAATTGTAACATTGAAAATTTAACACACAACATCTAAAACCATACAATTAACATTTCAATTACTACACTTTCACACATCCAATTTTTTTCATAACGTACATCCACAAATTTTCACCCTTGATGTTAATTATCAAATTGAAATACTCCCACCATACAAGTTTTGATTGTGACCAAAGTCATTAAAGGGGCAAGTAAACAACATTTACTAATCCTCAAACATATGTAGGGTTTATGCACTAGTAGGTGGTTCATTTTTTCAAAGAATCAGAATTCACATGTCCATTTTGCAATATTAAACTAGTACTTTAATGTGGTATCATTGGTTATATGGTAATAAAGTCCATATTTTGAAAGCAATAACGTCCATATTAGTAAATATATAATTATTTTTGTAATCAAGTCATTTTTTTAGAAACAATTGACAATTTGTATTACTAGTTATAAGTTTCCAATTAAAGGGTACATTACAAAACTAGAAACTTTGACACCAAAAATGAGCCACCATATGGTACATTTACTCTACGCTCAAGTCTTGCTTAAAAACAAACTCTCACATTGGAACATTTCACCTAAAAGACATTTAAATAATTGAGTTGATAATTTTTCCCTTAAAGAGGGGACATGAAATGTTAAAATTATATGCTACTTATGTTAAACAAGATACCATTTGGTGAAAGGAATATGATCATTTGTTCATTTGGATGGATAAATTATAGTTCATGCCAAACAAATAATATATAAATATGATTTTTGAGCCATTAACCATTCCCTTTCTTTCAATGCAACTAAAAGTAAAAGACAAATGATGAACATATGATCTACTTCTAAAGACCAAGTCATGCTTACATTTTTTATAGTCAAAATTTCCAAGTAAATGATGTGGAAAATTTGGAACTAATTCATGTATTAATTAACATTGGTTCATTTATTGACTTATTGATTGAATTTAACAACCTAGTATTGATTAAACTAAGAAGTGGCCTTAATTCATTTATTAACCTATTAATTAAACTGATTAACAATATATACTTAAAATTTTTAGTACATATGTTATATTTTTATAAAAAATTAATATTGAAAATTAATGTTTACTTACATTAATTATCAATTGGTTTTCAAAATGAATATAACCTTATTATATATAATTAATGAAATTATAAAATTTACCCAACAACCAATATATGGCACCTTGTATTTTTATTCAAATATTTTCTAAATTTGACGACCCCCAAACTCCTTGGTAGATTCAACTGTGAGTCTAAATGTGAAAACATTGGAAGGATAAGGAGTTGAAGCACGCTCCCTGGCTCATAACACTTTAAGGGTAAAGGGGCGTGTTGAAGCTTTAGGATGGGGACTAGGAAGAGTGATAAGCAATTCAATTATTCACATGAACCTGCATAAACCAAACAACAAGTTGGTTAGCACATAGTTGGAGTATTTTTGGTGCATGGACGAACCACGGGCAAACACAGACTCACAAAATTCATCACATCCCAGATTTGAGGGAAGCCACCACCTTTCCCCTTATAGTATACTATTGTGCCTAGTCACGGGACTAGCACCCTATGAGCCATGGATTACAATACCATAAATTGTTAAGCTTTAGTTCCATAATTTTCCTTAATATTAATGATTTGAATCCTGATAAACCTCCAAGTAATAATTATTAAGAGTTGAATTAGCTTTTGGATAATTTAGTGTAGAAGACTCTTTTATTTAAATTGATGCAAGGCTTAGTTAATTTTAGGACCTAGTAAACCTTAAGTGCATGATCCTTTTATGTTATAGAGAAGGGAAAAGGGATGTAAAATTAGATTTGATTTATTAATATATTGGGAATACAAGCCCATAATTGGCAATAACATCTCGCCATGACAATAGTAGGTTAGTCTGTAAAATAATCTTCAGGCACGAATGATGTACTTGAAAAATTTCTGAAATGTAGTCCTAATACATCTTAATTTAGTTTTCGCTTTTATCAGACTCTAAAATAAAATCAAAATCAAACTTAGGCATTAAACATTTCCACTTGAGTGGCCTTAGGTGAATTACAACTTAGTAAACAACTTTAAGGGGATAGATCACAATTGTAAAAACTCCAGAATGCGACAAATGGTGCGAGCTAAATATTCGGCTTGATGCTCCATGGGAAGGGGATTGATTGGGCCTCACAACCAACAATAATGGCCATCACCAGGAACCCAAGTTCAATAATGAAGATGAACATCGTCGTCTTCACGTTGACATTTTCCAAACCTTTCTGGTGCGGCTCCATAAGTAGGAACAAATTCTAAATAGATTGCTAAAACATGTGGGTTAAGAGACAACTAACGATCCCATGCCGAACGATCGACTCGAGTGCGCACCATTTTTCTAAACGGTTCTTCTTCGCGCGACTGTTGAGAGACCTTCACGTCAAACGATGTTTCTTCAAGCTCTTCTTTTTCTACTAGTGAAACTAGAGGATTTGAGGGCGTAGTGACATCATCTGCCATGACTAAATGTTCACTTACATCAACAAAAAAAACCAAGAGGGTAGTAAAGATAATGTGGTACTTATGTTCAGAAGGGGTTAAGGTTCTTTTATTTAACAAATTAGGGTAGGTGTAAGGTGTGGGAGTGACGGTGGAACCTCATGGAAATTCGAACATCTTAGATTTAATGGAATCATCGAACCCTAATTTCAATGGTGGATCTAGAAGTATGTGGGGGTTTTGGTGATGCAATTTTTAATTCCAAGTTACTATGTACTACATAGTTAATTAGTGCATGGAAGAAAAAATAGGTAGGGGATATCAAAAGAGTAAATGGTATGCGGAATTGTTACTTCAACCATTGAATTGATTTAGTCAAGTAAGGTCTCAAGGATGTTTACTTGTAACTACCGATAGATTGTCCTAATAGTTAGTTACTTGAAATAATAAGGATGAAGAAGTAAGATGTGAGGGTCAACGGATGGAAATGATAAGGATCAAACTCAAAAACCTCATCAAGATATCCAAAATAAGGGGAAGGATGAGTCCTCCAATCCCATTAGTCATGAGGATTATCATCCTATTTGATTAGAGGATGGAATTTTTTTTATGTCTCATTGGGCCCAAGAATTCTCATCCTAAAATCAATTGGAGGGCAAATCATTCTCAATTTTCATTGGCTCTTGAAGGATGAGGGGGCCATTGATTGGAAGGAAGGATTTCAAAGCTTCCATTGGACAAAAAAAAAAGCTCAAAGAAAGGTCATGGAGGCTTATAAAAGAAAAAAGGAATATTTTGTGTGGGAAGAAGAGGAAAGGAGGAGAATGAATGTGTGAGAAAAATATTAGTTCTTATGTGTGCAAGGGTTGTTCATGGAAAAGATGTGTGCAAAAAATAAGCATGGAAGGAATCCATGACAAACTTCTGGAGTTTTATTTCAAATAGTTGTTTCTCCCAAATCCACTGTTGGATTTGTGTCAAATTTAAAACAATACTCGTGTAGGAGGTGTAAAAGGTTTTTTTCAATTTTTAGCATCATCGGGGTTACTGTAAGGGAGTTACACTTGCTGGAAGTAGAGGGTGTTTATAGTGGAGCTCATGGAAGGATTTCCATGACAAAACTTCTGGAGTTTATTTTCAAATAATTATTTCTCCCAAATGCATCGTTGGATTTGTGTCAAACTTAAAATAGTATTTGTGTAGGAGGTGTAAAAGGTTCCCTTTAATTTTTAGCATCATTGGAGTTTTTGTAAGGGTGCTACACTTGCCGGAAGTAGAAGGGGTTAAAATTGTCTGTTTTTTCCCTCAATCTAAATAAAGTGATTTTTAGTCCCATGCTTAACTCTTGATCAAAAGAATAAAAACTTATAAGATTTTGTACCATGGCTCCTTTTAAGATTAGCTTTTCAAAAATCTAATGCATGTTAGATTAGGATGTTATGTGTAGATGTTGGACACAACACATTAGATTTTTAGTGAATTTCATTGCATTACGTTGAACCACCATACTTGTTAGATTACAACTACATAGTAGTTCCACTTCCAAGCGGGTTTGTGAATGCATATCTTCATGTTAAAGGTGTGTAAGAATGTGTCACACACCCAAATGTCATTTTGTCCCGGGACTCCCATTTGGGAGTCCTAAAATTCCCAAAATTAGGATTCCCATGACTTTAAAGGCCCATAACTTTGTGTGCAAACCTTTAATTGAGGTGAGGTCTAAAGTAAAGTTATATTCCTTGTCAAGAGCTTCCCAACGATATGTGGCACGCCACCTGCATGTAAGGAAGTCAAAACAATTCCCAACTTTTAGTGGTCGAGAGTCAAATTGACAATTTGATTCTCGGCCTTTCTTTTGGCCATAACTTGTGTTTTAATTACCCAAATGAGTCATGTGAACCCATTTTAGACATCTACGTTCTAAGATCTTTTCAATGATATAAAGAACATCTTAATCCAATGAGTTTTGATCCTTACAATCACCTTCTAAAAATTTGAAAGTCCATTGGGACTTTCATTCCCAAAGTGGGAGCTCATTTGGGCGTGTGGAGGTTCATTCCCTCACACTCTCTTGCACTCCTGGGAGCATGAAATGTGACTCCTAGGCTCACTCTTGGCCTACACCTTCGTAAACCAAAATTCAATGAAATGCATTTCCCCCTCCCCACCCCCCATTTCAAGGTTTCACCAAAAATTAACTACAACATTATGACCACTTTTCAACTCATAAAACATGATGATTAAATCTAGCATCAACAAAAAAATAAATTCAACTTACACTTCCCCACCCATGATTTTCAAAAATATTTTCTCACAATGCCTCACTGAATTAGGAATTTTTAAAAATTCCATCCTCATATGCTTGAGCTTTTCCTAATTACATCCATAAGAACTAACAAAAGGCAACAACACAAAAAGGTTACATATCACCTCCTACATGTTACTTTAACTTACCCATAAAACAAATAAATAACACATGAACACTACAAAAAAAGAAAAAAAAACCAAGTGAGATAGATATTCTCCTACCAATGATTCATACCTCACCTTGTTGTTCATCCCACTTTTATTTTTGAAAATAACATCACCAAGATGCCATAATTTCACCACAAAAGCACTAAAAATAACTTGTCTTCATTATTAATCTTTGTGTAAAACCAACAAGTACTTTATTAAAAAAACCAAAAGCAAACAATACAATTTGATATTTCTAAAACTTTAACTCGCCAAAATAACAACCCAAGTTCTTGACCGGACATGTTATAGTTTGAACAATATTCATTAAATGCCTCGTTATCATTACCACCATCCCCATGTGTGAATGATGTTTTAATTGACTAAAACAACATAGGTCCCGATCTTAATATAAAATTACTATTTTTCCCTTAACAATTTTAAGCTAGGTTTTTTTTCTGTGCCCAAAAGAAAACAAATTCATGATCAAATTGATTTTGTTACATTCGATCCTACTCCCCTCAATACATTTTTACATGTAACCATGTGCCTAATTAAAAATGTAGGGAAGCACAAGACACCACATAAACACACATTCATGTCCCTAAAAAAAATCCTTAAATAACATGAAAAAATAAAAAAATGAACACAAACGGCTTTTTTGAAGCTTCAAAGAGCCATAAAGACAAACAACAAAAAAGAAAAAAAAAAGGAGAGAGAGAGACAAATAAAAGGAAAAGGGGTGGGGGCCGGTTAATCAACCCATGAAAAATAAAAATAAAACTAGAGGCAATTTAATTTTGGGTAGAAGCTTTGACCAAGCAGAATGTTTTTTAAACAACATAATTCACAAATTAGCCAAATAACATTGAGGTGTTTGTCAAGTTGCAAAGTTCACTTTGCAATTTGGAAGTGGACTTGGCAAGAATGTAAAGTCACAATAGCAAGGTGAACTTTGCAACTTGACAAAGTAGACTTGGGAAATAGGTAAAGCAAACTTGGCCAAATAGCCATAAATAGCTTGGTACATGTTTAAAAAAAAAACCTTCTTGAAAAAACCCAAACTTTCATGGTCACAAAAATATGTTAAGAACACATCACAAAATGAAACACATACTTCATATACACAAATTGGTACATAAAATTTGCCCAAGTCTTATTGCATGAAAACAAATATTGTTTTCATGACAAAAAGACCTAGCTTCAAAGGTTTGTTAAACGAATTCTAAAGGTTGCCACTATGGCTACATCTATGCATGGTTAATATATTGGGTGCCAACCTTAAGTTTTTTTATAGTGGCTTTTATTAGCTAGCAGCCGAAAATTGAAGGTTAATTTTAGCTGTTGGATTTTTTAGGCTTCATTTTCTTTTAGCCACTTGAAGTTACACAAGGTGGGGTTATTTGGCTATTTTGAAATATCTAGGGGTGTTATTTGGCTACTTTGTAATTTCCAAGGGTTGTCATTAGTCTTTCCAAACACACAAACAAGTTTCAAAGTTCAGATTTCAAATACTATTTCAAGCTTAAGCTTGTACACAACCCCACAAAAACATAATCATTTGCTAGGGATTTGAACCCTTGCCCATTGCAAAGCAAATGACCTACAAAAAATGTGACAAACACACGCTTGTTGAAAAAACAAATCAAACACATTAGTGTATTATTGACATTCAACCATTCACTAGTCTGCCACATTTCACTTTCGTTGCACACACACATAACACAACAAAGTTATTTAGCCAAGGCAAAAAAAATGAAATGTTCAAATATGCATGGTGCATGCACCTCAATGTCTTAACCCACATCCAAACCCAAGTTTCAACCCAAACAAATGCAAAATTATGAAAAAATGGGTAGATGCAAATTATAGTCGTTCAAAAGTGGTAAGAATCATATTTTTAAAAGTCCATATAAATGGAAAAAATAACACTAAAATGGAAAAAATGTTAAAAATCAATGTTTAATGGGCCCAATGTGGTCATTTAAAAGGCCAATGGAAGGTGAAGGAAAAACACCTTTTCACCTCTTCCCACTTTCCCCTCAACAAATTTTACTTAAACCTTTAATTTTTTCCTTTGACCTTACGGTTTTATTTTACCATGATTCTAGGCTATCACTCACGCCTTTTTTTCCTTTTCCCCGATTTAAAAATTACGATTGTTGTCGCAACCCCACTTGGAGAGAGTGTGAGGATGAAATTCACACTCCCAAAATTAGAACTTGGGAGTCCTCTACGACTCTCGAAACTTTAGAGTTCGATCGCAAGGGTCAAAACACCTCGCATTGGGGTGTTCTTTATATCATTGAAAAGATATCAAAGTGCAGATGTCTAAAATGGCTTGCATGGGTCATTTGGACATTTATAGCACAAGTTATGGCAAAAAGAAGGGCCAGGAATCAAATTGGCAATTTGACTCTCGACCACTAAAAGTCGAGAATCAACCCGACCTCGGTGCATGCAGGCAGAATGTGACACACCGTTGGAAAGCTTTCAAGGAGGGCTACAAGTTTGCTTTAGATCTCATCTCAATCAAAGGTCTGAAAAAAGAATTATGACCTCGCAAACTTATAAGAGTCCAAATTGGGACAATTTCGGGACTCCTTTTTGGGAATCCCAGGACAAAAAGCCATTCAAATGTGGGTGCTGTGGAGAGGCATGAAGTATACTATATGGTGGAAGGTGATGGCTTCCCTCGAGTCCGGGCTGTGGTGAGTTTTGTGAATCTAAAATTGCCCATGGCTTATCCTAGCACCAAGGGTGCTTTAGAAAGTGGACTAACTAACTTGTTGGTTGGTTTAATGCAGGTTTGAGTAAGTGAATAGCTTGTCACTCTTCCTAGTCCCATGCTGGAGTTTCAACACAACCCTTTACCCCTTGTAATGTTGAGAGTTGGGAGCATGCCCCAAGTTCCTCATAATTTCGCTGTTTGAGTAACCTAGACCCATCTTGGGTCTAACTAAGAACTTGGGAACATGATTTTGATTTTGATTTGACCTTTTTCCTTTTTTTGAAATTATGGTGCTGCGCATGGTCACATTTTACAGGCCCCAAGCCACACAAGTGAATGAAGAACTACCATCTGGAGTCATATTTAGATCTAACCCTAACACATCATCCTCATGATGAAAAACCCGAACTTCGAGAGGTGTGTGTTCGTCTTGAAATTGAACCCTTTCGAGCTTGGTACTATTGTATTTTTTTCGAACTTTCATACCTCGGTGATTTTGTTGCAAATCGACCCCGCTTCTAGTGATGAACCTTATACCGTTTGTGAAATTTGTTATGAAATTGAAAATACTTCTATTTTCGCATGGTCTTCAGTTCCCGATGTTGAACACTATCGTTAATTACGAGGTTCGATTCGTCGACTATTTCCTAATAACAAGGTGGACTACTTAGTTCGCACCATTCAACGCATCTTAAATTTCTTGCAGTTATGAACTATCATTATGACATAGCCTAAGATTTTACATGTATTTACAGTTCCTCGTTGAGTTCATTCATAATCTAAATAAATGTTTTAATCATTATGAAACTCCTATCGCCATTGGCACACTATCACACTATCTATTTAATTGTTAGGTTGTTTCAAATTAATCTTATGTTCATATGGTTTGAAGATTGTTCTATTTCTATTGGACTTTCTATTAACACCCCTTCAACTACTTCATGAATTTCAAACATCCTTATTACCCACTGAGTATTAGATTAAGGCCAATGTTGTGCTGAACACCTCAAATTTTGGTTTCTTCTTCTACCCCCAACCCTTTAGAGATTTCTCACCCCTAATTACGCAATAGAGTTTCTACAACTATGGTTACCAACTTTTTGTTGAAGAAAATAACTAACCCAACATCTAACTCATTAATAACGCATTTCAAAAAAGAAAACAACCCCTCCCCTCACCAAGCACATTCTTCATTCCTTATTAAGTTGCTAAAATCCCCTAATAAGCTTACCACACTCAAATAACCTTGATGCAACTCTTAAAAATTGAAACTACTGCACATGGTCGTGTTGGTATAGCTCACATTAACCCCTCCAAATGGATTCTGATGTGGTGTAACCTAAACTTGAATTCTTGGTGGGAGTTGTGTTAGATGATGGTGGTGCTGTAGACATTTGATGGTATCGTCGTGAAAATCATGAATTCAAAGAAATTAGTTCAAATGATTGTGTGTTACTTCGTACCTAATACCTTGGCTTTAGTGGAGTAATAGTGCTCTCATCATCTAAAGACATGGTGTTGTCCCATGCCCCAAAATTTGCTAACAATATAGAACATTAATTACAAAGTTCTAACACAACCATGTAATTAAATGTAACTATAATGGAAATTAAAATGTGAAGTGCTTAAGAAAACATACCCTAATCAACTTTCAGTTTTTGTAATCACTAGTGCTAAATGACGAAATAAAAGAAAAATAAAATAAAATAATGTATTAATAAAATTATGTAAGTGTATGTATTAATACGAGAATATGTAAATGTATGTATTAATTAATAAATAATAATATTAGTATTTTATTTTATTTTTTAAAAAAAAGTTGGTGGATGGATAAAAGTCCAACAAACAGAAGTTCGACGAACGGAAGTCTAATGGGTGGAAGTCCATGGACGAAAGTCCAATGAACGGAAGTTCGTGGACGGATGGAAGTTGAAAGTCACGACATTGTAGAACACCCGTGAGCTTCGCAACGATGGCCAAAGTTTGTGGATGGATGGAAATCGAAGGTCACGGTGTTGTAGAACGCTCGTGAACTTCGCAACGATGGCCAACGACAACGTGATGCTATAAGCTCTTGGTGCTACAAGCTTGTTGTTCTACAAGCTCGCAACATTGCAAGTTCACGATGATGGCCGATGGCGACGCAACACAACAACCTTATAAGTTCTCGACGGTGCAAGCTCATGGCACTATAAGTTCACCATTCTGTAAGCTTGTGACGGCACAACAAGAGTTGTAACTCATGGCGTTGCAAGCTCGTGGTGCTATTCTATAACGATGGCAAACAACGCTACAAAAAAATTTGGTTTTGTTCTTCCTAGCTCCTTCAATCTTGGTGTTGTTGGTTGGCAAAGGTGTAACAGCATAGGCTCTTTCCAATAACCGTAACACGAGCAGCAACAACACGAGAATTCAAGAAATTCAAGAATTCAAAACCAAGAGAATTCTACCGCTTTTAACATTAAGTAGCAAAAAAAGTTTTTTTAGAATTGAATTGCAAAGAAGGAAAGAACATGTAGTGTATGTAGACAATGGCGTGCAATGGCCGTCATGAGCATCTAGGAATCCAATCTGACTATGGAAGAAACTCTCTTAACAAAGGAATTCTAGAAAAATTAAAAAGAGAAGGGAAAGGCTTAGCCTTTTATATAGCCGCCAACAAGATGAAACCCTAAACACTTAATAACATATAATCACCTTAAGACATACATTAACCCTAAAAGGCATGATGGAAATGCCCATAACCAGGCATCATGTATGAGGCCATGTATTCACATGACAAATTTGGCAAAATTTTGTTAAACTTGATTAAACTTGGTTAAATTAGGTTATTTATGTTAAAGTTGGCTAAATTTGGTTAAGTTTCATTAAAAATATTATTTAAGTTAAAATTGGCAAAACTTGGTTATAATTTATTAAACTTGGTTAATTAAACTAAACTAGGTTATTCATGTTACATTTGAGTATAGTTAGATAGAGTAAGTTATTTAAATTAACTTTGGCTAAACTTGGTTAAAATTGAGTTCTTAGATTAAGCTTGGTTAAATTGACTAAATTAAATTACTTAAGTTAAATTGGGTTAAACTTGACAAAATCTAAGAAAATTAAGATATTTAAACAAAATTTGACAAAATAAAACTATTTAAGAAAAACTTGGTTTTTTAGGATATTTAGGTTAAACTAGGTTACCTGGACAAAATTAAGGCAAAATTAAGTTATTTGTTAAATTAAATTAAACAAGTATATTTGGATTAAATAAGTCTATTTAGAACAAATTTATAAAATAAAATTAATGCAAGTTAATTTTAAAAATTAAATTAAGGTTAAACATAGAGGTTTAATTCAATCAAATTAAATCTAGAAGTTAAAATAGGTTGAACCGAATCTAAATTTACATTAAACATAAGCCAATTTATATTGAATCTAGCCACATGTTCACATTTATTTTATTTTATTTTATAGTTGGTCCAATAAGGTCAACTTTGTTCAACATGATTATTAATTGTGTAATCATAATTTATAATCACATAATTACCTATAGTCATATTTATAATCATGTAATCCTAATAATGGTTGTAATTTTAAAATTGATAATGATTATATTAACCCAAAATTTTCATTTTATATATATATATTAATTAGTTGTTACCAACTGGTAACCAATGAAACAATGTTATTTTGAGAAAATTTTTAGTTATTATTAGATAATTAGTAATTGATTTAATAAATAAATTAATAATTAGTTTGTTTGCATAATTGGTTGTTAACATAACATGTTTATGTTTAACTCGTGGTTAATAGTTGTTGTAGTTCAATTTTGAGTTTGTTGATTATTATACCAGCTAGCAATTGTTTAATTCAAAACAACACTATGTTAGGTATAAATGGGAGGATTTGAAGATGATGAAAAAAAAAAATTGAATTTTTTAAACAAGGTAAAATTTTAATTTTGAAGCTTTTATTTTTTAATCTTATTTTCGGGAATTCATCTCAAATTTGTTCTTGCCTTCATGAATAATATCTTCACCTTTTTGTTCTTGCTTTTCATGGTTTTGGATCTAAATTGTACACAACTATCAATGTTTTTTTGTGAATTAAAATTTAAAACATAGAAATAGAATTTTATAATTAAAGGGAATAATAAAAACCCTTAAGAAACTTAAATCCAAATATGATTACATGACTATAATTGAATAGTAGTTGCAAGTTATCCTAGTTATGAAAACCATGCTTTGACATAGTGTATAGTCCTTAGAAAGGCTTTAAATAGCCCCAAAATAATCTTTAAATATCCTTTAACTTAAAAATTCCCTAGGTAACCCCTCTGGTAGGTGTTGTATAATCCTTTAAGTCCCCTTTATGTATCCCATAACATAAGTAAGCCTTTAAGTAAACACATAAAACACAAAAGACATGAGGAAATGCAAATCATTCAAGGTTGAAAAGAAAATTGAGTTTCCTTCTTTCATTATTAGAATTCTAGGTTTTTCAAATTGAATTTTCAAACCAAAAAGTATTGCAAAATGATAGGGGGTCAAAAAAACAACTTTGGTTTTCTAGGACAGGTTGATTTTAACAAATCTAGTACGAATAGGATGGTTTTTTTACGAACCTTGAGGTGGTCCTTTTGACCAATCCCAAGCTAATGTTCTTGATTAAAAAATTTCACTAGTGGTAAAATGTGACATGTTGTAAGGTCATTTCAATGCTTCATGTGTCATCATTTGATTGGTCAAATCATAAGTCAATGGGTTAATAAATACATA
>Ga0116227_10003057_pt1 | contig 37529 bp, 46 predicted proteins | sample S1TSphgellanicum_FD_89693 | JGI IMG/M metagenome (GOLD analysis project Ga0116227, IMG submission 89693) | Host-associated microbial communities from peat moss isolated from Minnesota, USA - S1T2_Fb - Sphagnum magellanicum MG | ecosystem: Host-associated > Plants > Peat moss > Unclassified...
AGAGTTTTTGTGGTTAGGTCTGAGGTCCAGAAGGTATGGTATTTGCAGGTGGCAGTGGGCTCATAAAATCTGATTCTTTGTAACAACTGTAAAATTTACAACTTTGCCATGCCCACATCAACTACCTTGTCTCTCTAATTGCAGCAGTTCGTTCAGTCAGAGATTGATGTGTGAAGTATGTACTTATCATTGGAGCACACTTATTTTCTTTGTTCTGCTGTATTCATGATGTGTTCTCTTCTCTTCTTCATTGCAAATCTTTCATTACTGTATGTTATGGCCTTATAGTCTTAATAAGAATGTGCTGATTTTCTGTTGTTGGCAACAAGGAAACTTTGGCTTACAGTTGTTGTCAAAATGTATAGAGTTTGACATGACACATGGATGTTGTTGTTGCATGATGAGGAGGATGATGATGACTTTGAAGATGAAGGTGATGATGTCGTTAAGGAGGGTGTCAAGGAAACAGTTTTGTTGAAGTCCAAAATGGATTAGAGAGGAAAATGAGGAGAAAGAGGGGCAGCTCATCAAGCATGAAGACTTACAGACTGATTCTACAAACTACTAAGTTTCTTTGTGTCAATCTGATTTAAGGTACAAGTGGGTCATATTGCAAAGAAACATAAGAGTGGGCTTTTTGCAGGACAATGGAGGAGAGAGAAGTCACGAATAGATGGAGTGATGACAGATCTGCCTTGTTCAGCAGGAGGATTCCAGGCACAAATTTGTGGTGCTGGACTTGGCACCCACCAAACCATTCTTCACAATGAATGACCTTACTGTGAACCTTGACACTCCAATGTCTTCAAAATGTGGATCAACATTCAATCTGTCAAGCAACTCCACAGCTCTTTAGTGCATCCATCACCTGGGATTTCCTTAGTGGAATACAATCTACTCCAGCTATCTTGAATGTCATATGACAAAGATGGGGTGCGGAAGAGATCCTGAGACATAGAAGTCTGGTGAAGTACCATCTTATTTATCTCAACTTCTGCAAATGATTTGCCTTCACATAGCATGCTCCATATAATCTTATCACAAGCCCAGGAAATTTGCATTGCTGCAGATGGGCTTCTGTTTTGTTCTTTCACCATCAATTGTTGCTGCGCAGCATGCTACAATGCGACTCTTAGTGCTGATTGGGCTGCCATCCTTGCACTTGACTGCAAATTCAAGCTCCAACTTTCTTGCCTACACCAGATTGCTGATTACAATAGCAACATCATAGTCCCTATCTTGGACATGTGCAGCAACTGCTTGGACTGAGACATGGTGTCTCAGATTGGCAGAGAGAATATTTTGCAACAAGTAAAGAGTTGGGTGTGAAGATGTGTGCACCAAGGTGGCTCTTCCACCAGAGATCATCCACAAACTGCTTCCTGTACTGCAGGCACTTGAATCTCCTTCATGTTCTCTTCCAAAGGTGAGTGATGAAATGTTTTGAGGTCATGGATAAGAAGATGGCACTCTCCTTAGGCTTTTGCTCCAGTCTGATGTGTGCTAGCTCCACCTCCTCCACACCTTCTGGTACCATCTCATCAGACTCTTCCTTCATGCCTTCCTCTTCATGATCCCTATTTCTGCATTGTCCATCCCTCTATACCCCTGTGACAAGGACCCAAACATTAGTATGTCCTCGTCCCCACTCCTATTGTCAGAAAGAGAAATAGGTATCAGTTTCAATACATGTGCCAACAACAAAGTGATGTCAGAAGAAAGAAATGATGCAGACTGTTGCCCACAATCAATCTCAGCTTCAAACATCAGCACAAATTCTCAGCTCACCAAGTAGTCAGAGATAAACCTTATTTTGGAAGTCTTGCAAGCAGGAGGTTGTTGATAACATCAGGCCATGATTTGGAATTGATGTGATACCACAATTGTGGACGTGTTAATTTGGGCAGCAGTTGAATGTCAACAACACCTGCATTCAGGGGCTTCTTCACCCTGCATTTTAGCAGATTAGAGCAGTCACCACATTTCGATAGTTGCCCGTTTTCTGGGTTTGTTGCAGACCTTCTCTGATCACCCATGACTCTTGTCATGAAGTTGTTCTTGGGTTGTTTGTTGTCCCAGAAGCAGAGCTCTCTCTCCTGGTACATAATCGTTCCTTCATGAATTGCTGGATTGAGATTGGCACTCCACTGTGGTTGCACTACTAAGTTGTGTGTGACTTCAAACTACAATCCAGGAAAAAATAAAAACAAAAATGACATAGTTTGTGGGAGAAATTCCATAAGAAGCGCCAAAAAAATTGTTCAAATTTGACTAAAAAAATCCCACCCCATTCAAGACTCTTTGCTTTGGTATCCTTCTACTCATATTCAACGACACCTCCACCTGCTCTTTGATTTCATCAACAAGCTCTTGGGATTGCAGCAAACTGTTTACATCAATCAACAAAAGGTGGGTATGTGGCGCTTGATTGATTCTGGCTGGTTCTTTGTGAAGGTTGGTTTTGGAGCTCCGAAGAAGCTCAGGTAATTTGAGTTTGTTTTGGGTTTTTGAGTTTGGGTTTGGGATTTTTTCTCTACAGCTTTGTTTTGTTTTGTGTGTGTGTGTTCCTTTTTTCCTCTCTTGTCCTGCTGTTTGTTTGCAGAAGGTTGTGTGCGAGACCTTCTTGTGATAGGATCACGTTTTGCATTTTGTGTTAATCTGGTCCCACTCTTTCTCTGCTCTGTGAGAAGTTTGTAGACAGAAAAAATTGGTTCGAGGATTCTTGACATAATTTTTTTTTTCTTTTTAGGGTTTGGTGCGCAAGCTTTACCTGGGGATTGGGAGTACCTAATTTGAATCGATTCTTGAGAACATTTTTTCTGGGTTACGACTTGTTAAAAGATCCTGGTTAGCTGGTTTCTTTCTTGATCATGTTAAGGAGTTTTTCTGTTTGGTTGGATTCTTACGTAGGGTTTTTGTCAGAGTGTTGGTTTTTGGGGTTTGGTTTGTAGACCTGGGGGATTGGGAGTACCTATTTTGCATCGTTGCTTGCGCATGGGAGGCATTTGCATTGGTTCTTGAGACCTTTTGTTTTTGTTACCACTTGTTAAATTTTTTTTTCTTGTGGTTTCATGATCCTGTGAAGGAATTTTGCTGTTTGATTGATTATTAGGGTTTGGCGAGCAAGCGGTTGCACAGACTCACGGTTCCATGGGGCTCGCTCCTTCACCAGCGTTTGTGTCCCCACTAACGGACTCCTCTAACCAGGTAACTGGATTTCTGTGCCTCAAAGCTACCACAGGAGTTTGCTTTTAGCCTCTGTTTTCTGCAAGCTGACAAAAGAAAAAGCCAGTACAATGAACTGAAGCCAGAGGAGTTTTTGTCAGTTCTCCTCAGTCTGAGATATGAATCTTGTTATCATTGGAGGCCAGTGTGACACTTTCCAGGCACCTATCTTGATCTGCAGGAAATACTCTTTGAGTTTCGTGCTGGCAAAATGATGACAAATGGGACTCGTGTCACACCTGATCCAAGAAAAGGCTTAGTTAGGCTCTCAAAGGTGGGACATCTCCTCTCCCTTTTTTTCTATTGTTCATGCATTGGTTTTTCCAAGACTGATTGGTTACCTATTTAGGTCTCATGAACAAGTACAAAAGGGTTTAACTTGAAACATAGAGCAACTTGGAAATTGAAACTCAAGCTTCTGAGCAGTTGTGTTGTTAGGTGGTGAATCTGTGAGGGTTTTTAGCTTTTCAATGAGCTGAAGTTCTTGGTTGTTTGAATCTGATACAGGGTGAGGACACTCTTACACATTTTCAGTGGTGGGATCGAACATTGAATTTGATGGAGGATGTATCCTGGTTTTCTGATTGGAGCTTGCTTTTGGTAGTTTGGCCAGTCTGTTTCAGATTCTGTTGTGGATCTATGTTCTATGGAGTAAGCCTGCTCGGTATATAGAGGTTTGCATTCAGAAAGCAAGCTTGCCATGTTCTTTAGGGCAAGTGACATCAAAATCTCATGGAGGATGAGTATTCATATCACCTCTGCACTTTAGGTTCTTCTTGATCAATGGAATAACAGGACCAGATAATTTTTCCGGAGGAGGCCTGCTTTGAAAAGGTAATATACTCCCTGGACAAACTCTATGCTCTGCTTGTTCTCAAGAGAAGTGGCATGCAAATGCCAGGAAGGAAACCTTGTATGTTCTGTATCTTCAGTAACATATTTTGATTTGAAAGTTGTGTTGATTGTGTAGGCAACTTGACAACTTTTTGTTTTCAGTGACTGATGACCCTCTATGTCAGCTTCAATTGATGGTTTCCAAATGAACAGGTGGGACAATCTTCAGGTCGAGTGTATCTGCTGAGTTTCAAACATGATGACCGGAAGTTTTTCTTCTGGATGCAGGTGTGGTCTTTCACTGGTGGCAAGTAAGCTTGATCTTCTATCCTGTTCTAGTTTCATCTCCTTGGAATATTACTAATCTGGTTTTGGAAAGAAGGATGGTGATAGAACTGAAGTCTTTGCTATTATCAGGAGTCAATTGATGCATGTTTTGCGCTCTAGCAGTCTTCATTTCTCACTGGTGACATCCTCAATTTGCAGGAAACTAGACAGGAGAATGATGCTGATATCTGCAACATTGTTATGCACCACCTAAATCGTCCCTTAGGTACGTTCTTAATGGAACATGGCATGTAGTGAGTTCACTTATTTGATGCTGGTTTCTTCTCCAAGATAAAACATCTCACATGTATGTGAATATTCTTCTGTATGGGCAATGAAGTATTTTTTTCTTGTCACCACTATTCTGTTCCATTGGAGGAACACAAGGAGCTGGAATAGTTGATGCTGCTCATGAATCTTTGTTGGAAGAGCTATGTTTTCATTTGGGCCTCACTCTAACAATCCAATCCCTCTTGATTATGAAGGCTAAAGCTCCAACTTAGTACATTACTGGAATATGTGTTTTGTGTTTTCATTGCAGAGGATGAAGAGGATGAACCCGAAGATTCTCCACAGGCTGTTCTACAGATTTCTGAGGGTGGTGTATCTGACAGGCTTGAGACCTCATCGTACGTTCACATATTAAGAAGCCTCTTTGTTCCATCTTTTGTCTTCCAACCCTAGAGTACTCTTGTGATCAGGATTGTCAATGTGGGCATATGACTCTTCTGACAGGGTCTAACAGAGCCCTCTTTTTCAGTTTTCTGCCCCCATCTTCAAAACTGTTTTCCAGGCTTATATTCTCAGAAGAGCTTGGTTTCTGTCTCAGAGACTTGAGTGCAGGAACTTCAGCTTTGTCAGGTGAAATGCCACATGGCACCAGTACAGGGGTTGTCCAACTAACTGATCTTCAGCACATACTAAGTGGGCTTGGGCAGGCTCCTGGTAGTGTTTCCTTTATCACTCTATCTTGTTTGAAGAACATCAAATCACTATCCACACACAGAATGTGGCACCTTTATTCTTTTATCTCTGTTTCAATCTGTACTGTTTTTTGCATTCCTACTTGTTTCAGACCATACTGCTTTGAGAGGAACAAGGCCCTGCTTTCCAGGTCTGCAGAAGTAGCAAGAGCAAAGTGGACATATTAGTCTACTATACTGTAAAATTGATTTTTGACCTTGATATGGCAAACTAAATTCTGACCACATGGCTATTGCCATTGTTATGGTTGATGTTACACAATCCACCAGTGTCAATGCACTAGGGGCCCTTCAGTTACATAGAAAAATGTTTCAATATGTGTGTTTGTTTGGAGACATTTATAGAGACGTGGCATCATTGCAGAAGGAGATTTGGGCATGGCAAGAGACACTGGTATGTTCAGCAGGTGGTGAAGGACTTATGAATATATTATAATCTTTTTGTTGGCTTTTTCTAGTATAGAGGCAGTGTGGATGGGATAGAATCTTGCAAATTTGCTTGCATCAGTCCTGTCTGCCCCAAAGCCATATGCAATTTGCTTGCGCAAAAGGATAAAATTTGATTCTCTACCAGACATCGCCTCTAGAGTACTTACAAAATTGCATTGTATGAAACTGAGTGCTGATGAATCAGAGTAGTTGGTGGAGTGTTAAGGTAGATTAATAATGGTCAGAAAGAATGCAGGTCCAGGCTTTTCAGAGCTTTTGAAACCAGATATTGTTGTGCCTCTACTTGAAAACCTTCAGCTGGAAGAACGCCTTGCCCCCTACTTGCCAGAGGTATCTGTGACTAATTTCCATCTTTCCTCTTGTGCCCAGTGTTCCTTTTCTCCTGAAATAGCTTGTTGGGTATAGGGGGTTCCAAATCCTTGACAAATACATGGCAACTTCAAGTAGTGGCAATTTTGAAAGTTGCTGTGGTCTAAATTACGATGTGGTGCAGGGAGTTCGATCAAAACAAGCCATTGCTGAGTTGATGCAAAGTCCACAGTTTCATCAGCAGCTTGATTCCTTCACTCAGGTTTTGATGCTAGTCATATTTCAGATATGTTGCTGCTTTTCACCATTTTCTGTGTTTTGGTATTCATGTGGCTCTATGTTTGCCTATGTGCTGAGTTAGAGCTGCTGTTTTCACAAAGGCACTTAAGTCATTAGATGGTTGTCTTTGCACTGAACTACAGGTGATTCGGAGTGGTCAGATGGACCTTTCACAGTTTGGCATTGACCCCAGTAAATGTAAGACTTGATACTCTTTTATCCATTCCAGCAGGGGGAATTTGTCTTCTTACAGGAGAAAGCATGGACAGAATAGGTTAGTTTGCCGCCAGCAGATAGCAGCTTGTGGGGGATTTGGGAGGAAGTGAAGACAACAAAACCAATGATTTTGGGGGATCCAGGCAGTTAGGATCTCAACATCAAATCACCTGTCTGGGCTGGGACAGTTTTTGAGTTTTTTTGCCATTGGATGTGCTCATTCCCTGGTTGTCTCATTCTTAAGTTTTGCTTGCAGACAATTTCACTGTTGCCGCTTTCTTGGAGGCGATTGAAGAGCAAGCCAATATGGACAGATCAGAAAATGGAAGAGAACAAAGGCCAAATCATGATATCATGGATGAAGGCCAATAGCATTTCAATACAATTCATGAATCCCTTGAGATTCTGGAAAGGAAAGGGATGCAATTTTCTCACACACATTGTGAGCAGATCAGAATACTACACTGGAGGAAGCATCAGCAGTCATTGTCTCAAGATATTTGGCTGCAGTACCAGGCTAGTTACTTCCTACTCAACTACTGAAGCACAACCTTTTCTACGAAGGGCTCTGTAGTACAGATTGTGAGAAAAGAATTGTTTCATTCTTTGCAATAATGCAGGCTCTGGTTGTACATCTCTTGTGCCTGATACACACAAAGTTGGGCACCAAAAATTCAAAATGAATGCTCAAAACATGTTGTTTGAACCACCAGGCCCGCATCCTTCTCCCTTATTTTTAGGGTACTTATTTCATCTTTGTATTAATTAGATGGTGGTGCCTCCCAAGTTCAATTTTTTTCCCATGCAATGAGCCATTTTGATCGACCCATTGCAAAAAGAAATTGAGACTTTTGAGGCTCCCCAAAATAGAAGTTTCTATTGGATGATGGGGTGCCTCCCGTTGGGCTGACCTATATCGGTGAAAAGAGCACAGCTTTGGGCAAAAGAATATGAGATAAAAGTGTGGTGCTATTGGGAACATCTTGGGAAACACATTGAGAAAAGTCTGACCTTCTCCCCACTCTCCTAAAAAGAAAAAATCTTGAGCCTCTTGGGTATGTCTTGCATCACCTCAGTAGGTGGGTGAAATTTCTGTTCTTACATTTGTTTTTCATCATTTTTTTATTGTTATTATTTATTTATTTATTTATGTATGCAATGATCAATTTTGATAGGCTTGTCAAAGCCCCCCAAAAGAAAGAAAAACCTGAAACTTTGGAAGCTTCCCCAGAATAAAAGTTTCTATGTGAAGATGTGGTTTTAGGGTTCCCTATGCTCACACCAACCTGCCCCCCCTAAGGGAAAAAGAATGCATGTTCAATTGTCTCATTGGTTGGAGCATCTCCAATTTCCACTCTAAGTAAGATGGCAATGGCAAGTTGTCAAATGCACAACAATTGTAACAAAAGACCGAACCCCAACAACACATTATTGCTATACTAAAATTTAGCTCCAACAATAACCCTTCCAGGCTCTGAAAACAAGCATGGCTTCTTGAGCTTAGTATTTTCTTCTTGGAAGCCAAGTTGACAGTAGACATGGTTGTTCTTCCCAACCAAGTTGTTACAATGTCTAAACCGAGGGAAGGGAAAAACTTCAACCAAGAAAAGGAAACCCAACTCTGTTGAAATTTTCTTCATGTCTTACAAGATCCCATCATCGGCAAGGCCCAAAAATCACAAGCTTTTTGGGAGTGTGCATGTTGACATTTCAACAGCCACATGCCAGTGTGAGGAGTAGAAAGACTTGTGAAGAGCCTTGAAACAAAGTGGGGCTCCATCAAACACAATGTCTCAAAATTCATCGGCATGTATGGATTTGTGGTAGCACTCAATGTGAATGGCAGCTTAGCAGATGACACACTTCAGCGAGCTTGTAGTAATACAAGGTCAAAAATCCAAAAGGTCAAGGTTTTCTTTTCATTCATTGTTGGTTAGTTCTCAAGGATGTGCCAAGGTGGGGAGATTTGAGAGAGAGACTGAATCTTGGAAGACGACACCCATGAAATGTCAACCTAAAAGGGTTGTTGGCACCTCTAAGCCAGAACTAGAATCAAGTGAGTTGGAGGTGGTCAACTCTGAGGTGGGAGTGGGGTTTATTTACACACCAAAACCTCAATATGCTAAGTGTCCAAGTGATTGTTGAGCAATGAAGGATGCATAAGCCAACATGAAAGCAAGAGATAGTGCAATTCAAGCCCAAGCTGCTGGCACTACTGAAATGTCTGCTGCTACCTGTGAGAAATCCAACATTCTCCATGATCAAGTTGCAGTGTCTCTATTCACCATGCCACCAGAATTAATAGCCATTGATAATGCATGTGAGTATGTTGCATTGCAGTAGGAAGAGGAGTCAAAGAAGCTTTGATTCAATGTTATCTGCTTGTCGTTGGGTGCAACTGCAGACTGAAGGGGCAAGTGTGGATGGCAGTCAATGTGGATTATGTAACACATATTACATAGCATATGTGCAAGATCTGTGTGCATTTTTGGGAGATGGCGTGTCCAGGGTTGAGGTGCCTTCTCCCCCTCCCTTGCTTGTTTAGGCTTGATGTTGTCATTTTAGATCTCATGCCAACCCCAACCAATGACTGAAAAAAGTGCATTGCCATCATTTTGGCATTTATTCATGGTGTCAAAAGGCGCTGGAACCTGAGGTTCATGGACATGGTCAGGATCCAAATGCAATGGATGATCTTTTTCTTTGGAGTACATGATGAAATGCTGTGTGCTTGCAAAAGTGAGCCAATACAAGATGCATGATTGGTTCCAGCATGATCATTCAGAGGATTCTCACTGAATGTCCTGAGCCACCTGATCTGAACCAGCATCTTTGTACACGTATTTCCTCTTTATGGATGCAAGTGCATTTAATTTGTTGCATGTCTGACAGGTGCCCAATGGACTGGTATTGTAACAGGAATTTCTATGGAAATGCTGCAGTCAAACATTGTTGATGCAGTGGTGTGCATACAAAGGTTGAGCCCTCAAGAAAAAAATGTTTCCTATTGGTTCCTCAATGTTGTAGACATAGGAAATCAGAGGCAGAGGAATACTTGTGATCAGTTGCTAATATGTCCAAGGCCCTGGTCTTTGCAGTGATCCAAATGACAGGTTCAGCCTTAGACCAGTTCTTGCCAGGTTGAGTTTCCTTTCAACCTTCTGATCAATTTGAGTACTTTTTGGTTTAGCTATTCACCCTCTCCAGTTCAACTACCAATGAGTTGAAACATTCCTATTGATTGAAGGCCATCAAGTGCTTTCAAGCATGTTTGTTTTAGCAAGGACACTTGTTCTCTGAAGCACAAGTTGCTTCCCTTCATATATTTGGGTTTAGGGTTTAGGGTTTAGGGTTGAAAGAGAAATTTGGAAATTGAACCCATTTGCAATATTTTTATCTTGGGTTACCCTCAGGATTTAGAAAACAGAATGCATCTTGGTCTTGGGTACAGAACAGTTGAGGAAGTTCAATGGAAAATCAACCATTGATGCTAACCCAAACAACAACACCACCTTACACCTTACAGATAAAAATCCCACACAACAGCTCATTGATTGCACAACTACATGAAACAAGCAAAGTAATCTCTAACCTCGGCCTCTAAGTTTTGAAAAAAAACACACACACACACACACAAACCAGTGCAAATTCCCCCATTCCCATGGAGAGATTCGCTCACCTCCATGGTCGGTTTGCCTGGCAGTCTGCGCTGTGGTAGAAACTCCCCATTACCTCCAATTCAGCTTGGCAGCATGGGAGAGAGCACGCGAAGCATCTCCATCAAAACCAAAAAACACACCCAATTTGGGATGTCCAGAGATGGTTGTCATGGAACCGGGCGCCATCGACATCACCATCATCTCAAGCAATGTGTCGTCTCTGAAGCACTGCACTGTCTACATGGAAATTCACATGTGTTTAGGCTGTCGACTAGGACTCTAAGCTAAATTGCAATGAACATTCCAAGCTAGAAATAGAAAAATGTCAACAACACCCATTAACATTCTGGGGCACATACAAGGATTGAAAATATTTGGAAACACTTTGGGTAAACGAGGAAAAAACACATACATGCTGTTCACCATTGAACCCTAAACCCTAAACACTCACCAATTCCCTCCAACACCAGAGACTGAATTTCAATATCTATGAGATGAGACCAGATCCTGGAAAAAACTCATGCACACAACACACACTTCATGGATTTTTCTCACTATAGAAAAATGGACAGGATCGTGTGTAGTAGCTTGACATCTTGCTCAACCATAAATCAATTATTTGTTTTATGTCCTCAAGAGTGAATGGAGAAAGAGTTTCCACCTGTTGCAGAGAGACTTATTTACCAGGTCCTCCTGACTTGTAGAGATGCTGAAGCAGATTGTGATAAGGTAGCTAAGCTGACCTCTCTCGGCAACAATCAGATGATAAAAAATTCTTTTGCCCTTCGGTTGATTAGATCTTCTTCTTTTCTTTCTTTTTTGCGAATTTTTTTTGTGTTTTTTGGGAGATGATTGTGAGTTACATCATCTGTGCTTGCGTGACTGTTATTCTAGCATCAAGTTTGATAATTAAGGCTTCCTTATTAAGGCTTGATTTGTGGCGGTTGCAATCTTGCAAGAGGTTGTGGGTTTCGAATCATATTGCTGCTACCACACTATTAGGTTGTGCTGCTGCATTGCTCACCCCTAAAAACCTTAAGCCTTAAAACCCTAAACCTTGAAGTTTGCATTTGGGGAAGAGCAAGAACTTCTTTCACAATAGTATGTTGAAATTCATACATAAGCTGATATAACCAAATTTGGTTTTTTATGAATATGGAAAGGAAAATTTAAATATCTTTAAATATTTTTGGCTACCTTATTGAACTGTGTATAAAAATATAGCGATTTAAAAAGATTTTTTTTTCTTTTCTAGTTTTTTGGCATTTTTTTTCCAAAAAACCATTGAATTTTTTGACAATGTCAAAATTATTTGGGAATTTCCTAAATAGTCGGTATTCTATTAAAATATAAAACAGACCAAAAACAATTTAGATAAGTGTGAAAAGGTTCAAATGAGAAATTTTTAACTCTAGGAGAACACTAATGTTGGGCAAGTAGTTGATTTTTCTAATAATTGTTAGTTTTGAGTATTTGAAAATTCAAAGTGAAAGAACCTTTGGTTTCAATTATTCAAACAATCTCAAAAAATTGTTGGGTTTCATGAAAGAATTAGACAAGAAAAAAAAAGGTTATTTGGGTGAGTTATTTGACATTTTTGAAAAAACTTGAGAATTATGGTTATACATAAGAACCTAATGTTTCATTTTTGATATCCATGGTTATATAAATTGCACCAATTTTTGGATTTTTTTTTTTCATAATTATGGTTATCAACTCTAATGCTTTGCTTTATGCTTGGCATGCATTTGGTGCGATTTGTAATATTTGCCCAAAATTGGATAACACTTGAAGTTGTGGTATGAAAGACTCGTCTTTGTTGAGTTGAATATCTTGCATCATCTATTGTTTTTTCATGTGTTGTTTCACAATTTTTAAAATTTTTTTTTCATTTCCAAGTTTTCTTAAGGTCTAGTTTTTTTTTTTGCAAGTTTAGTGTATAAGGTGTGGATTCTCCCAAGTTGGAGTGCATAGGATTTCATTATTGTGTGTGTTTTCTATAGTAACATCATGACATGTTTATGTTTTGTGACAATGGTAGATGCGAAGACCTCGATGTGGTAGCACACGATAACAAAGGAATTCAAAAAATTCACAACATTGCACACCCAAAAAAAAAGGCTAGTGGTTATTTCATCATTTCACAAGTAAAAGATTTCCCTCAAATCCCATGCAATGTTTAGTTAAACCCTATAGATATTCATTTGCCTACCATACTTGAGTAAAGCCTATGTGTGTGTGCCCATCATCCACTACCTTCAAATCATATACCTAATTTCCAAATGAATTGAAAAATGAAACATTCGATATCATCTTTGTGTGTACAACTAAACTTTCATCTAAAAATTTTAAAATGATCAATTGAGTGTAACACTTCCTTATATCCAATAGATGTGTTATGAATATTTGAATCATGATAGGCATTTTATGACTTTAAATGAAAACCTAAAACTAAAGATATAGGTCAAGTGGTGATGACAATGGTTCTTTTTCCCAATTTTGTGATTAAAAAAATTGACAATTTTTTTCCCAAAACATTAGCAAAATTAGTTGAATTTACACTACAATTTTATTATTTTTCCAAAAATTCCCATTATTTTGTCAAATAAAGACAAAATTTGTCAAGACAAAAACATTAGGTCCCACAACAAGACCAATACAAAATGTTCCTACCTCAAGGTGTAGCTAGCATATTCATTTGATAGATTAGTTGACCTAGGTTGGGTTGGCTTCAATGAGCCTATTATCCTTTAGATTGGGCATTTGACCTTGGGTACATTAATCGTGGTTTAGTTAATTTAAAGACATATGGATATTATAAGGCCTTTAAATGGAGGGCAATTGAAGGACTTCAAGATGCCACATTGGTTGTGAATTGTTTGTCTTTCAATTGCGAATTTGTCATTGCCTAGGGTTTAGGGTTTAAACCAAATGCACAAACCCTAAACCAAATTCTTATTGCCCTAAACCCTAAACCAATGACAAATTACACTTTCCAAACCAAATTCTTATTGCCATTTCCTTGCACAATCATGCATATTTCTTTGCCATTGGGGTATGTGGTTAATTATACCAAGGGTTACATGACTCTTTTTCAATTGGGTGAATGCTTAACTAACTACACTCCATCTTTACAATGGACACCTAGTTAGGTATGTAGATCTAACTATTAATAATTCTAAATTGAACTTGTTTTGATAATCTAAATGAACCTTGAATAATTGACATTGAAAATACACAATTTTAAAAAAAATAAAAATTATTGAAGTTAAAAACATAAAATGGATATTGCGGAGTTTAATTAGTGCTAATATGTTTTGGAAGGCATTACCTAATATCCAAAGAAAGGACATGGATTAATAAAATTTGATTAGAAAATAGAAAAAAGTATTAATTGAATTGGGAGACACTAGGTAAACCCAAGATGTTTTTGGCCACAATGAGGACCAGATGCATCCATGTGACCACGGGGTGCAATGACCTTTTTTTTAAAAAAATTCACCCCTCTGCCCCCATTACCTATTGAATGACTTGAACTCCCAAAATTTCAGTCAATTTTATTTAACAATATTGGATCGGTCAGACCCCAAAAGAAATTTAAAAAAAATAAAAAATAAAATAAAATTGCAAGGTCCCAAAAACCAACCCTCCCAAAGTGGGGTCCAAACTTCTACAACATCCATACAATATATAGTTCACGGATGAACTTCATGAATGAACTTTCATTTTGCATGCATAATGAATGAAATTCATTCATTCATTCATCACCATTTTTTTAAATTAATCCATAATAAATAGTAATATGTAGGTGTTGAATAAGACTCCTTGGACCAATAGTCTTTATGAAAGTTATTATGTTAAAGTATAAAATAGCTTTAGGGTTTACCCTAGACCCCCTAAAACCCTAAACCCTAAACCCTCCCTCAAAACAAATGTATTTTTTAGTTTGTTCAACACGAGTATGAGTCTTTGTTCATTTTATTTCATGTAATTAATGGAATCTCTTTTTTGGATGTTTTCTTGCATATTTCATTTCCTTATTATTCAAGATCACATTTTGTGTAAGGTTGGACTTGACAAGTTTAGGCTTAATTTTTTTTTTAATTAATTTAAAAATGTAATTTTTCATAGCTGAATTTGTGCACATAAAGAATTCAATTCAATTTAATTTTGGTAATTCTTGTGCCCATGACACAACTCACACAACCTTGGGGAGTTAGACAAATGTATGAAATTAGGGAATTTTGAAAATCAAAAGAAGTGCTGAAAATTGAATGAAATTGGATAATTTGATGTATGTGGAAAAAATGGAAAACAAATGGGAAAATGGGGGAAAAAATTGTAAAAATTATTATTTTTATTATCTAAAATATTCAGATTTTATTTCCTAATTTCTAAACCAAAAAATTCAAAAGAATCAGTCCTAATTTTTAAACCAATTCATATCACAAGTCCTTCATTGAAAAAAAAATTCAATTACAGGCATAATTAAATGTTTTTATCATTAAAATCTTTAAGAAAAATCAGTACCTGCTCAGAAAACCAAAAAAAAAGAAAAAAAAAAAAAGAAGAGAGAGAATGGTAAAAAAAAAATTAAAATTCAGTACCTGCCCAGAAAACCGGAAAAAGACAAAAGAAAGAGAATGGCAATTGAAAACATTTTGCAACTGCCCCAGTTGGGATATGTCGATAGAGAGCAATTCTCAGCCTTAGCATCTGGGCCACACAAAATCCCGGGCAGACTGTATCCGTTTCCGCGTATCCGACGGTAGAGATTGGATTTCACACCCTACATTCTAACACTCATTCTACATTCCAGCCTATGGAGAAGGGAACGTGATCGCCACGCGTCGTGTTTCTATTGGTTTTCTCTACGCTCATCACGAGAAGCTGATCAAGAGCGCGGGGTTGCTCGCTCGCAGTGTTCGCTCCATCGACGCTCTCGCACGCAAAGCTTCGCCCGCATTTCGGCTTCACAAAAACCGTCTTCTTCGCGATTTCTTTCTCTATTCGTCGACTCATCGTCCACAGGTCTGTGCAGTTTTGTTTTGTTTTTTTTCGTTCGGCTTCTTTTGATCCCATTTTCACTCTTATTGGTCGCTTTTGGACTTGGATATGGTCGTTTTTGTGTATTGTTGTTCAGGTTTGGTTTTTTGTTGTGTCCTATTGGCCAAGAACAGGAAATGAAATGGAAGTCCGTTTTCAGGTTTCGTAACGATTTCGTTCTTTCGTTTTTTTGGTTTATGTTCTTTTCGTTTTGTAAAGAAGTGTGTGGATTTTTTTTGGAGTAGGAGAATTTGGCAAGTATGTCAATGGCGGCCACCGTGGTTCCAAGTACCAGCTTCACTAGCTCGCTGCGGAGGAGCAGTCATTTTGGGAGAGGTTTGCAATCCCTGCATGCTGCTAGTCTGAGAGTGCCTGGGGTGAGCTTGCGCGCCATGCCATCAGTGTGCTCTAAGCTGACGACGTCTTCGTCTTCGGCTAGCACCGAGGAGCCGGTGGCAGTTGGTGGAAGCCTCTTGGCAGGTAAGGTTGCAGCATATGTAAAAAGATTGTACTTCCTTTGGTTTTGAGAACAATTATTTCACCTCGTTGTTGTAATGTTGTGAACAATGGATGCTGTGACCATTTTTGAGCTTTTGGACTCACGTTGAAAATCTGGCATTTGTGAGATTTGAAGCTTGGCTGAGAGTGCGGTACTTTGAAATACTTACACAGCCTCCAGATGCTCCTTACCTTTGCATGACTCAATGATGGCCTTTTGGTATTAGTCCTTCCCCCTGCATAAACACTGATGGCAAGGTATTCAACAAAATTTGTTGATCTGTTCCTTGTGAAAGAAGGAACCTTGATGATGTTGAGAATGGTATGACAATCCAACTGCTGACATTTTAGGAAGCACATGTTGTTGAAGTCTTTTGGTGAAGGAAACCACCACTAGAAAACCTTGAAAGTGTCGAGGAAAGAAAATGAAGTGTTGCTGAGTTTTACAGACCAACTACCTTGGCTGGTGATCAATCTGAAGATTTCTCTGTGCCATTTGTATCATGATGCCTGGCTAGAATTGCCTCTTCAAGGTTTCTGTGGAAAAGATCCCTTAGTATGCTCTACTGATGGTGGAAGGAAGGTTGGGAATGCCACTGCAGGTGCAATGTTTGCAGCAATGACAATGCCAGATTCTGCTATGGCATCACAGCAGTTGATGGCTTTGGCAGCTGATGACAACAGAGGAATTGCACTGCTTCTGCCTTTAGTTCCAGCAATTGGTTGGGTGCTATTCAATATTCTGCAGCCAGGTCTAAACCAGTTCAACAAAATGCGTGGTGTCAAGGCTGTGGTAGCAGGTGCAGGTCTTGGGGCCCTAGCAACAATGATGGTAGCACCCCATGCATCAGCTGCACAGGAAATTGCAACACTGGCTGATAGTGATTCAAGGGGCTTGGTTGTGTTGGGTATTCTTGTACCTGCTGTTGCCTGGGTTTTGTACAACATCCTGCAACCTGCTCTGAATCAGTTTGACAAGTTGCGCTCCTCCAAGGGTGTGGTTGGTGCTTTGGGACTGGGAGCTGTTTCGTCCATGTACTTGACCCCTCAAGCTGAAGCTGTGCAGGTACATGAGTGAAAAGAATGTGCTCTGTGAGGATATGACAAACTGTGCATCTGACGCAGGCTGTACACAATTATCTCACAGTGATTCTCATAATTTGTTTTCATGGGTACTTAAATCCATGCAGAACTAAGTTGTTCCCTTTCTTTGTACAGGAAATTGCCACTATTGTTGACAGTGACCCAAGAGGGTTGGTGCTTCTGGGGATCCTCCTCCCAGCTCTAGGATGGGTTCTCTTCAACATTCTGCAGCCTGGTCTTAACCAGCTTAGTAAAATGAAATCCAGTAAGGGGCTCATTGGTGCTGCTGGATTGGGAGCAACAGCTGCTTCCATGATTACTGTGCCAGATGCTGAAGCTGCCCAGGAGATCACACAGCTGGCTGCTGATAACCGACCCTTAATTCTTCTCTTTATTCTATTACCAGCTCTTGGATGGGTGCTTTTCAACATTTTGCAACCTGCTTTGAATCAAATCAACAAGATAAGGACTGGGAAGTAGTAGTATCACTGCAGATGACTTTGGAACAGTGTTGTTATGAGACTAAAGTCCTTTACTCACTGGACTGTTCAGACAATAGTACTCTCACGGGGAAAAAAAAAAAGATGGAGATGGACTTGTTTCAACTTGCCAAAGTTGATGGATCTCACCTTGGTGGGTAAATGCACTCAGCTTTACTCATCCTAGTACATAAAAAGATGTGTACTGCATAGATTCTTGTTTGCACTGATGTCCACCTGATCTTTCTTGTTTGAATGGATTTCCACTTGCTGATCTATAAAGTATAAAACTAAATCTTCAGGAGAATCTTCACTAATGTCTTTACCATGTGCTCTTCATCATCTTCTGGAAAAAGGGATTTCCATGCCGATCTTTTCATACAGATCTTTTCATAAAGTTAAAGCGCAGGTTTTGTTGCCCTCTCAGACTTGGCTATTTGGATGTGGAAATTACAGCAAGATCACATGGAGAGGCCTCTCAGACTTGGCTATTTGGATTTGAAAATTACAGCAAGAACACCTGGAGAATGCTTCGCTTACTCTCTCCTAGCAATCTGAGAGACCTACCTGTTAGAAAATGGAAGGAAAGTCTTCTGTGAAAAGGTCAGAATTCCTTTTTTGAAATTTCCAAAAGCAGGCGGTGTAGAAGGTCTTTACAGCACTGCATGAACAGAATGCAAACTGAATCCCTTAATATTGCCTAGCTAACACTGGCCTGCTCAAAGATGAAAGTTCTTCTCTTTGTCCAGGAAAAAAAACAGATTCCTACTTTGCCTTTGTCTCAAGACAAAAGAAAGAGCTCATACTTTGACCTTGTACCTTGGTCTAGGAGGCTTATACAGCAACTGTACTAGCCACCGTGTTGATTTCTTTCACTACCTTCCCAGGCTCATTTGCATCTTCTTCTACAGATGTGTGCACGACACCATTCTGCACACTCTCTTGACTGACTTTGGTTTGATCATTTTCATGGGATGTCTCCTCAGTAGCCTCCTTCAAAGCTTCTTCTGAAGCTTTTGCTGCTTCGCCCTCGTTTGCCGTCACTTCCTTTGCAGCCTGTTGAAAACAAGTCAGAACTCTGTTCATGATTCCCAAATATTGCTTCTTGTAACAGAGCAGTGGTATCATGCATCATCATCACTTTCTTGCAAAATTCTGAGCCACATCTGTGGGCTGAAAGTATGCATGGCATAATTTAGTGAAGCATTTAAGAAATGGGAAAAATCTCCTTACTGGAAAAGGCTCTATCCTAAGGTCATGCATCCTGCGTGCACCTTGACTTCCAGTTGTAGAAAGATGGAAAATCCTTTACCTGCTCAAAATCTTCTGATGCATCATGAGCTTCATCTCCAGCAGGTGGAGGAGCCTCTTCCTGATTTGTTGCAACTTGTACTTCTTCCTGCACAGACAAAAGGGCAGATTATATGTGTCTCACATGTCTTCTTTGCTGCAAATAAGAGTCATTAAACAAAGAGCTGTGAAGCTCTCTTCTTCTTCTTCTTCTGTTCAGAAAACTGTTGAAAAAAATCCAGCATCTGGAAAGACTACAACAAGGAATTTTGACGTAACACAGAGAGACAGAGAGAGAAATCACAAAGAAAAACTCACAACAACAACAACAACAACAAGAGTTTCTGACTGTAGTAAACATTTCCAAAGACCAGCAGCAGCAGCAGCAGCTTCAGCTTACGTGATTTGTCTGCTCTGGCGATGGCGGCTGCACGGCTCCCGCGTCCTGAATATCATTATCCTTCTGCTGATGCTGCTCCTCGGGTTCTTGAGTCACCCGCTTGGCAACAGGAGCCGGCTGTGCTTCGTTTTCTGCACCACGTTTGGTTTGCTGCTGGTTCGCTGATGCTTGCTGCTGTGGGCCCGCCATCTCTTCAAACAAAAGCCTTCCTGAGAAGTCTGAGACACACAAACAAACAGTCATAGTCTTACTAACAACTCATCAACCTCACATCCTCTCTCTCTGTCTGAGTCTGAGAATCCGTGTATCTCTCTCCTCTCAAACTTGTCGGCAAACACATAAGGCGCAATAGACTAACGTGAAAAGCAAAAACAACAAAAACAACATACTTCACTACCAGTAGACAAAAACTCGAAACGAGAAAGTCAAAACACGAGAGAAATCCATCAGAAAACTCTCGCAAAATAAAGAAAAAAACAAACAAACAAACCACTAATGACTCCAAAACAAAACCGTAAACCACACAAACACACAAACACCATACACCAAAATCAATCAAGAAACACACCACTAGCAGCAGTCGGAGAAAAACCTGGGGTGATACCGTAGTCAGTCATATAACCAAAACGTCACAAACACAACAATAGCATGCAAACAACAAAATACAAACAAAACAATACTAGTACTACCACCATCACCACCTTGTTAAAACTACCGTCCTACCTTTCATGCAACGCCATTAGCACCACCTTAGCTGATAAAAGCACAGTGAGAAAACAGGAAGCTCACAGGTACTAAATAAAACGGTTTTCCAAAAGACAACACACCAAAAAACCCGACAGAAAAGGGGAGGGGGGAGAAGCCAAAGCAATATAGGTATCAGCAACAAGCAAAAGGGGGGGGGGCGCAATGAACCTCGCACCTCGTAGAAGACAAAGCCCGCGAGTAGGTAGTTTACAAGAGATTATAATAAACTCCGCGGAAGAACCACAACCAACAACAACACACGCAAATGAAGCAAGAAAAAAGGGGGAAAAAAAAAACTGTGCGCGAGCAATGAAAGACGAAAAAAATCGCAGGAGGATTTTGCAAGTCGTCGAAGAAGGGGAGAAAACACGGTCCAAAAAAACCAAAAGCAGCAGCAGCAGCGGCAGACGAGGAAGACGACGAAGAAGGGAAAAAAAAAACGTGAGAGTTTTTAGAGGGAAGAAAGCAAAGCGGCGAGTGGCAAGCGACGGAGAGAGAGAGAGAGAGAGAGAGAGAGAAAGCGTACGTACATTGTACAGTATTTCTACATCACCTCTACATCATAAATGCTACCTAATGAATAAGTGTATGAATGCATGATAGTACAGTACTTTTCTTTCCTTTAGTTTGTACAAGAAAGAAAAAGAAAAAAAATAGAGCCAAAAAGACACACACAGAGAGAAAAGGAAATTAAATAAATAAATAATTTTTTTCTTTTTTCAAAATTATGATATTAATATTATTAATTAATATATTTATTTATTTATTATGTAGGAGTCTGGACTCTTGAGAGCAATTTGGTAGTAGTCTGGGAAAATGGTGTAATAAGTCCTAATAATGGCTTTTTGTTTTTTTTAATAAAAAATTAGCTTTATAATCTGTTTAATTGAGTAGTATACTGTAGTGTATGTGTAGAGGGTATGTATGTAGATTGGTTTGTTTTTGTGTTTTTGTGTGTGTGTGTGTGTGTGTGTTGTATATACGTATGTATCTTTAATTTGGGGTACGTATACTGAGATTTTTCTGAGAAAGTACGGACATTTGAAAGTCAGAGGTGGATTGGATAAAGCCCTGACTTTTTTTTGTCTTTCGCTTTGTTTGAAATGAGTGAGAATAGGGTACCTATTTAATGTGGCTACACTCGTAGGCAGGTAGGTAGGTAGATAGATAGGTAATTCGGTAGAGAGGTAGGTAGGTAGATAGGTAAGTCGGTAGATAGTTAGCTAGGTATATAGGTAGATAGGTATACGGGTGGGGGTGTGAGTGTACTGAGGTGGGTTGTGTAGGTGGATGCGGTGTAGTGGGTACCTGGTTGAGAAAAGGAAGGGAAGGAATGGATGAAAATTTTGGATGGTAAATGAGATGGGATTTCTGTGGCCGAGAATTGTGGATGAGTAAAGGGAATTCATTTATAGATGGAGAGTTTATGGGTGACGAAGCCTCACAGTCAGAGTTTTCATCCATGTTGTCGCGTGTTAGTCTGTGATTGGATGTTGAGGTGTCGATCGTGATCCATGCACAATAGCACCTGGCGCCACGGCTGCGTGACTGCTGGATATTGGTGTCTGCTTTTCACACTCGGCTGTACTTATTTTGGATAAAATATGGCCTTCTCCAAGCAGTGTGAAATGAGATAATATTGACTCGGTTTTTTGGTTCTCCTCTTGCTCGCTCGCTCGCTCGCCCGTCGGTCCGTCCGCCCTTTGTGTCTGGAAGACGAGACTACCGTTTACATGTGTGTGTGTGAAGGCGCGCGGAGGAGAATCGAACATCGCGATTTCGGCAGCTGCAATTCCGCTTCCATTTTCTACGATTCGCAGTCTTCAAAGCTTTCAAGGTTCTTTTTCTTCTGTCTGATTCGATTTTCTCAAAATTTTGTATGTTCTTGACAATAATGTGAGACGTCAATTCAGTTTTATGTGCTGACTAGTTTTTTCAGGCAAAGATGTGTCTGTCGCAGACGTGTTGCAGAGGTTTCTTGTCCGACCGCTTCCATTTTCTCCGAGTGGCAGTCTTCCGAGATTTGAAAGATCTTTTGTTTAATTCGATTTTTCTTAAAACGAGTGTTTTTTTCTTGACAATAATGTGAGACGTCAATTCAGTTTTGTGTGCTCAATAGTTTTCAGGGAAAGATGTGTCCCAGAGATGTTGAAAAGGTTTTGTGTCCGACCGCTTCCATTTTCTCGGATTCGTAGTCTTTAAAGATTGAAAGATTTTTTATTTGATTCGATTTGAGACGTCAATTCAGTTTTGTGTGCTGAATACTTTTCAGGCAAAGAGGTGTCGCAGAGGTGTTGTAGGTGCTCGGACACTCATAGGATTTTCTTAGTTCCTTGCCTTCAATGTTTTGCGCTTCACATTTTGTGATTCTAGTAGATCGAATGGTTTCAATTCAACAGGCACCTCGCTGCTGCTGAGCTATGGCTTGGAATTTGCATGCGTTTTGTAGTTTTTCGGAATTTTCCGTTTGAGGACGCAACGATTGCTGCTCCAGGTAACTGACAATGATGCCTTATTTAACTTGTGATAGGAATCTCTTCTTCGTCTTTTTCTCTTGTTTTGTGGCATTCTGGCTTTCACATATCCAGAAAGCCAAAATCAAAACAAAAGGATTGATGCAAATGGAACTCGTTTCAATGCTTCTTTTGTGGACAGACTACAGACTCTATGGTTTTGTGGTTTGGTTTGTATGACTTGTTGTCCTGCCACTGTAGTTGAGGAGCTGTCTCTTGATAGCCAGCTGTGACTTGCTTGCCCAGCTGAGGATCTGGAGTCTTTTTGCCCATCAGTGTGGAAGCACATTCCTTTTGAATTTGGTCATGGTGTTCATTTATGATCAAGGATTATATGCCTATGGATTGATCACCCACCTCCTGAGAAAATTCCATTACTGATCTTGGCCATCTCCATTGACTATATGAGCAGGCTCAAAACATTACAATCTGGGGGGTTGATTCTGGATTTTCTTTCAGTATGATGAACCTGCAGGGCCAACAAGCTAAAGAGCAACAGCAGGGAGGACCCCAAACAACTGTTGCCCAGGAACAGCATCGACCACGACAATCTCTTAACAACCTCCAGGATGAGGTAGGTGGAAATTGTGGATCTCAAATTCTAGAGCAAAGAAAAACACCAAGTACTTCTGAACAGGTTTGTGGGTTTTTTCTCATAGCAATGTGTCATCTGTTGCATTGCTACTCCACACCTGAAGTTCAGGGAATGGGCTTATGAAAGATTGCATACAGATGATAGATGTTTTTCAGTTGCACTGTAATGTGATCAATGGTTTTCCTGTTTTGAAGATGAGGCATATAGTTCAGAGGGAAAGAAGACAAATTGTCTGACACACTTCAAAGGGAAAGGACAGAGGGATAGGTGAGCAGAAACTAAGTGTGTGCCAACTATGTCATCTTCTTGACATCCACAAAGCTGTTTGGTGCAGGCAAGGGATGCATCAAGGGAAGCACTTGAGGCTCAGCAAGAAGCACAAGAAGCCATCAAGCGTGCCTATCAAAAGCAGATTGCTGCACAAGAGAAGGCACAGCAAGCCAGTCAACAGGTTATTACTACCTACCAGAAAACCTGATATGTCTGATGTTCTCAGCAGGCAAAACTAAAAGTGCTTAGGCTACTTGACAATATTATCTCTATTGATTTAGAACGATTGCTCAAACAACAAATTATTGCCAGGTGCTGGCTCAACAGGATATGGCCAAGCAAGTTGCTAATGCTGCAGCTACACAAGCAGCTGAACGGGCAGCAATTGAACAAAGGGAGATTGTAGAAAAACAGTTAGGCCAAGCTTCTATAGCTCAGCAAGCTGCCAATGCTGTGCTGAATGCCCATGCCATATCCCAAACATCAAGCCAGCAATCAGTGTCTACCAGTCCTGTGGTCCAACCTGGTCAACCTGTCCAAGCTTTTAATCAAAATGTTCAAGCATCTGGTGTCCAGCCTCTTGGCACTGGTGCAACACAAGGGCAGCAGGTCATTTCAGGTACTTTTTGGTGGACAGGTCAGCAAGAGATTGTCTCATGGTGATACTTCCAAACCCAAAAGTTGCTTGTACCAAAAATGATTCCTCCTGATGAAGTTGATGGTGTGGTTGATAGCTCTCAACAAGACATTCTAGTTGGTTGCTGCTAACTACCAAACTGTTATGATGTCCATCAAAACAGTCTCAGCCCATGAATGAATTTTAACACCATGATGCTTCCAGCCCAGGTATGCCAGCAAATGTTGTTGCAAGCAGCTGATCAGATGAGAGAAGCAGCCATTGCTCAAATGACAACTGCCCAGAGCCTTGCAAGCAGTGGGCTGGATCCTAACAGTCAACAGGTATGCAAATAATCAAATCCCAGTCTAGACAAAGTCTGACCCAGTTAACCATCAAGCATACCATATTTGCCAGCCAAAACAATGAGCTAAAATTGAACAGAATTATTTCAGTGGGCAAGAAATGACCCTTGCGAGGACTGGTCCAACCATGTACTGGGACTGGGCCAATTTTACATCATGTAGGGTGTGGACATACCCTCTTGATTGATGCTTGATTGATGATCTCATAGGCATCACAACTACTGTTACTGTGATGACCTATTATGAAAGTATGGAAGGGACAAGTCCTACCAACATACCACCTACAATCCTGTATGCTGAAGGGTACAAAATTACAAAATTCTAGCTGCTTTTGACATCCTGATTAAATTGGTTTTGGAGGTGGGCTACTCAATGACCAGATGGATTGTCAGATGTTGTACAGGAGATTAGCCTGTCAAACCTAGCTTGCACACAATGATTGTTGGGCGGCGTGCCCTGTGTGGTCAACAATGGGTATCCACCTGATCAGGACACACTTTTGCATGCATGCCTGTAGACTACTGCATGTTGTGTCCATGTTTACTACAATAGGCAACTTTTCTCATGGTTTGAAACCTTCAGTGTGTTGTCTACTCTTGAACACAGTATTTGGTGGTTCCTGCAGGTGGCAAGGCAGGAAGCAGAAGCAGCTCAGCAACGAATGGCAGTAGCACAGCAACTGGTTACAGCTGCACAGTCAGCTGACACAGCTATGCAAGCAGCTGCTGATCTTCCTCGTCTTTCCAGCATTATGTGATCAATAAGTCACATATGGATTTGGATACTAAGATATGTTAGTGTTGTGGCTGCAAACAATCTTAGCTGCAACAATCTTTGTTTTACATTTGAGGAAAGCCAATCAACGTAGTGTTTATCATGTGTATTGTTTTTGCTAAAACAGAATTGAAACACGCAATAAACATGTGACTGTGAGATTAAGCTTCATGTTTCACTTCTAGCGACTGGAGGAAAAACAAGAATCTGGAGAAGAATGTGAATTCAGGTCATCCAATTTTCATCATCTTTGATAAGTCTACAATATCTAACCATCTCCTGATGGCCAATCATACTGGTCATGACCCAAAGCTATTACGTGTTTGCGTCTAGACCTTACAGCTAACATAGTCCTGAACTGCAGCAATTTTCAGATTCTAAGCTGACATAAGTATTTCACAGGTTAGATGCAGGTAGGACTACATCTTCTAGGAAGGAGAAACTTCTAGAAGGGTTAAAGTGAGGATCTAGAATTGACTAGAAATTTCTGTTTACAGGAGCTTGCATAGATGACATGTATGTTGCATCGACTTTGTCAAGACCATCAAACAAGTACCCAAATGGTTTCATTGGAATATAGCGACCTGATCCCCGCTCCACAGTAAGCTGCTCATTTTCCCACACCACTCTGCCTTGACTTATAGTGACCTCAACTTTCCCCTGTGAATTTTCCATGTGTATATGACAAGTCAGCAAATAACCAGCATTTCTAATATTGATTTCACATGCAGCAGTTAGAACATGCTCAAGCGATCACATGATGGAGCCATACTACATGTATAATTCTGTGTACACATCTCAAAAGATTTGAATTGGTGGAGAAAGGTACTTGCCTTCATCACCCAGCCCTCATAGATGTTGGTATCAATTCTTGAGTGGTGTGTTTTAGCAGAAATTTTGGTCTCTGCATTCGGATTTAAAATGATAACATCTGCATCTGAGCCTGGTAACACAGCTCCCTTTTGCGGGTATATATTGAATATCTTAGCACTGTACATTACAGAGCAGAGAATACATTTGTTTTGAGCAAAATCTGTGTTGTAATTAGTCAGTGAATCAAATCAAATACGCAACATGCATCAACAATTTGCTTGAGAAATGTTGAGAACAAAGACTACAAAGATATTGAAGATGTACCAAACCAAATCAAACCGTACCCTTCTAAATCACTGGGTGTAAAGGTGATGTTTGGGAGCTTTTTCTACTCACCAGGCTGTACTTGTGACGCGGACATAATCTGTGACTGATATTTTTCCAGAATTCTGAAATAGCCACCACGTTCTGGGATATTCAAAGAAAGGCTCTTTTTGAGACTTCCTGAACATTCTATGATATTCAAAGAAAACCTCTTCTTGGGAATTCCTTAAAATTCTATGATATTCAAAGAGAAGCTCTTCTTGAACATTCTATGATGTTCAAAGAGAAGCTCTTCGTGAGGATTCCTGATTCCTATATGTTTCTGTCTTAGAGCAAAAGATATGTACTAGAAAATTAGAGAGAATTGATCATATGGTTAGGCACTTACCACCATGACATCCCACACTATATGCATTCGCTCTTCAACACCTGGAGAAAGAAAGGAAAAATTCAAAGATTTCACAACCCAAACCTCAAAATTTAGATGCACATACTATTCGTCAAGAAAGTTATTGAAATATCCTACTAGTTTTGAGTACAAAATCCAGACCAAAATCAACTATGGCATAACTGGGAAAAAACAAAACAAAACAAAACACAACAAAACAGGTGAAATAGCATGTCAGATATAGTGCAGTTCCAATTCATGAGGAAATTTTGGACAACCAACCACATACCATTAACACCATTTGGAATCTTGCGGAAATCATGCTTTCCCAAAGCTTTCTGTTTTGAGTTAAAGGGACAGTGGTCTGTTGCCACCAGCTGCTTACACTCTCAAAACACGTAAGTTAAAACATTGTTTTGTTGAAACTGGTTTTCTCTCCCTCTCCCGTTCGGGTGTGCATGTTGCCAGTTAGACTTTCTCATGATACATGAAGATACATAATTTTGCCACACAGCTTTGCATTGTGACATGTAGTTGCAAAACTTTAGCAAATGCATGAAGAATTTCAAGCCACCACAGAATAATATATGTGGGTGGCAATTGTGAGATTTAGGAAATTGCAAATCTCTATAATTCTTTATGTGTGGGAGGGGGATTTTCACCAACCTGCAATATACCAGTTGACAATGCATCTTGAAGAGCCTGGCTGTGTCCAACGGCCCTGATTGGAGGACTCATAACATACCTACACCCACGCAAGTTCACATCAGAAAAATGCCCACCTTTGCTTCATGAAAAAACGAGAAAAAACTAACTGAGAAGAAAAAGAACTGAAGTAGTGTGATGGTGTACATGGCCGCAGTTCTGAAATCTGGATCCCAGAGTTTTGAGTCATTTAAGGCTAGGCCTGACACTACAGGCTCGCCTATCACACGTTGTCCTGCACAAAAATTACAAAGCAGCATTCAAATTCAGAGGCACTTTCTGTTTTAGAAACGTTGATGTAAAAGAGGCAGACAAATGAGCACCGTCTCACTTGATCACAAAGCAGAGAGACTTTCAATTGGCATAAAGAACTTTGGCACTGATGTAATGAGAATCAAAGCAAACAGGCATCATTTCATGGTTGAATCTTCTACAATTGCAAACAACATAAAGTCCATAGCAATATCATGTAATGACCAAGAAAAGGCAACTTGCTCCTATGAAGAACTGCAAAGAAAAGGAAGGGAAATGAGAAAGAAGACAAAGAGTTATTTCTATAAATGATGAGTTGGGATACAAGCAGGCAATAGCCAGCCATGACATGCATTTGTACTCTTCCTCCCCACACTTACCAGAATGCCGTGCACGGGAAACTTCATCAAGCGCATCAATGCTCATGACATGGACCACATACAAGGGTGTATTCAGAAATTTTGCAAGTTTGATTGCTCGCCCTGTTGCCTCTCCTTCCAGCTGAAATGTTTGAGAAGAAAAATGACAAGCCTTGTTAAGCACAAAGAAAAAGTATATAATTGAAGGTCCTTACAACTCAATCAATCACCCAAGAGTCAGCTCTAATCTATCACCAGACCATGACCCATAAATCAAAGATGTAAGCTGTCTTAAACTTGACAGGGTTTTTGAGCAATTACAGTATTAACCATCAAATCTGCAAGAGATGCATCTACACTAGAGTTTCAGCATTAGACATACTATATTCAATTTGGAACAGATGTAATATCCTTGACGTTCAGCTTAAAGGTGCATTATCTGAAATAACACAGAGATTGTTAGATCAGCAGTCTCTTTTGTACAGTGTGAGTGACTCCATGCTGGAACCAACTTTATACAGGAAAAATGGCTTTGTACACAGGTACTTATGTCTGTACTCTGTATGGTAGGATGTTTAGGTATGTAATTGCCATCTCCTAATCTTGTTCAGATTGTCAGTGACATTCTCTCATTGGTCAGAATTGAGAATGATCAGTTGTCAGGCCCACTAGTCAGCAGAGGAAAGGCTTTAAACATACCACAGGAGGTCGTGAGAGTGGGTGGCCCTCAGGACCAGTGATCCCAAGTCCAAAAATCCGAGCTTGGCCTTCAGCAACTGCATCACCATTCTCAGCATGAACTTGTGGGACTGCTCCAAGTTCTTTGCACTTTTTGAAGCCTTGAAGAAGTTCCTCATCTGATACCATTAAAGAGCCCTTGTATGCCATGAAGAATTTAAATGAATTTATGCCTGAAAACAAAAAGAAGAACCAAGTTAAAAATCTCTTGCATGTAAGATCTAAAGATATCATACACTTCCCATGTTCATGTTGAGAAAATAACTTGAGTGATAAGATTCTCTTCTATTTCAGTACCTGTTTTGCACTCAAACATACACTGCCCCGAGCCAAGTCAAATGCAGAAATTGGAATACTTGAATAAAGCTACAATATGTTCATAACTAGAGCCTGAAAACTTGTAAATGGATAGTGCCAGAACTATCAACAATGAGTGTATATCACAATAAAATTGTCCCTTAAAAGTCTGAACCCACCAAACCGAATGAGCCAGTAGAGCTTTAGGGAACCTTGTTCTCTTCATCTGAGTAAAAGATGTACCTTTTTCTTTGACAAGCCATTCCATGTCTTGAGCAACCTTGTCATTCCATTTAGTGACCGCCATGTGGAAGCCATAGTCCATGCAAGACTTCTCAGCTTTTTGGACCCATAGTCTGAATCCCTCTGCAAGGTCCCCATTGTGGGGAAGGGCAAAGTCAATGTGCATGGTGGTGCCACCAGATAGTGCTGCCTCCTGCCCAGAGAAAAAATCGTCACATGACTCCTCACCCATAAATGGCATCTCCATGTGCGTGTGTGGATCTATCCCCCCTGGTATTTGTTCACATGCCACATAACACCAATTACTTCAGTTATTTAGCCTCCAACTGTCTTATGAAATCATCACAGTGGATCATTCTAGACACAATCAGTTTCCTGATTGTGGGAAAACAAATAACAGTTGTTTACTTTAAATGATGCCTATCTCAAGGCCGGGGGTTCACGGATTTCCTTGTGAACCTCTGGTTACCTGGCATGACGAACTTTCCAGTAGCATCAATAACACGTACACCTTCCATTTCCTACACCACAATCATCACTCTTCTGTATCAGATTGTGAAAAAAACCCCTACCCAATTTAGTTTTGCTTGGAACAAACCCTACAAGATGAACATGGCTTTGAGACAAAATGATTGGCAGCTGAGAAAACATCAATCATTCAAACACCCAATTCAGAGTAAATTGAAGAAACCCATCACATCCAATCAGATGCTTTGAGAGCTAGTTCAGAAATGTACACCTGGAAGAAATCTTAAATCTAGGAGCTTGGGTATGTTATCAAAAGCAATTGGAAGGAAGGAAGGAAGGAAGTAAGTACCTTGATGTCAGGTGCAACAATCTGAATTTTTCCATCTTCGATATAAACATCAGCAATTTGTTGGTGGTCAGCATTCACCACAGTACCTCCCTTGATCAGAATCTTTGGACTCTTTTGTGCACACTCAAAATTCTCACTCCCAACTAAACATATCTCCTGCCAATTTCTAACAAAATCCATGTCAGTTGGAAAATTACTGGGCATTGCCTTTTTTGCAATCTATCAAACCTGATCACTACCTCAAAATGGACTATAGTGCCTCAAAAGTGCCATAATGCCCCCCCTGATTCTGGAACAATGAATTTCTCCCTACCTCCAGTCACCATTACCCAAACAAAACCTAAAACCTTGTGAGTATGGTTCTCGTGCTCTTTTGCATAATAAGAAGAGGACTCATCACACACACCCACCTCAAAACAAAAGTACTGGAATTGTTGTTTCCAACAGTTTACTTTACAGAGGGAGTTGAGATTTGCTTGTCTCTCTCTCAACAAGTGTATCCCCCATACCAGCAAACCCATCTCACAACGAACTGTGATTTCAATTGCATCACAAACAGAGGGGGTGAAAAATGGAATTCTAATGATATTAACTTTCTGAATGCTAACACATGAACCTGAATCCTTCCTGAAAGAGGCAAAACCCATCTCACCAAAATCAAGTTATTCCCCAAAAAATCACAAAAAATGCAAAAAGAAAAGAAAAGAAAAAACAGAGCAAAATGGAAAGTTCAATGAGATTCTTGCTTCAATCTTACACATCATGATGACCTTTTCATCTCTTCCTGAAAGAAGAAAAAACCCAATCAAGTGGAGAAGAAGAAGAAAAGAACAGGACTGACTTACTTCATCGCCATTTCCTCTCACTGCTGCTACGTTTTGAATTCCAACAGTAATGGTACATAGCAACAACAACAAGAACATCATCATCATGATCGTTCTCATTCCAGAAGTACCCATTCTAGATCAAATGCATTTGCAGCTGAATCCTGCCTGTAACTTGAGATTCAAAAATGAGAAGAAAAAAGAATTGGGATTGCTTCACTTGAAGATCACACTCTTTTTTCTTTTGGCTTCTGTCTTCAAAGAATTCCTTTGTCTTTTTTATTCTTCTTAGGGTATCCTAGTCTAAAGTCTAAACTTTACTTTCTACCAGCTGAACACTGTGCTCTTTTCTTTTCTTTCAATTTTCTCATTTTGCTCCAAAAGTGGCTACATTTAGCCAAATCTGGTTACAAGACAAATAAAGAAATAAAAAATCTTGGAATCCTATTTACAAACTGGCAAAATCACTAAGGTAGAATTGCCCATGACCTAACACGTACCTATTGCATTGAACACTTTCCAATATTTTCCTAATTCCTTAGCCAAATTGAGCAATTTTTGTGTCTTGAATGTGCAAACTAGAGGGTGTTACAGATATTCTTTTAGTGTTAGAAGTAAAGCAACAATGCAGAAAACACAAGAAGAGGACGAGTGATATTTTGCTTCAATTTTATTTGAGAAAATAGCTTTAGATCTCACTCTAGTTTTAGCCCCACATCTTCCTCATTTTTGGTTTGCTTTGACGGATTAAAACCCTAATGGGTGTGCCAATCAAGGCTTTACAAAATTCCTTTGTATTTCATTCCAAAGGCAAAGATGCAATGATCGAAAATCTTTAAGTTCAAAATTTTAATCTGTTTTAGGTTACCCATCACCATACATTGAACCCCCTAACACCCCCTATCTTGCCATTCCTTTCCCAAATAGAAAGATTTTGGTGGTGTTGGAAGCTTTAGATAGAGGGATAAATATGGTCTTTGAGATTTAAAGTCAAAGGAAAAATGTGTAAGGATTTGACCTCATTTGAATTTTGAAGTGTTTGCTCATTGACCTATCTACCTTAAAACATATTGGCCATTTCAAAAGAAAAAAGTTTAAAACCCCCTTGAAATCCTTCAAAAATCTTGATCACATGTTCATAAAATTTTCGTAAAAATGTGGTGATTTTTTTGAGAAGATTTTTAAAAAATTTCTCATGACCCATGTTGTTTGGAAATTTTTTTATTTTTTGAAAACAAAAGAGTGAGTATTCACTCAAAACAATCATTGGGAGAACAAGGATTTTGCAATTTTATATTACAAGGTTATCCCAAGTCAAATTTTATTTATTGGGTTTTCATCTAAATGTGAGACTAAAACATGTAATTTTTATGTGGTCCTAAATTTTGAAGAAATCACATTAAGGTAGAATTGCTCATCATCAAACATAATCTATCATTGAACATTTTTCAATATTTTTCTCATTCTTTAATTAAATTGAACTAGTTGTGTTTACCCCATAGATGTTTGCTAAAAGCTAAAATCATACATGCATCTTTAATATTTTAGGACACTAATAAATTTTTGTAATATTAAAGCAATAACAATACAAACAAATTAATCAATTAATTTTTTATTATGATTTTTGTTATTAAATTTTCATCAAAGCTTTATTGAAGTTTTAAAGATAACTCAAATAAGTTAAAACATTTATATTTCAAAAAAGAATTTTATAATTTATTTTTAAATTGAAGTGTTTTATTTTAATCAATTTTTGTATAATCTTTCAAATCAATTTTGTAAAAATCTCATTTTAATAACATTTAAAGGAATTGAAACTAATTATTTGTATGTTAATCAAACAAATTTCATTTTAAAAAATGGTCATATGAATTTTTTTTTACATTTCATAATGATATGAAACCTCATGATACAAAAGAACAAACTTGCCAATTAAAATAAATAAAATGATATAAAAGCATGATTAAATCATTTACTCAACATTCACATTTTGAGAAAAAACCCAACAAATAGATGGGTAGATTTCAAAACAACCCATGAATTGGAGGGGTGCACCCAAAGTTTACACATGTGTGTCCATTAACTTGGGATAATAATAATGTTTGTTTCATTAAACAAACAAATTGGAAGGCTATAAATGTTTTTTTGAATGTCATAAATAAAAAACAACCCAAAAACACAAGAAAAATTATATTTTATTTTTTTAATTGAAAAAATAATTTCATTAAACCCTTGTTTAAGTGTAACCTCATATTTTCTTCATTTTTAATCCTTTTTGAATGATTTAACATTTGTTAAGTGTGTTAACTAAGGCTTTACAAAACTTTCAAAAAGATATAAATAGAAGTAAAATCTTTCATGATGTTTATTTTATTTAACATAAGTTTTATATATAATTTTATTTCATCACACTGTTCTATTTCTTTTGTGTTTATCTTGTGTTTTGAAAGCAAAAATGTAATGATCAAAAATTGTAACCTTGAAATCCTAATAGATTTTAATTAACCCATCATTAAACATTGAACCCCCTTACACTAAATATTCATATCTTCTTCATTTTTTATTGAATTGAACAATTTTTGTAACATTTAAAACATTATGTGAAAGGCTACAAATATTTTTAGAACTTCAAAAGCAAAAAAACAATGTGTGAGGATTCCTTTGAATCTTTAAGTGTTCGTTGATTAATTTATCTACCTTAATCAAGTTTATTTGTTTTGAATTTGATTATATATAATATTAATGTACCAAATGTATGTTTAGACCTAAAATTACTATAGGTTGATAAAGTTTTGGCAATAGGGTGATAAAAGAAATTAGGTTGGTGCTAGATCATAATGTTAATTACTATTGATAACTGGGTTCCATCATTAAAGTTTTGTTGATTCTTAAACATAGTTTAAGGTGTTAACTAGGCAACGAATTCATCATATTTTGTGCAGCTACAGCAGCAACTGATGTCTCCAAGGTTATCTCTAGATCCAGTTGTAGAGAGAGTGAAAGAAGATGAGCATGTTAATTTGCACGAGGGGGTAACAACAAATTGATTCACAGTGTGAGTGATTAGATGAGACCGTAACTCACAAAGATATCTTTGTCCCACTTGTTTTAGTTTCACCAGTAGTGTTCACATAACACCTCTTTCTTGACTTGTTCCATTCATAAAGTACATTCTTCCAAACTCAATAAACAAGACCTACAAATCCAAAGAAATCACATCACACAAACAAAACTTGGCTAAAATGGACTCAAAAATTACTTTGCATTGTAGTGGGGATGAATGTAAAAGCTTACACAATAGCTTGTAGCACACAAGGAGAATTCCAACATAAAAATTTAATACAAAAGTCAACAGTTCAGTTTTTGGACCATCAATGAACAAAATAGAGAAATGTCAAAAGACACATTACAAAAAGAATATCTAATGAGGAGGAGAGAGGTTCTTAGGGTACACAATTACATCGAAAATGATCCAGAATGAATGCAAGTATTACAGATTGTGAAGGATCACCATGGCGTGTGCCTGTAGATCACAATAATCCTTGGAGGAGAAGAAAAGTAGTTCTGCATTTGCATTACACTTGCCATTTTGCTCTGGTTTGATTTTCATTTGTAGCAAACAAAATTGACGAACATCTACAAACTTTGTAATCTGCTCAATTTGTAGAAAACTCCACCTATTTCTGAAGACAGCAAGAAAAATCCAAGAGCATATGTTGAATGAATCCTGATCCAAAATAAATGCAATGTTGAAAAACATTGTTACTTGTAAAAAAAAAAAGGCATGTGATAGATATCATGAAGATTGTATGCATTTATAATTATCTTTGTTTAAATTACTGATTATAATATCTAAAGTATGGTCATAATTCCATAACATTTACATACGTTCATAAAATAGTCAAAAACTTATTTAAATGATAACAATTTGTCATGATAATTAGAATGCTTGTCACATACATCACATACTCGCACCACATTGAATCATCACTCCTTTTGTTCAAATATTTTCATTCTCTATGTAGCATGTTCAAGTTTTCACATTTTCTCTATGGCACAAGTTTTGTTCATTCTCACACATTCAATTTCATTACTTTGATTCACTATTTTCATTCATTATCATTATTTTCAATTTACACCTTAAACTAGTGTTATCATTAAAGTTATGTTACAAATGATTTTTTTTTAAAATTTATTATATATTCATGATTTTTTTTCTTTATGCTATAAGGTTGAAATTAAAACACTAAAAGTGATGGCACTTATAATAAAAGATTTTTTGACATCTAATTTTAATTTGAAAATGTGTGGAATGGTGTTGTCTTTTTATATCATTTTAACTTTTCTTATAATTTTTATTTGTTAATGACAAAGGAAGTTGGAAATAAGGTCAAGGTTTAGAATACTATTTCATATTTGAATTTTTTGATGATTTAATACAAGAATTCAAGGTGGGAAAGACATTTTTGAATCATTAAAAAAATTGTTATGCAAATAAAATTAAAACTACAACCTTTGGTTGGAAATGAAATACCATGTATAAATGTGTAATTCATGTTGGCATCAAAGTTGTATGCTTGTCTTACAAGCTTATGCATGAAGTTATCATATTTCAATGTAAGAAACCGCTTGTAATCTACAAATCTATCATGAACATAGTATTGTACAAATTTGTTTTTATTGATGTGTTTAAAAATCAAATTTGGTGACCATGAAAATGTGCTAAAGATGATGGTGTGTTTTAAAAATTGATGTAGCTTTGTTTATGTTCATGGTGCAATAATTTTTCATAGATTCATTTTTAACGTAAATAAACTTTTGTTACATGATTCTTTTCCTACAAATACAAAGTTCATAACATGCACCTACAAATGGTTATTGATCATAAGAAATGATTTTGAAATGTTTTTGTGGGATTATTAATATTTATGACTGTTGTCATTACTACCATATTGATGTTTACGCCTATTGTTATCCACACAACACACAAAATAACATAATAACAACTCAATTGACAAATCATAATTAAACCAAAATAAGATTCACATATAACAAGCAAAAATCTAAACTCAAAACATAAAAAAAAAATACAACACACAAACCATGTGCTAATGAAATTTACATAAAAACATATGAAAACTTGCAAAGGAAAACACACAATGTATTAAAATGTCAAATCACCAAAAATGATTTGAAAACCCACACTTAAAAATTATATCCCAAACATTAAATAACCCAAACCATGTTCACATATAAACTAATTTTCAATTAAAACATAGTTAACTATGTTAACTCAACTTAACATTAAATTAATTATGATTTAACTAGATACTTAAATTAATAATCCTAATGATTATTCTAAAGTTTCTCAATTATTTAACTTTTATAGAAAAATAACTTATGATGGCTTGTTCAACTTTAAACATGTGAATCATATAATAACATCATCCTACATCATTGGGGATAAGGGTTTTAAACTTTTACCTTTACATTTTTTTTTGAAAAAAACCCAATCATGGATAGTTCCTACCCATCCATAATCATAATCTCAAAAACTAAACTTTGCATTTGCAATTTTTTGATTCAAAGTGGAATAAAACTCTTTTCAACAATAATATGATTTTGGATTTTTATTTTAAATACAACAATTAAAATATGACTACCATCTATGGCACCTAAAATCTATGGAAATCCATGCAAGTTTTCAAAACCAATAATGATCTCTTTGATCTTTATCAAAACTTGAACTCACAACCTTAATCAATGAATGAAATGTGTTATAATTTGACCTTGGTCGTCAACAAAATATATTTTTGAAAATCTTTAAAAATTTATTTTTCATGTATTTCACCATCTTCTCATACCTCCACATGTTGCAAACTCTCAATGTCATGTCAACAAACTCCATGAAAAACATTGCACTCATCATATTCCAATGTTGTCCAATAGTTACTTGTTACAACACAACCACTGTTGTAATCACTCGATGTATAAACATAATAAAACCAAGAGCCATCAATATCTTGTGCCTACACTCATCCATTGTGTGTAGTAAAAATAGAAAAGAAAAAAAAAGAAAAGACCACAAGTTAATCTAATCCTTTCACATGTCAATCACACATTTTTGATATTGGACCTTCGAATTGAATCTCAAACCTTTTGGCACACTCATTCCATCTTAAAAAAAAATTTAATTTTTTTTAATGTGAAGGAAAGGTCCAATTCAATGTTCAATTTGCTTCAAATAGGTCCCTAGGCTTTTGATCCTTGGAACCTTGCCTAAAGCAACCCTTAATGCTACTTTAGATGAGGTTTAACGTCCAATGAAATAGAACATCTTTTTGGTTGAGAGTCAAAAATTGGACCAATAGCCTTTAACTAAAGGCCCAAGATCAAAAAGTGACAAATCAAGGCTAAATCTACATGGCATTACCATAGCACATTGGCTATTTCAACTCATGTCCATCAATTAATTAATTAATTTTGAAAAATTCATTTCAACAAGCAAAATATTCCCTAAATATTCACTATTTTCCTTCACAATATTTTTTCATTTGGAAGAAATAGTTTTCTGAAAATTTCAACATTTTGGTAAATAATATAAGTAGTGTCGAATTGGCCAAGGTATTAGGGTATTTTGGAGGGAAAATGAATTGGTTCAGATCCCCAAGGAAAAAAAAAAAAAAAAAAAAAAGCTCAAAGGAGGAAGGGGGCATGTTTTGAAAAAAATACCCGGTTTAAACTCAAAAATTTAGTTTTACCCTAAAATTTTTTTGTTCTTGAAAAGATTGCTCATGAATCATTATACTAC
>Ga0116227_10003059_pt1 | contig 37524 bp, 33 predicted proteins | sample S1TSphgellanicum_FD_89693 | JGI IMG/M metagenome (GOLD analysis project Ga0116227, IMG submission 89693) | Host-associated microbial communities from peat moss isolated from Minnesota, USA - S1T2_Fb - Sphagnum magellanicum MG | ecosystem: Host-associated > Plants > Peat moss > Unclassified...
AATAATAGGGAATGCTCAGCGCGACGATCGCCAGACCTGCGAGAGCGCTGCGTGGATCGCTTAGCACCGTTTGTACGAGCATCCAACTCGAAACGATGATAAAGATCGCCGGCACGTACGGATAGCCGAAGACGCGGTAGGGCCGCGCAAGTTCCGGTTCCCGCCGGCGCAGGACGAAGAGCGCGGCGGCGGTCGCGACAAAAAAAATCCAGGCGTTGAAAACGAAGTAGTTGCTGAGCGCATCGAAGTTGCCGAGAAGAACCAAGACGATTGCGATGAGAGCATTTGCGACCATTGCGTCCACCGGCACGCGTGCCCGCCGCGACAGACGGGCGAGCCGGCTTGGGCCATATCCGTCCTTTGCCAGCGCATACGTCACGCGGCTGTAGGTGAGAATCGTTACATGGAGCGTTGCCGCCACCGATGCGAATAAGAGGCCTGCGGCGATCGTGCTCCAGGCCGGCCCGAATAGGGCCTCGACCATCCTGACGCCGACCGACGCACCGGCCGGGAGATCGGCAATCGCCAGGGGGCCGAGGACGTAGACGTACGACGCGTTGGCGGCCACGTAAGCGACGATCACGAGTGCGACGCCCGCGCCGAGCGCAAAGGGAAACGTACTGCCGGGATTTTTGACCTCGCCGGCCACTTGCGTCACGTTTTGCCACCCGCCGTAAGCGTATAGCGCGCCGGAAAGTGCGGCTGCAAAACCCGCCGTGCCCAGGCGCATCCCGGGCAAGACGCCGGCGCATGAGCCCGTCGTCGCGCTAAGCCCGAAGTTCGCAAGGGAGCCGTGGCCGAGGCTGATAGCCGCCAAGGTCACCGCGGCGAGCATCCCAATTTTGAAATATGCAAAGAGCGTCGCAAGCCGGCCGCCCAAAAGCGCGGGGACGAAGTTGATCGCCGTGACGGTGACGATCAACACAATCGCGGCCCACTGCGTTCCGGCCACGTTGAACGGAATTCCCGCCAAAGCCGCGGAGCTTCCAAAACGTTCGAGCACCTTGCCGGAAGCGAGATCGAAGAAGATCGCGCAGCCGGCCGCGAGCGCCGCGGTCGACGCGGGGCCGCCGATGAAGAACGTCGACCAGCCGCTGGCGAACGCGAGCGGCCGCCCATAGGCGCGACGCAGGAACGCGTACGTTCCGCCCGAGGCCGGAATCGCAGCGCCCAGCTCGGCAAACGTGAGCGCCCCGCACAGCGTCAGCAAACCGGCGGCCAGCCACGCAGCAATCAAAAGCCCCGGCGTACCGACATCACAGATCATCACGCGCGCTTTGAGAAAAACGCCCTGCCCGACGATGCTGCAGACCATGATCGCGACAGTCGCGATCGGACCGAAACTGCGGAGCAACGTTTGCTTGCCGGGCAACTCAGTCACGATGCTTCGTTACCAAAACAAGCGAGGGTTTCCCTAGCTGCGCACGATCGTCGTTTGGTATTCGTTACGCCTGCGCGGACGGCCGGAAACGCGTCTGCGCTCGGTGTCACTCCTTGCGGGGCGACGAATCTATCGCGCGTTTCCTCCCGTTATGCGTTCAGTCTTCATTTTTCAGGAGTTCGTATGTTCAAGAAAATCCTCGCACCAATTCTCATGGCCGCTCTGCTTCCGGCAGTAGCGTCGGCCGCCCCGACGGCGACCGTTGCAACGGCGGGCATGATGAGCGGCATGATGATGCACGGCATGCCCAAGGGTCAGATGGGCGCCGACGGCATTCCGTATCTCGGCGCTCCCAATCTCGAGCTCGCGAGTTCGCTCGTCGCGGCGGGCGGTTCGCCGGAAAAGTTCTCGATCGTCACCGCTTTGCGGAATCTCGCGGGCAAAAAGATCGCGAATGCCGAGCTTCTCAAGCTGACGCGTCAGTTCGGTCCGGGCAAGATCGAGAGCTTCGTCAAAGTTCAAAATTTTGCGGTCGATGAAGCCGTTCGCGACGCAACGTCCGCCGGCGTAAAATTTCCCGCGCCGAGGCTCACGGGCACGGTACTTGCCGTCGCCCTCACCAAAGCCGGCCTTGAAGGCGGGACGTACTACGAGGGCGTTATGCTCGACCACGTCGTCAGCCACAAGATCCACGAGGCCGTGATGGACGCGATCGACGCGCAGTACGGCGCCAAGGCCGATGCGAATTACCATCGGATCGCCGATCAAGCGCACTACGATCTGGCCCATGCGCTCGGTGCGAAAATGGTCGAATTGGCGCAGTACCACTAGTTCACGGCGCGAATCGCGGTTCGCAATCGCAGGAGCTCATGCCGATACGGCATGGGCTCTTTTGCATTCGGCTCATGTGGCGGTCACGTCACAACGCTTTAGTGCCGAAGCTTGATGTGCACGTTCTTAATCTGGGTAAAGGCCAAAAGTTCTTCGAGACACTCTTCGCGACCGATGCCCGACTGCTTGTAGCCGCCGAACGGTGCGCCCAGATAGTGGGCGGCAACGTCGTTGATCCAGATGTAACCCGCTTCGACCGCTTGCGCCGTGCGATGGGCGGTGTCGAGGTCGTTCGTCCAGATCGAAGCGGTGAGACCGTAGTCGACGCTGTTCACATCTTGGAGCATCGCTCGTTCGTCGCTCCAGCGTAACACCGAGAGGACGGGGCCGAAAATTTCCTCGCGCGCGATCCGCATGCGTTGTTCGACGCCGGTGAAAACCGTCGGCTCGACGAAGTTTCCGCGTGCGAGGGCGGGGTCCGACGGCCGGCCGCCACCGTATGCGATGCGCGCGCCTTCGTCACGCCCCGCGGCGATGTAGCCGAGCACGCGCTCGCACTGCGCTGCGGAGATGATCGCGCCCATCGTCGTGTTCGGGTCGACGGGGGAGCCCGGCCGATACGCCGCACAGCGCGTTTTGATGCGCTCGACGACCGCATCGTGGATCGAATCGTGCAGGAACGCGCGGCTGGTCGAGCCGCACGATTGGCCGCACCAGGTGAAATTCATGCCGGCCACCGCGGCTTCGGCGACGGCGTCTGGGTCCGCGTCCGGATAGGCGATCAGCGCATTTTTTCCGCCGAGCTCGAGCAGAACCGGCTTGAGCCCTTGCGCCGCCGACGTCATGATCGCTCGGCCGGTCGGGACGCTGCCGGTCAGCGCGATCATCGCGATGCCGGGATGTGAAACCAGGAGCGCGCCGGCGTCGCGGTCGCCGGAAACGACGTTGAAAGCTCCGGGCGGGAAGAGATGACCGATCAATTCGGCGAGCCGCAAACTCGAGAGCGGCGCCTGTTCCGGCGGCTTCAGAATCACCGCGTTGCCGGCGGCGAGCGGCGCTGCGATCTTTCCCGCCGCGAACAGGATCGGGTGATTGAACGGAATGATGCGCGCCACGACGCCCAGGGGTTCGCGCAACGAGAAGTTGAGCGAGCCCGGTCCCGTATCGAACGACTCTCCTTTTATTTCGCTCACGATGCCGGCGAAGAAGTCCAGCAACGCCGCACCGATCATGACGTCGACGGTAATTTCTTTGACCGGATTGCCGCAGTCGGTGGCATCGAGGAGCGCGAGTTCGGCTGCGTTCGCGCGCACGATCGCGGCCGCTTCGCGCAGGATGCGGCCCCGTTCGAGCGGCGCCACGCGGCGCCAAAGTGCGAAGCCGGTTCGCGCCGCAGCCACCGCAGCGTCGATATCCGCGCGGCCGGCATTCGCGACCGGTCCGAGCGATTCGGCGGTTGCGGGATTCGTTAGTTGCGCGAAGGTACCGGCCTGCGGCTCGTGCCAGCGACCGCCGTAGTAGAGATCGCGTCGCTCCGGCAACACGAGGTCGGTCGCGGCGAGGTCGAACGTCCCGCCGACATCCATCAAAGGCATGATCGATCTTTCGTTGAGCGATTGCAGCGAGCGAGTCCGTCCGTCATGGCATCAGCGCTTCGATGCGGCGTAGAACGCGGATGAATTCGCGACGTCGTCCGTTTCCGATGATCCGGTCCAGTTCGCGCTCGTGCTCGCCGGCGAGCACGGCGATGTCGCGCAGCCGCTTGCGGCCTTGCGGCGTGAGCGCGAGCGCCGCGCTGCGCCGGTCCTCCGGCACCGAGGTCCGAACCATCAGCCCCTGTTGTTCGAGACGGCGAAGGATTGGCGTCAGGGTCGACATATGCCGGCCCGTCGCGGCGCCGAGTTGACCCTGCGTGATGCCGGGATTGGCGTCGATGACGGTCAAGGTCGCGTACTCGCCGGCCCGCACGTCGAGATGCGCCGTTCGCCGCGCGAATGCTTGCGCCGAGGCGTCGTGTGCCGCGCGCAAGAAAAACGCCGCGCCTTCTTCGAGCGGGCCGAGCCGAATCGTCAGATCGGCGATCGGGCGGGGCGATTCGTTTTTCACGCGCTACCGCGCCTGCAACCACGGATACCGCAGCGCCGCTCCGTCTTCGAAACGCGCGATGTCGCCGGCACGCTCGAGGGTTTGGGCGATCTCGTCGAGGCCTTTGAGAAGTGCGTGGCGCCGGATCGCCGGTACGTCGATCCGAATCGTCGCACCCGCGGGCGTGCGGATCTCTTCGCTCGCAAGGTCGACGAAAAAGAGCGCATCGGGCGCGCCGGGTTCGGCTTGCGTGGCTAACGCCGCAACCGCGTCTTCGTCGAGCCGCACGGGAAGTAACCCGTTCGTAAAACAGCTACCGTAAAAGATATCGCCGAAGCTCGGCGCGACGATGCAGCGCAGTCCCCATGCTTTGAGCATCCACACGGCCGATTCGCGCGAGCTTCCGCAGCCGAAATTGCGGCCGGCGAGCAAGATCTTGGCGTCGCGAAACGCGGGCCGATTGAGCACGAAGTCCGGCACTTCGGCGCCGTTTCCGTCGTAACGCCAGCCGGCGAAGAGATCGTCGGCGATGTTGGCCGAAGCCGGCCGGCCTCCGGGACGCGAGCCCGGGGAGATCGTGTCCGTATCGATGTTCGGCCGGACGAGCGGCGCTGCCGTGCCCCAAAATGGTTGGAACGGTTCAGGCATCGTGCCGCGCGATCTCGCGAACGTCGGTTATCCGGCCCGTAACGGCCGCAGCGGCAGCCATCGCCGGGCTCGCGAGGTGCGTTCGCGTCCCCGGGCCCTGCCGGCCGACGAAATTGCGATTCGTCGTGGAGACGATCCGCGTGAGCGGCGCGGCGATCTCGCGCATCTGGTCGCCGGCGCCCGCGCACATCGAGCAGCCCGGATTACCCCAGCCGAAGCCGGCGTCTTTGAAAACGCGATCGAGACCTTCGCCTTCCGCTTCGTCCTTGACGGCCTGCGAACCGGGCACGACCCACGCGGTTACCCCGGCGGCAACGTGCCGGCCGCGCGCGACCGCTGCAGCGCGGCGCAAATCGGAGATGCGCCCGTTCGTGCACGAGCCGATGAAGACGAAGTCGACGGGCGTTCCCGCAATCGGTTCGTCACCGCGCAAGCCGATGTAGTCGAGCGCTCGTTGTCGCGCGTCGGCCGCGGCGTTCCCGAGCGGGTCGGGCAGCGGGATCGATCCGCCCACGCCGGTGACCTGCTCCGGGCTCGTGCCCCATGTGATTTGCGGTTCGATCGCCGAGACGTCGAACGTGTATTCGGCATCGAAGAGCGCGCCCGGATCGGAGACCAGCGTTTGCCAAGCGGCTCGCGCCGTTTCCCAGCCGGCGCCGCTCGGCACGTAGGCGCGATCGCGCAAATAATCGAGCGTCGTTTCGTCGACGGCGATCAATCCGAACTTCGCGCCGAGTTCGATCGCCATGTTGCAGACGGTGAAGCGTCCCTCCATCGGCATCCGTTCGATTACGGGCCCGGCAAACTCGAGCGCGTAGCCGGCGGCTCCGGCCGCGCCGAGACGCCCGATGAGATAGAGGATGACGTCCTTGGGCTCGACGTCCGCGGGCAGCTCTCCGGTCAGTCGAACGCGCATCGTTTTGGGTTTTCGCTGCACGCTCGTTTGCGTTGCGAGCACGTGGACCGATTCCGACTGACCGATGCCCCACGCAAGCGCGGCCAGGGCGCCGAGCGTACAGGTGTGACTGTCGCCGCAGGCGACGGTCGCGCCGGGCAGCGCCAATCCGAGTTCCGCCGCGATGACGTGGATGATGCCGTGCTCGGCCTCGCCGAGCTCGAAGAGTTTGATCCCGTACCGCGCCGCCGCCGCGCGAAAATCGGTCACGTAGGGATTCCCGTTCTCGCGCGCCGCACTCGCGTTTGCGAGCGTGGCCACCGTATGGTCGGGCGTTCCGAAGGTCAGATCCGGACGGCGCACGGGAAGTTCGCGAGTCGCGAGGACCCCGAACGCGCGGGCGGCCAGATCGTTGAGCAAGTGACGGTCGACATAGAGCAACGCAAAACCGTCACCGAGGTTCGCGACGACGTGGCGCGACCAAAGCTTCTCGAAGAGCGAACTCGGCTCGTTCAACTCAGGCGTCGTCGCCCGTCAGCTTTTTGCACTAGGAGCTCAGTTTATATGATTTCATACTAATTCGCAATGCCTGCGACGCACGGGATAGGCGGTTCGCACCTATAGAAAAGCTCTTGGGACTCCCGTATCGTATGAATCCATAGCATAAATGGACGATTTGCAACCGAAGGCGAGGCCGAGAATTCCGAGTAAGAGCTTTCGCGAGGTGCTCGCGCAGGAGCACCCCGTCATCCAGTTCGGCGCCTTCGATGCGCTCAGCGCGCGGTTGATCGCACGCGCGGGTTGCGCCAGCTATTTCGTGAGCGGTTTCTCCGTCGTGGGCGCGCGTTACGGCGTACCGGACGTGGGCTTGCGCGCGTTCGGCGACATTTCGGCCGCGGTGCGCGACATCGTCGCCGCGTCGCCGCTGCCGGCACTCGTCGATATGGACGACGGCTACGGTGACGTCAAGAACGTCGTGCAGACCGTTCACGCCTACGAACGCATGGGCGTGAGCGCCCTCATGATGGAGGATCAAACCTGGCCGAAGCGCTGCGGCCACATGGCGGGCAAGAACGTCGTCTCGACCGAGGCGATGGTCGCGAAAATTCGCGCCGCGTCCGGCGAGCGGATGAATCCCGAGACGTTCATCTTCGCGCGCACCGACGCGCGCGCGGTCCACGGCCTCGACGACGCCCTGCGGCGCGCCGAGCGCTACCTGGCCGCGGGCGCCGACGGCCTCTTCATCGAGGCGCCCGAGAGCGTCGACGAACTCGAGATCATCGGCAAGGCGTTTGACGTCCCCCAAATCGCTAATCCGCTCGAAGGCGGGAAAACGCCGGTTCTCTTACCGGGCGAACTCGCACAACTCGGGTTCAGCGTGATCCCGTACGGCATAACGCTCGTGCTGCGCGCGGCCAAAGCCATGCAGGATGCGATGACCGACATCATGTCCGGAAAATTCGCGCTCTGGAACACGGGGCTCTCCTTCGAGGAGTACAAGGACGTGGTCGGCTTCGCGGAATGGTCCCGCATCGACGGCAGCTACGGCGCCGCTCCGAGTTGATCTACGCGCGCGGCTGCCGCGCGCCCGGAAAACCAGGCGGCGGCGGCCGTCGCGCGTCAACTTCGTCAGAACCGTTGGGCCACGCTCACGTTGATCGTCGCGCCCTGCAACGCGTATGAATTCGTCGGTTGGGCTGCGCCGATGATGCCGTACGGCACGCCGCCGTTCGTGGCGGTGAAGTGCTGGTCGTAAATGTCGGTGAGATTGGTTCCCGAAACGACGAGTTCGACGTTCTGCCAGCGATAACCGATCGCCGCCGCGAGCGTCGCGAACGGCGGCTGGTTGAGTTCGTTGTAGTTGCCTTCGTAGACGAGTTCGGTTCGAAACGTGAGTCCGCGTGGCGGCGCTGCGGTAAAGGCGAGCGTCGCTTTTTGAAGCGGCAAGCCGAGGTCCTGTTCGTTCAAGACGAGCGTGCCGTCTTGGATCGACGGCGGGATGCTCGTGAGAAACGCACTGCGCACCGCGTATCCGGCCCGTACGTTCAGATACGGCGCCAGACGCCGCTCGCCCGCGATTTCGATGCCTTGATACACCCCGTCGCCCGCATTGACGGCGTAGCTGATCAGACAGGGCGTGCCGTCACCGCCGGCGGACACGGCTCCGCAGTTTGGATCGGGCGTGCCGGCCGGCTGATACGTCGAGGCCGGCGCGCGCAGGTTCACGCGGTAGACGTCGACGGATACGTCGCTTTGGTGCGGGCCCGTTTCGAGCAAGTGCGACGCGCCGAGATCGTATTCGGTCGCGTGATCGGGTTGGAGATTCGGATTTCCCGTGCTGATGATTCCGTCCACGGCGGCCGGCAAGACGGCGGGGACGTACAGTTCGGGCAACTGCGGCGCCTGATACGTGGTCCCGACCGAAAACCGCAGAGCGGAGCGAGAGTCCGGATCGTAGACGAAACCGAAGCGAGGATCGATCTCGTGTCCGAAAATGGAGTAGTCGCTGTAATAGGCCGCTGCGGTAAGGTGCAGCTTCGCGGTCGGATCGTAGATGTAGCGCAGGACCGCTGCGCGCTGCGTCTGTGCGAGCACGGTGTCGGCGGCCAGCGAGGCCGTCGTGCTCTGTGCGGGAAGGGCGAAGCGCGTGGCCGCGCCGCCCGGGAACGCGCGCGCGACGGCTTCGAGATTGATGTCGCCCGCACCCGAATTAGCGTTCGTTATCGCGAGATTTTCGTTGCGAATCGAATACTGCAGGGTCAGGCTTCCGTTCGAAAACTGGCGATCGAATTCGAGCGAATTCTCTCCGATGAGATCCCGGTCGTCGTACAAATAGGGCGAACTCTGGTCGGCGGCGCCGAACACCGACTGCGAGACGAGCGAGGTGTAGTGGCGAAACAGCAGGCTCTGCTGCTCCGTGCCGTTTGCGCCGTTCGCGCCGAACGGCACGCGGACGTCGAGCCCGTATCCGGCGTTGTGCGCCGCAAGCGAACTCCCCTCGAATCCGTCGACGACCGGCAGGCCGCCCGCGCCGCTCAAGGGGGCGCCTTCGTACGAACTCAAGGCCGCGGAAAGGTCCCGCGTTTGGCTTTGATCGTGAAACGAAAATTCGGCGTAACCGGCGCCCGCGTTCCCGAACGAATAGCGTAATTTTCCAAGGGCGGTCTTGCCGTCGAGGCTGCTGCCGACCTCCGCGGGCTGATTGTTGTTGCTCGCATCGATGATCGGTCCGTTCACTTCACCGTCCGTCGACGTCCCGTGTAGGGAGAGCGCGTATCCCAAACGTCCGAACGTGCCCGTGTTCTGCAAGGTCTCGCCGAACGAGTTGTACGACCCGAGTGAAAAGCGCACGAGTCCGTGCGGGGTGGCCGTCGGCTCCAGCGTGCGGATATTGATCGCACCGTCGATCGTATCGGGGCCCACGAGCGAAGACGGCGATATGCCTTTGACGAGTTCGATGCTATTATAGTCCGCCGGATCGAGCAACGTGAGATCGAAATCGCCGGTGTCGCCCGAGTTGACTTGATGGCCGTCGATGTCGACGAGCGTTTCGGTCGGGTCGGGTCCGCGTAGCGCGACGGACGTGGGCAGCACGGTACTCCCGGCGCCGGTCGGATGGACGAGGGTCGTCGACATATCGTCCTGCAAGATGTCGCTGATTCGCGTGTACCCCTCGGCCGCGTACGTTTGCGGGTTGATCGTCGAGGTGGGCGCAGACGAGGTCGAGAGCGCCTCACCGCCGTTCGCCTGAACCCGGCCGATCGTTGTGAGGGAAGATGACGAACGTACGAGCGAAAGCACGACGTCCGTCGTCTCGCTTTTCTGCACGCCGATCGTTCTCGGGGTGAGCGGCTCGAAGCCGTTGGCGCCGACGCGAACCGAATACGTGCCCGCGGGCAAATGCGAAACGCTAAAGTGGCCGGCGGCGTCGGTCCGTCCCGACTGGATCGTCCGTTCCCCTTGCAGCGAAACGACGGCAGCCTGAATCGGCACCCCATCCCCGGTCGTGACGATGCCCGCAACCTCGCCTGAGGGCTCCGAGTCCGCCGCCCACGCGACGTTCCCGCCCAACGTTGTGCCTGTGTACTGAACGAATCCAAACGTGACGGCAAGCGCAACCGCATGCCGGAAAACCGTCGTCATGACGTCTCCTCAAAATCAGCTCATCCTCGCGCGAAAAGGTCGCGCATCCCACCGCGGGCGTCGGACGCGACGCCCGCATCGCCACTAGACGGGCAGCGGGGGTCCGCGCTTTCCCGAGCGCCGGGAGAGGATGGAGCGTTGCCCGATTTGGCAGCCGACGCCGCGTTCCGGAGGCCGCGCGTCGCCCTGCGGGCGCACCCGTGCGACGAGCGCGATGAGCCGCTGGGCGACCGCAACGAACGCACGGTGCGATGCCAGCAGCATGCGGGCGAGGCGCCGGACTGCAAGCCCGGTGAGGGTCGCGGTCAGGCTTGCAACGCCGAGCCCGAGCGGCGCCGAGCCGCCGAGAAGATCGGTGATGTCGTCGATTCGGCCGCCGTCCGAGGTGACGTCTAGAATTTCCATCCCAATGAGCGCCGGCAGCGACAGCGCGACGACGGCGGCGACGAATCGCCAGGGGCCGCGGCCGAGAAGGTCCTCGACCGTCAAGCGCGTCGCCCCGCGTTCTCCGCGGACGTCCTCGAAGGCGACCCAAAGGACCCAGAGCACCGAAGCGCACGCGAAGGCCAGCGCCATTGAAAGGATTTCGCAGCGAGAGCGGTGCTCGAGCCCGTCGTACGTGTCGTGAGCCAACAGGAAATCGCCGGCGACGTCGATTCCGACGTGCGCCAAGAGCGCAGCTCCGCAAGCCGCGACCACCAACATGGAGGCGGAGAACAGAGTGGATCGCGCGGTCCGAGGTTTGGGCATGGCGCCCGGCGTTCGTTCGTTCCGCGGTTATGGTTCCCTCGGATTTTCGGCCACAGTCTGCACGTCGCGGCCGTGCGGCGGGCTCCCCTACGTGAGTTGATAACGCGGATCGGGCGTGCGATACTGGCGATCACGTATGCGCGCTGGTTCGATCCAAGGTTCTTTTTTCGCCTCGTTCGCGATCGCTGCGATCGTAGGCAGCCCGGCCTTCGCTCAAGAATCCGGCCGATGGATCGCCGCACGAGAGCATCGTCCGCCGCCCGCCGCTCCCGCACGCGTCCGGAGTTACGGGATCGGCGAAGCCTATGGCTCGACGCTCTGGCCCAAGGTGAACGGCATCGCGACCGTTTATTACGTCATCGATGCCGCTTCGGCGCCGTCCGCCGCGGCGAACGTCGCAACCGCGCTCGCAACCTTTAATGCCGATTTTCCGGGCGTGATCCAGTGGGTGAATTGGAACTCTCCCGCGACACAGGGCCCGAATTACGTCGACATCAACCTCATGGCGTCCGACACGAGCGGCCAGTGCGAAGCGCTCGAGGGCTACGAAGCGGTTCCGGCGCAGCGCATGTGGGGTTCGTCGACCTGCACCGTCGGAACGATCTTGCACGAAATGGGTCACGTCATCGGGCTCTGGCACGAACAGTCCCGGCCCGACAGCGCGACCTACGTGAAGATCAATTACGCAAATGTCATCAAAGGGTCGTGGGCCAATTTTCAGCCACCGTCCGACAACTTTCAGACGCTCGCGTCCTACGACTACGCGTCGCTCATGGAGTACCCGCCGTTCGCGTTTTCGAGCAACGGCGCGCCGGTCATCGAATCGATTCCGGCGGGCATTCCGCTCGGCGGCAGCGAGGGCATTCCGGTGCGGGCGAAAGCGGACTATTCCGCGGGCGACAAAGACGGCATCATGCGGCTCTACGGCGCCGCGCCGACGAAGGTCACGGTCACCTCGAACCCCGCCGGTCTCAAGGTAACGGTCGACGGCAGCACGGTTTCGACGCCGAAGACGTATTCGTGGGCGCTCGGCTCGACCCACCGGCTGGGCGTCGTCGCGGGCGTCCAGAAACTCAAGGGCGACATCGCGAACAGTACGACCGCCGCAACGTTTTATTACACCTACGCGCGCTGGAGCGACAGTACGGTTCGTTCGCATTCGATCGTCGTAAAGCCGGGTAACGGCGAACCCGCTTTTCCGGTGACGTCGCCGCAAATAACGACGTATTCGGCAAACTTTAGCCAGCTCGTCCCCTATAGCGCCGTCGTGTATCCGGCCGGTTCGGGCCAAGTCACCGTCGCGCCCACGCCCGCGGCGTACTCCGGCGCCGCGGGGCAATTCTTCACCGCGCGCCTCCCGGTGACGCTGACCGCAAATCCGCAAAGCCCGTATTCGTTCTATGAATTCAACAACGCGCCATTCTGGCTTCCGGGCGGTTTAGGCGCAAATCCGAAAGCGTTCTACGTGCCCGACACGGGCAATCCCGTCGCTACGACCGCGGAGTTCGCGAGCACGCCCGTCTATAGTGTAAGCTTGACGCCGGACTACCCGACATCGAACCTATACGTTTACATCGACGGCGGCTTCGCCTACACGCCGAAGAATTTCTCACAGGCGTACGATCCAACCTGGACGCCGGGCAGCACGCACACGCTCGCATTCGACTCGCCGGAATCTCCCTACAGCGTCAACTCTCGCTTTGCGTTCGGCAATTGGAACGCGCCCCCGCAGCCTGCGCGGGTCGCCGGACTCCTGCGCGCCGGCATGCACGACGGCACGGTTTTACCGCGACTGCGCGCGCCGGCCGGGAACCGTTCGCAAGTGCTCGGCGTTCCCGGGGCGGCCGCTGCTCCGGTCACGCGCAGCCGCGCGAGCGTCTTCCGAACCAACGGCGAATTCACCGAGACCGTGACGTTGCCGAGCGGCCCAGCCGCGTACGGCGCAACCGTGCTGCCAGAGTTTGCGCCGGCAACGAACTTTAACGATCCGCCCTGCGGCGGAAGCGGCACGATCTCGCCGTCGTCGCCGACGCAAGACGGCTTCTATCCGAGCGGCCAGCAACTGCAGTTCGGCGCGACTGCGGCCGGCGGCTGGAGCTTTGCCGGCTGGAGCGGCGACCTGAGCGGCAACGCCGATCCCGCGACGCTGACGGCGACCGGCGAGACCCTGGCATTGGCGTATTTCAACACCGTCCCGACGCCGCTGACGCTCACTCATCTCAAGCCCGCTTCCGTCGCCGCGGGCTCCGCCCCGTTTACGCTGCTCTTGACCGGCAGCGGCTTCGCGCGGGGATCGCTCGTGAAGTTTAACGGCACGTACCGCGCGGTCACCTACGTCAGTGCGACACAGTTGAAGATCGCCGTTACCGCCGCGGACGTAGCGACGCCCGCGGCGCTCCAGGTCGCTGTGGAAAATTACCCGAGCGGCTGGACCGGCTGTGCGGTGTTCGGCTATGCGCCGTTTTTCGTAACGTAGCAGCGGATCACCGCGCGAGCACGTTAATCTTTGCGTTCATGCGTCCGCTCAGCCGAAACGCCGTTCGTATGCCGGACGCAGACGTTCGTACGCGAGCGCGCGATCCGGAAGGGGCGCGCGTTCGGCCAAGGACGCGAGCGCGTCGAGATGCGCGTGCCAGCCCGCTCCAAAACCGATCATCTGATCGCCCGCGCGAAGATATCGATGCGTGAAGATCAGTTCGGTTCCGCCGTCCGCCGCGGGCGCAAGTTCGAAGGTGACTTCGGAGCGATCGTCGGCCCGGGTCGCGTGCCCCGCAGAGACGCCGGCAGATTCTTCATGCCAAATGAGCACCAGCCGGCGTTCGGGTTCGAACGCGGCGATGCTTCCGGTCATCCGGTCTTCGTCGTTGAAGCGCACTTCGAACGTTCCGCCCACGCACGCTTCGATCGTGACCGGCATGCCGAGCCATTGCGCGATTTCACTTGGGGTCACGAGCGCTCGCCACACCCGCGCCGGGGGCGCGAGAAGCGCGCGCCGGTACCGGATCGCGTCCGTGGCGACGCGTTCGCCGAACGCCGCCCGCTTCTCGCCGTCGTACTCGTAGTCGTTCTCGTTCATTTGCCGTCCTCTACGTGCCGTGCGAGCGCGTCGAGCCGCTGCGCCCAAAAACGCCGGTGCCGAGCGAGCCAAGCTTCCATCTTCTCTAAGGCGCGCGGTTCGAGCGAGTAGTGCCGCTCGCGCGCGGCGGCGCGCGTCCTGACGATTCCCGCCTCGCGCAAGACGCGCAGATGACGCGAGATCGTGGGCCGCGCCGACGTGAAATTCTCCGCGAGTTCCCCCGCAGTCAACGCGCCTTTACGCGACAGGAGCTCGACGACGCGGCGCCGAGTCGGGTCGCCGAGCGCCGCGAACGCTGCGCCGAATTCGGGGCGGCCATCTCTCGTAAGCGCCTCCACGGCAAATATGTAGCTCAATGGCTACGCAATGTCAAGCCGGACGCCTCACAAGAGAACCGTTCGCAATGTTGTTACGCCGAGCGCAGCGAAGCATCTGAACCCGTCCTCTTGTTACGGCCGGTTGCCTCGCCTGAGTCTTACGGCGTAGTTCACCATAAGGCCGACCTTTGTCACCGATGCTTTACCAGCGAGCGGAATGTCCCAGCGTTCCGCCGCATAATATTACTGCGCACCCCGTCTATGAGGTACGTCAATCGTGGTTCTGATACGCAACGTTACAGTGAAGCGGTCCGCTCAGTTGGTTCGATACTCGTGTACTTGCGGGGCGGTGTGTCGATGCCGCTAGCCCTCATCGAACCGATTCGCCGTGCGATCAAAGAAGATCGCGTTACAACGCTCGCGCGCACGGTTGCGCTTCTCGGCGAGTCCGGCGCGTTCGAAAGCGACCTTTTTCTCGACCCCAACGCCGAGCGTTACGCTCGGCGTTTGATTTGGCGCGATCCGGACGACCGCTTCGTCGTCGTCGGGATGACGTGGGCTCCGGGTCAACGTTCCGCCTTGCACGATCACGGCGGCGTCTGGGGCGTCGAAATCGTCGTGCGCGGCACGATGTTGGAAACGGCGTACCGCGTCTGCGAGCGCGATGCGCTCGGCCGGGTTCGCTTCGAACGCGAGCGCGACCGCGTGTGTGAAGAAGGGTCGGCGGGCGTCCTCGTGCCGCCGCACGATCATCACGTCTTCGGCAACATCGGTACCACGACGGCGCACACGATTCACGTCTATGGGGGCGCCTTCGCCCGCTCCACGATGTTCGTGCCGGAAGCCGACGGATTCTGCCGCCAGCAGGTCGTCACCCTCGGTTACGATGCGTAACTCGACGGTCGTCATCGTCGGCGGCGGCGCGAGCGGCACGCTCGCCGCAACGGCCCTTATCCGCCGGTCACCGCACACCCGCGTCGTCATCGTCGATCCGCGCCCGCGTTTGGGCCGCGGCATCGCCTACTCGACCGAGTGCCCGGAACACCTCCTCAACGTTCCGGCGGGAAAGATCTCGGCCTTCCCCGATATCCCCGATCATTTCGTGCGCTGGCTGCAGACGAACGTCGCGACGTCGTATGACGGTGCTTCCTTCGTACCGCGCTCGCTCTACGGCGACTATCTGACGCAGATTGCGGCGGAGGCGCGGGCCGCGGCGCCCGACCGGTTCCGCCACGTCGTCGCCCTCGCCTTACGGGCCACTCCTTCGGCCTGCGGCGTCAAGGTCACGTGCTCGACCGGCGAGACGATCGAAGCGGACGAACTCGTTCTCGCTACCGGAAACGCCGCACCCGCGAAGTGGCGGAACGTCTCGCCGGAAGCCTTGTGCTCCGAGCGGTTCTTCGGCTCGGCCTGGGATGGCGGAGCCGTCGTGCCCGCGCACCCTGATGAGACGGTGCTGCTGCTCGGAACCGGGCTCACGGCGGTCGATGCCGTGCTCGGTTTGCGTTACTACGGGCATCGCGGCACGATCTACATGGTTTCGCGGCGCGGTCTCTTGCCGCACGAGCACCGGGTGTTCGATACGCCGCCGACGGCTTGCCCCGAAGCCGACACGGTGGCCGCCCTGCTCGAAAGCGTTCGTAAACTCGTTCGCGAGGCGCAGCCCTCGGATGCGAATTGGCGCAGCGTGGTCGACAGCGTTCGGCCGCGAACCAATGCGTTGTGGCAGGCGCTCTCCCTCGGCGAACAACGGCGCTTCTTGCGTCACGCGCTACCGTATTGGAACGTTCACCGCCACCGTATTCCGCCGGCTTCGGCGAAGGTGATCGCCGAGTTGATGGCCGCGAACGATTTGCGGATGCTCGCCGGGCGAACCGGACGCATCGTCTCCGGCGACGGCAATCTGCGCGTGCCGATCAAGCTCCGCGGTTCGACGACGACGCTGTTGATGGACGCCGACCGGATCATCAATTGCAGCGGCCCGGAGCACGACTTCCGGAAACTCTCGAACCCGTTGATCGCGAGTTTGCTCGAACAGGGTGCGATGATTCCAAATCCGCTCAATATCGGCGTGCGCGTCGCACCGAGCGGTGCGCTCATCGGTGCCGACGGACGCGATTCGGAGCGACTCTTCGCAATCGGTCCGGCCCGTTACGGGACGCTGATCGAGACGACCGCCATTCCGGAGATTCGCTCGCAGGCGCTCGAACTCGCCGAAACGCTCGCCGGAGATTCCGCAAGAACGCGGCTGGCCGACGCCGGCTGAGGCGTAAGCCCCGGGCGGCGCCGGGCAGCGGGGGGCGGCCTATGCGGACGCTTTGGCAGCGTACGTAAAAGCCGCCGGCTGCCACTCGCAAAGGCTGCCGTCGCTCATCACGAATGATTCGCAGCCGTCGACCTCGGCGTTGAAATCCGCATTGCGGTGTTTGGTTTTCGGCCAATCGACATTGCCGTCTTGCCGCGCCGCCGCGCGCGCCTTCGTGTACGAGAACTGCGGCGACTTCACAATCGCGTTGAGCGCGCGCGCCAACGTCTGGGCCTGCGTCATGCCGCCGTCGTTTGGCCGCCCGCCTCGGCCGTCCCCTCAAGGGCGTCCCGGCGCTCCCGGCGCTCCCGGCGCTCCCGGCAGGCGCCCAGGTCTCCGATAGGCGCCTGATCCGAGGTGGAGGATATGTTCTTCAGCAAACGTGCGCGACGGAAAGGTTCGCCGGGCGGGGCCTGCCAACACCCTCCCGACAACTGTTCTCATCATCTGAGGGGGTCTTATGCTGCGTCGGACCGCACCGGTCGTAGTCCTAACCTTGATCGTCGGAATCACGCTCTTCTTCGCCGCGCCGCGTTTGCGGGCGGCCAGTGCGTGGCCCACCAGTGAATCGTACGCCGGCGCGGCGGCCGACAGCGCTGATTGGATCTTGCCCGCCAGAGACTACAGCGGCAATCGCTACGTCTCCGAAACGGAAATCGCCCCGGAAAACGTCGCGAAGCTCACCAAGAGCTGGTCGGCGAAGATCGATGCGCGCGGACCGCTCGAAACGTCGCCGATCGTTTGGAACGGAACGATGTACGTCACGTCGTCGCACAACGACGTGTACGCTCTCGATGCGAAAACGGGTGCCTTGAAATGGCACTTCCCGTATAAACCGCACGTGATCGCTTTCTCCGCGAATCGCGGCGTGGCGCTCGGCGACGGCAAGGTCTACGAGGCGACCCTCGACGGGCACCTCATCGCGCTCGATGCGATGACGGGCAAGCCCCTCTGGAACGTCGTGGCCGCGCACGATACGACCAACACGTTCTTCACGATGCAGCCCGTGCCGTACAAGAACATGCTTCTCATCGGAGCTTCCAACGGCGATTGGGGCGGCGTCGGTTACGTCAGCGCCTTCAATGCCGCCGACGGTAAGCGGATTTGGGATTGGAAGACGATCCCCGGTCCGGGCGAACCCGGTCATGAAACCTGGAGCGGCGATTCGTGGAAGCGCGGCGGCGGCGCGGTGTGGAGCGGCGTTGCGATCGATCCCGGGAGCGATACGCTCTACATCGATGCAGGAAACCCGCAACCCGACTTCCTCGGCACGATTCGTAAGGGAGCGAACCTTTACACGAATTCGATGGTCGCGCTCGACATTTCGGGGAAACCAAAAATCAAGTGGTATCACCAGTTCATTCCGCACGACACGCACGATTGGGATCCCGCGATGCCGCCCGTGCTCTTCGAGGCGACGGTCGGCGGAGCCAAGCGTAAACTCGTCGCGGCGGGCGACAAGGGCGGCAATTTCTGGGTGCTCGATGCCGGTAATGGTTCGGTTGTGTACCATCTCGCGGTCAGCACGCAGAAGGGTCAGAGTTCGGAGCCCGATCGCAAGGGCGACATCGCCTGCCCGAACACGAACGGCGGCGTCGAATTCAACGGCGGCAGCTATTTGCCGGAGACGAACGACTTCTACGTGCCGAGCGTCAACCAGTGCGGCCTCTGGAAGTCCGCGGGAACGGCGACGTACATCACCGGCCAATTTTATCTGGGCGGCGGCTTTCCGTCGCTAAGCGGGCCGAGCACGGGCTACATGCAGGCCATCGACATGGGGACCGGACAATTCGTGTGGCGTAAACACCTCGCGTATCCGCAAATCGGCGGCGCGCTCTCCCTTTCGACCGGCGTCGTGTTCACCGGCGGCGTCAACGGCGATTTCACAGCGTACGACGCCAAGAGCGGCGCCGTGCTCTGGCACTACGCGACCGGCATGACGATCCAGGCTCCGCCCACGTCGTACGCACTCGACGGTAAGCAATACGTTGCCGTCGCGGCAGGCCCGGCGGGAATCAACTTCGCCGATCCGCGCTTCGCGAAGGGTACGCCGACCCTCGAGGGCAGCTACAAGACGGCGACGAGCGCCGCAATCACGGTCTTTTCGATGCCCTAACCGGAAGGCAGTAACCGGTAAGCGATAACCAATAGCCGAAACGGAGCCTACCCGATGTCACCGCGTCCCTTCGTCTTCGCCTTTCGCTTCGTGCTCGCGTTCGCTCTTGCCGGCGCCGCGGGGGGCCGTCCGGCGGCCGCGTCGATGGATGCCCACGCAAACGCCATCGCCGCGCTCGCCGACGTCCGCGCGACCGTCGACGAAATCGTGCGCATCGAAGACGGGTTCGCGGTCGGTCACGCGGCCTACGTTCGGGCCGCGCACCGTGCGCTCAACGCGCTGGTCGGACGACGCGACGACGGTTACGTCGCGTCGTTCGGTGATTCGGGTGACGGGGTCGGGGCGCTGGGGCACATCGACGCGCTCCTCGATACGGAGGGGACGTCGCTTTGGACGCCCGCGATCGAAGGCGCCAAAGCGAACGTTCTCGCCGCTGCGGAGAACCTGCAGACCGCCACGCGCGAACGCGAAATGGAAGAATATCAGGGCGACCTCACGCACGCGCTCGCAAACCTCGCGCTCGTGGCCGGCCGGACGTCGCAGGGCGGCGTCTTCGGCGGCCTCAGCGGGGCCCTCGCGAACACATCGCTCGCGGTGCCGCGCGGTGCGGCGAGCGTCTCGGGCTGCGGGCTCCCGGCCCGCGCGCCGTCGTACGGCGTCGTTTCCGAGCGGCTGGCCTACGTCGCGCTGCCCCGCGCCGATGCCGCGACGAAGCTTCCCGGCGAGATCGACGTGCGCCGCGTCGTCGTTCGCGGCGACGAAGTCGTCTTGTACACGGCCGCGTCTGCCGAAGCCGCCGCTCTCTGCGCGCACGCAACGGCGCAGCGCTCGACGGCGCGGCTCGAGCGGACGCGCCACGTTGCAGAAGGCGCGCATGCCGCCGGACTCTTCACGCTGCCGCAAGCCCAGGCAGGGGCCGAGGTCTATCGTCGCTACTGCATCGCCTGCCACGGCGCCGATTTGCAGGGAACTGCGGGACCGGGCGTTGCGGGCACCGAGTTTCTCACGACCGCGCACGCGAACCGCTGGCACCTCAGCGATCTGCGCACGACCGTCGTGGAGAACATGCCGTTCTCCAATCCGGGTTCGCTCACGCCGGCGCAATACGCCGACGTGCTCGCGTTTTTGCTCGCGTCCAATTGTTATCCGGCCGGGGCCGTACCGTTCCCGACGGCGCAACGGCCGCAGTTCGCTACGATAGCGCTGGCGTCGAGTGCGGCGACCGTTCGCCCCAAATCAAAAGCCGGAACGTGCGCGGTCGTTCCGAAATGATGTGTTACTGGATCGTTCCGTCGGAACCGACCGCTCCGGCGTAAGGACTATCGTGCGGGCAGTAGAGCGTCGCCGCACCGCGCATCTTACCGTCCACAAACGTTCCCCGTGCCGTGCATCCGGTCGCCGCATAGCGATAGTCGCCCGAGCCTTCGAGCGCCGACGTCGCAAGGGAAGTCGCATCGAGGCGGCCCTGGGCAATGTCGCCGTTAGCGTAGCGAATCGTCGCGTCGCCGCTTAAGTGCCCGTCGACATCGTGCGCTTTTTCCACGTGGATCGTTGCGTCGTACGGCTTTCCGAGCCGTGCGACGACCGTTCCGTCTGCGAGTTGTCCGTGATGCCAACGGCCGGCGATCGTTTCAGCGCCGCCGAGGTGTTCGGTGCCGTAACCGTCCAAGCCGGTGCTCTCGATCGTTCCGCCGCGTCCCGCTTCGAGCCAATCGCATTCGTGGAACAGATACGCTCGCCGCGCGCCCGGGACGTTGGCGACGACCCCATCGTGGACCAAAACCGGAAACGTCCGGCCGCACGCCGAGAGAACGACCGGCGCGGTCAGGCGGTTGTGCGCGAACCGTCCGGAAAGGGTCGCGGGATACGCGTGGAGCGCGTAGATCCCGGGCCCCTCGAGGGCGCCGTCCCGTATCGGCGCGCGTTCGCGATCCCCGTTGGCGAAGCTGACGGAAGCCTCGCCGCTGAGTTGAGATTCCTGTTCGGCGACGGCGACGATCATCGTGGTCGCCCCCGCCGGCCGCGCGCCGCAAATCGAATGCGCGTCACCCCCGGGCAGGTTGAAACGCCCAATCGTGACGACGTATTCGCCCGCGTCGAAGCGTCCGTCGTCGAGCCGCGTGCCGCAGAGAAGAACGTCGCTCGGTTCGGCCGGCCCGGCGTGCCGATCGTACGAGGCGCCGAAACCGACGTAGCGGCCGTTTTCGTCGAGATCGCCCGCATAGACGTCGCCGCTCGGATACGTCACGCGCGCGTCGCGCACGCGGTTGCTGGAGCAAGCGGTGCCGGGCGTGTGCTCCCACCTCCCCGTGGTTACCACGTGGTGTGCGTCCTCGTAGGTCCCCGTGTTCGGCGCCTCCGTAATCGTTAACAGTCCGGGAGGCGCTCCGGGCGGCACTTCCGGCGGTGACGCCGGGGCGCTCGCATAGCAGCCGTCTTGAAAATAACCCGTATACGTGCTGCCGTCGGTGTAGGTGGCGGTACCGTAAAACGGTTGGCCGTGCACGAAGGTGCCGTGGAACTCGATGCCCGCTTGAGCTCGCTCATCGTCGGGCGGAACGATCAAGGTGCCGGGCCCGTAGGCGTAGCCGTCGACGAAACGGGCGCGTTTGAACGTGAGGCCCTTTGTCGTCGCGAAGGTTCCCCATCCGTCGGGAACCACGACGTATCCCGGCTTGTGCCGCTGGCCGTCGTCGAACTTTACGGTCGCGTCCTGCGCTGGAATATTGGGGTGCCCGCCGTAATCGAGCCGAACGGTGCCCTCGTACTCGGCGCTATTCTTGAAGACGATGACGGCCGGGATATCCTGAACTTCGCTTCCGCGCGACGAACCCTCCGGAGTGTCCGCGACGACCGCGGAATAACTGCCGGCGAAGCCGATTGCCGCCGCGCCGGCGAGCGCGAGCGACAATCTGCGCGCCCGCATCATTTCTGGCAGACGAACGCCGCGTTCGACCCCTCGGTGCATGGCGGCGCGGCGAGCGTCGGCGGCGAGGACGAGCCGTGATCGACCGCCGGAACGATGCCGAGCAACGGCGCCGCGAAGCACCACCAGGCGCATCCCGCGTGGGCGATCGTCGCCGGAACGGCCTGCGCGATCGCGGGTTGCGCGGGAACGTCCGGCGGCGTCACGGTAACGGGTTGATCGATCGGCGTGCTCGCGATCGCGAGCCGATAGTGGGGCGGTGCGTGGGTTATCGGCGGCAGCTTCGCGAGGCGCTGCGGGCTGCGCAATACGGAGAGGTTGCCGCAAATATCGGGAATGTACACTTGCGCGCCATCGGCGAGCACGACGCGGTAGCCGGCCGGCCAGGACGCTTGCGGCGCTCGGATGACCGCATTGTGGACGGCGTACACGGTTCCGCGCCGGTCCCCGGACATCGCATCCAGACGACGCGGCAAATTGCGATGCGTGTAGTTGCCGGACACAAAATCGTCGTGGACCTGGCGATATTCGGCCGGGGTCAAGCCGATCGCTCGTGCCGCGCGCTTCCAAAGCTCGGGCCGCTGGTTCATCGAGTACAGAATTTCTTCCGGGGCTCGGACGCGACCGCCCGGTGCCGGGGCTAAGAAATGATCGACGAAAAGATTGACGAGCATCGATAGTCTCGTTTCTTAAAACTGCAGCGCGTTACAACGGCAACGTAGCGATGGTTATCGCCGCCAGGAATCTCAGTTTATACGAAGAGACGCCCGATCGTGCGATCGAGCGTCTATCTTACCATTTCGCCGATTTTGGGACTTAAGACTTAATCCTCGCGATGCGTCCCCTCGGTCGAATCGATCTCGGGACCGCGCGCGGCGCCGACGGTGACGGGTTGCTCGCCTGGTGTCTGCTCGAGTTTGACCTCGCGCGTGGCCTCATCGAATTCGATCGACGGCGAGGCTGAGTCGACGGGCGATTTCTCGGTGGAGTCGTTCGGCATGGTTAGCTCCTGTTGCGGCGCGTTGTGGTCGGTATCTATTCCGCATCCGGCGCCAAGAGAAACCATCATTCGCATGAGAAACCACCATTCGCATGAGAATCGGCGCTTCTTCGACTTTTCTCAGGGTCTAGGAAGCTCCGGCACTTAGTATCGCTTCATGAGATACATTCCGTTGGCCGCCCTCGCGCTGGCCCTTACTCCCGGCGGCGCCTTCGCCCAAAGTACCGCGGCAGCCGCTCCCCCCGCTCCCCCGCCCGCCGCCGCCGATGACCAAGGCCCGCCGCGGCCGACCGCCGCGCAGATGAGCGCGATGCGCGCTTCGTTCGAGCAAATCAAGGCGCTACACGCTCAAGCGCGCGTCGCGATGCTCGGTTCCCTTTCGGCGCAGCATCGGGCTGCGCTCGCGACCATCATCGGCCAGCTCGCAATTTCCGCCGCGCCCGATCCGGCCGCGGCGGAGCGCCAGATCGACGCGTTGCTTTCGCGTGGCGAAGCCCAGAACGTCTTGAACGTCGCGGCCGCCGAACGAACGAGCGAACGGTCCGCGATGGAAGCCGCTCGCGCCCAATTCGAAGCATCGCTCACGCCCGATCAGAAGGCGAAGTTCGCGGAGCACGACCAGCGGATGATGTCCGAGCGCGCCGCCCATGCGCCGCGCACGCCCGACGCCGGGCGCGAGTTGCTCCATGAGCTCGCCGAAGCCGGTCACGAGCGCGGCGGCCCGGATCATGGCGGCCCCGAGGGCATGCCGCACCCGTAGGGGTGGACGTTACCAGTAACTCAGCGCGCTCCTGAAAAGCGCGTCCAGTTCGACGTCGCCTACCGGCAGCGGCGCGTTTGCGAGCAGCCTCTTCTGCGGTGCTGCGCCGGCTCGCAGACGGGGCACGTCTTCGGCCGCGAAACCGACGCCGCCGACCCCGTTCGGCATCCCGGTCGCGCGCATCAGCGCTTCGATTCGCCGCGCGAGAATTTCGCCTGCGTCCCCGTCGGCGGCGCCACTGGTCTCGGCCCCGAGCAGGCCGGCCGCCGTTAGGTGGCGCGCGGGATCGGCCGAAAAGAGAAACCGCGCCGCCGCCGGAGCGTTCAAGATGACCGCCATGCCGTGCGGCACGATCGGCGCGGCTTGGGGGTACTCGGGCGCCCGATACGTTCGCACGAGACCGGCGACCGCGTACGACATCGCGTGCGGAAGGTGAACGCCGGCGTTGCCGAAGCCGATGCCCGCGAGCATCGCCGCGAAGAGCATGCGCTCGCGGGCGGCAAGGTCGTTCGGATCGGCAACCGCGCGAACGAGATTCTGCCCGAGGATGCGCAGCGCTTCCAGCGACGCCACGTCGGAGAACGGGTTCGCGCCCTGTGACATCGGCCGGGCGCCGGGAACCTCCGGCCGCTCGCGTCGCGTGTACGGCCGCGCCGTGTAACTCTCGAGCGCGTGCGAGAGGACGTCGAATCCGCTGCAGGCCACGACCATCGGCGGCAAACTGCGCGTAACCTCCGGATCGATCACCCCGAGCGTCGGTTTGAGCCGCTTCGAAGCGATGCCGGTCTTAGCGTGGTGAGCGAGGTAATCGAAGATCGCGATGCCGGTCACTTCGGCGCCCGTGCCGCACGTGGTCGGGCAGGCGATGTGCGGTCGCAAGGGTCCGGGGACCGGTTGCGCCCGGCCGATCGGCGCGTTGACGTACGCGTCGAAGTCGGCCGGATAGGTGCTGTAGAGGTTCGCCGCCTTCGCCGTATCGATGGACGAACCGCCGCCGACGGATACGAAGCCGTCGACGCCGCTATCCCGCGCGAACGCCGCGGCAGCCGCAAACGACTCGTCGGTTGGTTCGACGCGCGCCTCCGCATAGAGCGCGACCTCGATCCCCGCGCGTTCGAGTGCGGCGCGTACGGTCGCGACGTACTCGCTCGGCGCGAGGTTCGCATCGGTGACGAGCGCGACGCGCGTGAGCCCGAGTTCGGCCGCGTCGGCCCCGACTTCGCCGAGCGCGCCGCTGCCGTACTTGATGCGCGAGGCGTCGACTTCGAACGTGCGTTCACCGCCGGCTACGAACTCGTATCCTTGACAGCAGAGCATAGCACGCCAAGTTAGCCGAGCCGGAACCGGCCGCCCTCCTGGGCTCTCGCAGAGGTTCGCGCGCGCGCGGGCGAAGCGTGCGCCGATGATCGCGGGCGACGCATACTACCGGCGGGCGCAAAAATTGGCGGCCGTCTATCGCGAGCGCGACGTGATGCGGATCGTCGCGCTCCTCGAAGAGGCGGCGTCCTACGAGCATGCCGATGCGCTCTTCGAACTCGGCAACTGGCATCATTACGGCATCGGCATTTCGCGCGACGACACAAAGGCAGCGGCGCTTTGGGAACGAGCGGGCGCTGCGGGCCGCGCCGAGGGGTACTTCCGGCTAGCCATCGCCTGCGAACGCGGCATCGGCATCGCGCGCGACGCCGCCCGCGCCTACGAACTCTACGATCGCTCTGCGGCGGCCGGTTACGTCGATGCGTTCTACGAGATCGGCCGGTGCCGGACGTACGGGATCGGAACCCCGCACGATCCGGCGGGTGCGGCGGCGTCGTTCGCAACGGCCCGCGGGTTCGGCCATCCTGAGGCGCTTTGCGATGCGGCCGAAGGCGACGGACCGCGGCGCATTCCGCGCCCGAGTGCCTTCGGGCCGTTCCACGCAACCCGCGGCGGCTAGCGTGGCGGACGAGGTTCGCGAGCGGGCAAAGGCGTAGCGCGCCGGATGCCATCCGTTCGCCGCATCACCTCCGCCGCCGTCCGGGCCCGCAAGGGCACGCGCTTTGCGGTCATCACCGCCTACGATGCGCCGTTCGCGCGCTGCGCCGAAGAGGCCGGCATCGACGTGCTCCTCGTGGGTGACTCGCTCGGCAACGTGGTCCTCGGCCTCGATTCGACGGCTCCGGTGGAACTCGAGGACATGTGCCGGCACGCGGCCGCCGTCGCGCGCGGCGCGAAGCGCGCGCACGTGATCGTAGATCTGCCCTTCGGAACGTATCAGGTAAGCGATGAGGACGCCGTCCGTTCGGCCGTCGCCCTCGTGAAGGCCGGCGCGACGAGCGTGAAACTCGAGGGCGGCGCGGAAGTCGTCTCGCGGATCGCCGCGATCGTTCGGGCGGGCATCCCCGTCTGCGCGCACATCGGCGTTCTGCCGCAAACGGCTTCGGGGACCGCCGGATTCCGGCGCAAGAGCGATCTCGCCAAGCTCCTCGCCGACGGACGCGCGGTCGAAGCCGCGGGCGCTTTTGCGGTCGTGCTCGAGATGGTCGCCCTCGACGTGACGCGCGAAGTGACGCGCGTGCTCGAGATTCCCACGATCGGGATCGGGGCGGGACCCGACTGCGACGCCCAAGTGCTCGTCCTCCACGACGCGCTCGGCCTCTATCCCGAAGCGCCGCCGTTCGCGAAACGCTTTGCGGAACTCGCGCAGGTGGCGACGAACGCGCTGCGCGCCTATGCGAGCGAGGTCCGCGAGGGAACGTTCCCGCCGCTACCGTCGGCCGCGGCCGTCGATCCCGACGCGCCGGTGTACGTTTCGACGCCGAGCTGACCCGAGGGCCCGGTGTCGCCACAGCCGCAAATCGTCGCCATCGGCGGCGGCGTGCTCGTTCCCGAGAGTGGTAACTTTAAGCTCGAGCGTTACGTGCTCGATGCCTGCGGTGCCGCGAAGCCGCGCGTCGCTTTCGTCCCGACGGCAAGCGGTGACGATGCGGGCTACGTCGCTCGCTTCTACGAATCGTACGCGCCGTTAGGCGCGGCGGTCGAGGTACTGCGGTTCTTTCGCCGGACGCCCGAAGATTTGCGCGCGTATCTCTTTTCGTTCGACGTGGTGCACGTCGGCGGCGGCAACACGCGCAGCATGCTCGCCGTGTGGCGGCATTGGGAGTTCGATGCGATCCTGCGCGAAGCGTGGCAGCGCGGGGTCGTGCTCTGCGGTTCGAGCGCGGGCGCGATTTGCTGGTTCGAGCAAGGTTTGACCGATTCGACCGCGGGCGAGCTGCGCGAGATGCCCTGTCTCGGTTTGCTTGCGGGCAGTTATTGTCCGCACTACGACGGCGAAGCCGAGCGCCGCCCGACCTATCGGCGGCTCGTCGGCGGCGGGACGATTGCGGACGGTTACGCCTGCGACGACGGCGCGGCGTTGCACTTCGAAGGAACGCGTCTCGTGCGCGCGATCGCGAGCCGTCCGCGCGCGCGTGCGTACCTGGTCGAGAAGCGCGCGGGGGAAGCCTTCGAAACGCCGCTGGATACTACAGTAATATAATAGTTTGGAATTCGCCGACGCGCTCGAAGCCGACGCGTTCGTAGAGCGCGACGGCCGGCGCGTTGAAATCGTTGACGTAGAGGCAAAGGCTATGATGCTCGGCGAGGAGCCGGCGCGTTATTTCGGCGAGCGCCGCGGTTGCGTAACCGCGGCCGCGCATTTCCGGCGGCGTCCAAACACCTTGGAGTTGGGCGGTATAGGGTGAGACCGAACCCACGTTGCACATGAAGACGAGGCCCTCGGCGGCGCGGGCGCGCCACCACCAGCCGTGGTCGATGATGCGCGCGGTGCGGCCGCGAAATTCGGAACCCGCGCGCGCCGGGTCGCCGCCGATTTCGCCCGCGATCATCGCGGCCGAGTGCGGCACGATCTCATCGAGTTCGTCGAGCGTCGCCCGGGCGACGTCGAGCGCGCTATCCGTGGCCGCGCGGACGCGCGAGCGCTCGAGCGCGTAGACGGGCTGGCTCCGGCGTACGGCCGCGGGCGCGGCAAATGCGTCGTGAACTCGCGACCACAGGCGCTCGACCGCCGCTCGTGGGCCGACGATCATGCGGATCGAGCGCGCGCGCCGCGCCGTATCGACGAACGCATCGCAGGCTTCGGGATCCTCGCCGCAGAGCACGATCTGGACGCCCACGTAACACACGCCCGCGATTCGGCCGGCGCCGTCGCGCCAGAGCGTCACGTCGCTGCCGCGGCCGACCTGGCGCGACGCGATCAGCCAATGAACGTAGATGTTATCGAACGGACGGCGAGCGAGATAGCCGAGCGTTTCGTCGACGTTCGCCGAACTCAAGGGTTCGAGCACCGCGCTTACGTGAGCTTGCGAACGAACGTCGGTTTCGAAGTCGGAGTTCTGCTGCCGCCGGGCGGTTCCACCGTGACCGCGACCGCCCCGAGATTCGCGGCCCCTTCCGGTAATTCGACGACGGCCGAGCCGGAAGCGTCGGGAGCGAACGTCACGCTCGGGGCAACGCCGGTCGCACCGCGCGCGATCGTCCAAGCCTGATAGACTTTACCGGTCGGCGGCGCCGGAAGGTGGGCGAAGGCGAGCAACACGCGGCCGCCCGATTCGACGACCTCGCCCCCGGCGATCGCGAAATGTTTGCTGCCCGGGGCGACGATCGCGGCGAGTTGGCGTTCGAGCGCGTCGCTTGCGCGACGGGCCGCCGTCGCCGCGGCGGCTCCGGAGTTCGCTCGGTCCTGCAGTGCCGCGAGCCGCTCCACGTCCGCGGCATTGTCGGAGCGCACGCGCGCGTCGTCCGCAACGGAGAGGAGCCCGAGCGCGACCGCCGCGGCCAGCGCGCCGTAGGCGAGCCACGGCCGCGGCGAACGGCCGGCGCGTGGCGCCGGTTGTATCTGCCGTTCCGCTACGGCCGCGTTCGGGGAACCGGACGCGCGCACGGCCTGCATGAGGTTGCGCTTCATTCGGGCGGACGTCACTTCGTCGAGCGTGCTCGCATCCGCTTCGGCTAAAAATCCGACCAGATTCGCCGCGGAGCGCAGCGCGTCGTAATCGGCGCGGCAACGCGCGCACGTCCGAACGTGTTCGGCGACCGCGGCGGCCTCGGCTTCGGGCAGGGCGCCGAGCGCGAGAACTGCGATCGAGTCCGCGAGCGAATCGTCGTGCATCATCGTGCGACCGTCGCTTCGAGCTGCAACCGCAGCTTGCGCAGGCCGGCACGAATCCGCGTCTTAACGGTGCCGAGCGGCGTTGCCGTCCGGCGCGCGATCTCCTCGTGCGTGATGCCGCCGAAAAAACCCAGTTCGATCGCGCCGCGCTGCTCGACCGGAAGAAGCGCGAGCGCCGCCCGCACGCGTTCGGCATCGAGCGCTGCAAAGACCGTGTCGTCGAGCGAGCCGTCAAAGGCGACGTCCGCCGGCAGGTCGCTCTCGACGCGCAGGGCTCGGCTGCGCAGCACGTCGAGGGCGCGATTGCGCGTGACCCGCGCGATCCACGCGCCGAAGTTCCCGGCCGCGTAGGCGTCGGGGGCGCTCCAAACCTTGAGAAACACCGCCTGCGTCAAGTCCTCGGCCGCCATTGCGTCGCCGAGCATCTTGAGGGCGATTCCGAAAACGAGCCGGTGATAGCCGTCGTAGATGGCTTCGAAGGCTGCGCTGTCCCGTTCCCGTATCCGCGCCATAAGCCGACCGGCATCATCCACATCTTTGGGTTTCGTCCAATCTGGAAACCGGCCCTCGAACGGCCGCTCTCCCCTCTCCTTTCATCGAACGGCGGCCGGATACGGCCGGATGTTAGGATATGGATATGGGAAGCTCATCGTACAAACGGCGCGACCCCACGTTCCTCCAACTCGCCGCCTTTGCCGGCATCGGCGGCCTCGGCGCCATCGCCACGTCGATCGTCGCAACGGTGGTCACCTGGCATGCCGGCCACCCGAACTCGACGTTTTTCTTCTTCAGCCTATGGGGCATCGCGGCGCTTGCCGGCGCGGCCGCCAATGTCGTCGTCTATTTTCAGAGCGGCGATCCCCCGCCGCGCCCCCCGCGCGGCGGGGGCCGCGAGGTGACGCACCTGCGCGTCCTCGAGACGCGTTCGCCGCCGTCAACCGAGCGCGAACGCAAGGCCGCGTGAGCGGGCTGGACGCTTCGCTCGCTCTCGTGCGCGAGCGGCTCGAAGGGGCGCGTTCGGTTTGCGTCTTGACGGGGTCGGGCATTTCGTCTGAGAGCGGCCTGCCGACGTTTCGCGGCGTCAATGGGCTTTGGCGCACGCATCGCGTTGAGGAGCTCGCCTCGCCGGAGGGGTTCGCGCGCGATCCGATGCTCGTGTGGACCTGGTACAACGAGCGCCGCGCCGCGCATCAGCGAGCGGAGCCGAATGCGGGTCACTACGCCCTGGCCGAACTCGAACGGCGCGTTGCGGATTTCACGCTGGTGACGCAGAACGTCGACTCACTGCACCATCGCGCGGGCTCGCGCAACGTGATCGAACTGCACGGCAGCTTGCGCGAGGCGCGCTGCGACCGTTGTGCCGAGCGAATTCCGCTCGATGGCCCGTTGTCCGCCGCGGCGGTCGAGCACGGTTGCGGCGGCCGTTTCCGCCCCGACATCGTGTGGTTCGGCGAATCCTTGCCTCCACGAGCGTTCGAACGCGCGACCGCGGCGGCAGCGCGTGCAGATGTGATCCTCGTCGTCGGGACGTCCGGGATGGTCTATCCGGCCGCTTCGCTTGCGACGCGTTACCCGCGTTCCGATGCCTTGATCGTCGAAATCAACCCGGAAGAGACGCCGCTCTCGTCGTCCGCCGGCGTCGTGCTGCGCGCGCGGGCCGCGACGGCCTTGCCTGCCTTGCTCGAAACCGAGTCCGGAGAATTCGTGTCGTTGCGCGAGCAATGAATGACGATCTGGAATTCGTGCACGGCCGCATCCCGGGCTACAGCGACTACGTCGACGAGGCGGGCCGGTACTCGAGCGACATGCGCGTGCGGGCCTTCGTCGGCGAGCGGCTTGCGAACGCGCGCGCGCGGCTCGGGCCGCTCGAGCCTGCGCTCGATGAGACGCTCGAGACGGTCCTCTTACGCTGCGCGTTCGCCGATCAGGAATTCGTGAAGAAATTCGAGCATGCGGTGCTCGACGGGCCGGCGCTTGCGGGCCTGGTGCGTGCCGACCGCCGGGTGATCGAACTCGGCGTCGCACTCGAAACGTGTACGCTCACGCAGCTCCCCGAACTGTTGCCCGAAATCGACCGCTTACTGGACGACCGGCGGTCCCCCGCGCCCGTCAACGTCACGTAAGGGTGGCCGGCCGCGCGGCAGGCGTGGCCATTCGCGAGTTCCGCTCGGCGCGCGTCACGTTGTAGGCGATGATGCCCCCGCAGACCGCTGCCACCGATAGGTACAGCACGCCTTCGGTCACGTTGCCGAACACGAGCTTGCCGATCCCGAAAAGTGAGCCGTACACGAGGCCGCAGCCCGCGACCCAATCGATCGCGTTGACGCCCAGTGGCTCCGCTCCCGGCGCCGCGACGCTCGCGCGCGCGACGGCGCGCCAGCCGAAGCGGCTCGGCCGGACGCGTTCGTAAAAGCGCACGAGGGTCGCTTCGGGTTCGGGCTTGGTCGCGAAGGTCACGACGAGCCAGACGAGCGTCGTCACGGGCACGGTCACGAGCAGAATTTCGGCGCTTGCGTTCGCGTCGTTGAAGACGTGGGCGACGGTCAGTACGTTCGAAACGACGGCCGAGGCGACGAGCGCGGAGATTTCGCTCCAGGCATTCACGCGCCACCAATACCAGCGCAGGATCATCACGAGCCCGACGCCGGCAGTCAAGTTGTAGAGATAGATGTACGCGCCGCCGACCGAGTTATTACCGTAGGCGCCGACGATCGCGAGCGCCATGACGACGAGCGTCGCCAGGCGCGAGACGAGCACGTAATGCCGTTCCGAGCCGCCCGGCTTGATGAAGCGGCGATAGATGTCGTTCGTGAGATACGAAGCGCCGAGGTTGAGGTGCGTTCCCATCGTCGACATGTACGCCGAGAGGAAACCCGCGATCATGAGCCCGCGTAAGTACGCCGGCAAATGGTCGATCATCGCTTGAATGTAGTTGAGCTCGTCATCGACTTGGCCGTCGGGGCCGCGCACGCCGTGCGGATAGAAGACGAGGGCCGCGAGCGCGACGAGAATCCAGGGCCAAGGCCGGAGCGCGTAGTGCGCGACGTTGAAGAAGAGCGTAGCGAGCAGCGAATCGTTTTCGCTTTTCGCGCTAAAGATGCGCTGCGCGATGTAGCCGCCGCCGCCCGGTTCGGCGCCCGGATACGACGACGCCCACCACTGCACGCCGATGTACGTGAAAAACGTGAGCAGCGGCAGCCAGGCTTGATCGGAGGTCGGAAAAAACGCGAGCACGTCGTGCGCGTGGCCGCCCGCGGCGTGGACCTGGGCGAGCAGCGCGTCGCGCCGGGCGAGCTTGGCGACGAGGCTCGGGATGCCGCCCACCGCGGCGACGCTTGCGACCGCGAGCACGATCGCCATCGTCATCTTGACGACGAATTGCAAGAGATCGGTCACGAGTACGCCCCAAAGGCCGCCGATCGTCACGTAAATTGCGGTGAACGCGAGGCACACCGCGAGCGCCTCGAGTTTGTCGACGTGCAAGGTCAACGTGAGCACTTTCGCCATCGCGAGATTGACCCAGCCCATCACGACCGTATTGACGAACACGCCCTGAAAGAGCGCACGCACGAAGCGCAGCGCCGCCGCGGGTTTGCCGTGATAGCGCAGTTCGATGAATTCGACGTCGGTCAACACGCCGGCCCGGCGCCAGAGTTTCGCGAAGAAAAACACGGTCAGGATGCCCGACATCACCGAGCTCCACCAGACCCAGTTGCCCGCGATGCCGTGCTTGGTGACGAACCCCGTCACGGCGAGCGGCGTATCGACGGCGAACGTGGTCGCGACCATCGAGATCCCCGCGAGCCACCACGGGACGCTGCGCCCGGAAAGAAAGAACTCGCCGACGCTCTTGCCGCCGCGCCGCGCGAACGCCAGCCCGATTCCCAGATTGATCGCGAAAAAGGCGACGATGACGGCGTAATCGCCGGGCGAGAGCGTCATTTCGCGGGCGTTCTGAACGGCACGCTGCGGTTCCGCCGCGGGCCCGGGCCGTACGCCGCAGCGGTCCGCCGCGTCGCCCGCCGCGCGAGCGGCGCCACCGTCGCCCGGCCGGAACTGCGAAGGTGCCCGTGCCGACGGAGCCGCGTTCGTTCGGCCCGAAGCGGCTTGCTGTGATCGGGCTCGTGGTGCGCCGCTTCGTTCTTGCCGTCGCTTGCTTTTGGGTCGTGGGCAACGGCGCGCTCGCAGGCAACGGCGCGCGTGCGGGCGACGGCGTGCAACTCTTGCCGCGGCCTTCGCAGGTCGAACTCCGTCAGGGCTGCAGCGCTGCGGCCGGGAGTATTCTTGCCGGGCTCGTTCGGACGCCGGCGGATCCCGCGGGCATCGCGCTCGTGCGCGAACGCTGGCGTTCGCTCGGAATCGCCGGCGATAGCGTGCCGCTTCCGATCTCGGCGACCGTGGCGGCGAGCGACGCGCCGCGTTCGCCCGAAGCGTACGCTCTTGCGGTGGACGCGCGCGGGGTGCGGCTGCACGGACGGGACGGCGCCGGGCTCTTTTACGCCTACGCGACGCTCGCCCAACTCGCGACGCACGCAACGGGTTCGTGGCGCGTCCCGTGCGTTCGCATTAGCGACCAACCGGCGCTGCGCTGGCGCATTCTCTCCGACGACGTCTCGCGCGGTCCGCTGCCCACGATGCGTTATTTCGAAGAACGCATTCGCACGATCGCCGCACTAAAGATGAACGGGTACTCGCCGTACATGGAAGGCGTCTTCCTCGATGCCAAACATCCGTTGGCTGCGCCCGCGGACGGAATCACGCCGGCCCAATTGCGCGAGCTCGACGCATACGCGAGCCAGTGGCACGTTGCGCTGGTTCCCGAACAGCAAACCTTCGCGCACATGCACCAGACGCTCGCGCTCGAACGGTACGCGCCGCTCGCGGAATTGCCGCACGGCTATCTCATTTCGCCGGCCGATCCCGACGGCGAGGCGTACGTGCGCGACCTCATCGGCGACGAACTCGCGGCGGTGCCGCACCCGCCATTTTTCCATATCGGCTCCGACGAACCATCGGACCTCGGGCGCGGTGCTTCCAAAGCGCTCGTCGCCGCCGAAGGCGAGGGCCCCGTTTACGCGCGCCACGTGATCGCCACGACGAATTACGTGCTTGGCAAGAGCGGCGCCCGGCCGCTCATCTGGGACGACGCGCTCGCGACGCATCCCGAGCTTTTCGGTGAGGTTCCGAAGTCGCTCGTTTTCGTAAATTGGCACTACGGTACCGAAGCGACGTACGCGCCGTACATCGAGCGCATCGCGCGCGGTGGCTTCGAGCAGTTCGTCGCGCCCGGAGCGCTCAACTGGAACGCGCTCTATCCGGACCTCGACGCCGCGCTCGGCAATATCGAGCGCTTCACGACCGAAGGAAAAGCGGCGCACGTGCTCGGCCTCTTCCAAACCGTCTGGCACGACGACGGCGAAACGCTCTTCGAAGCGACGTGGTATCCCGTCGCGTACGCGGCGGCGAGCGCGTGGGAAACGGGTCCGGTCGCGCAGGAACGCTTCGCGCGGGACTTCCCGCACGCGTTCTTCGGCAGCGACGATCCTGGTTACGCCGGCGATTTCGCGGCGCTCGCGCGCTGCGCCACGCTGCTCCGGGATAATCCGCGCGAATACTCCGATTACTTGTTTTGGTCCGATCCGCTAGCGCCGGACTTGGCGCAGGTGAGCGCTAAGATCGATCTTGCAGGTTTGCGGCTTGCGGCTGAGGCGGTCATGGCGCATCTCCGGCTTGCGCCGGCGCCGCCGCTGCACCCGAACGTCGCGGCCGTGATGGCGTTCGCCGCGCGCCGTTACGACACGCTCGGCCGCGAGTTCCAGATCGCGCGGGAAGCGCGTGACTACTACGACGGCGCGCGGGCGAATATCGGCGTGACCGACGGATACGTTTTCCGTGGCCTCAACGTCACGAAGTATCTCTTCTGGGAAGAGCGCGACGCAATGCTCGCGCTCGAGCCGCTCGCGCGCAGTACGTGGGAGTATGAAAACCGGGCAAGCCACGAAGAGAGCGTCCTGGAGCGCTACCACGTGGCCGCCGACCGCGCGATCGCGCGCGCGGATCGCATTCAGGACGCGACCTACCGCGACTACGTCGGCAAGAAGACGCTACCGGGCTTCGATGAGCTGCTCGGACTGCCGGCACCGCAGCGGCTCGCATCGCCGCCCCCCTAAGGGGGCTCACGGAGCGGCTTTCGAACGGAGAACTGCCGCTTGCTAGACCGAAGGTGCGCGTGTACCCCGCGGGCCGGGCGGGATCGCTTCCAGAAGACGGGCGCAATGCTGGGTGGCTTCACGGGGTTCGCGATGCTGGCCGTTTTCGGCGTCGCGGCAGCGCTGATGTACGCGCGCGTGCTGCCGGCGCTGCTCGCCGTGCCGTTGATGGCGCTCTTCATCGCGGCGATTGCCGGCGGCGGAGCGAGTGGGCTCGAGACGACGATCGTCGACGGAACCGTAAAGCTCGCGGCCGTTATCGCAACCGTTATCTTCGGTGCCCTGCTTTCCCGCGTAACGCTTTCGACCGGCATTGCGGAAACGATCGTCGCATACGCGGCCGAATTCGGCGGCGACCGGCCGGCCGTTCTCGCCCTCGCGCTCTGCGCCGCGGTTGCGGTGCTCTTCACGTCGCTGACGGGCCTCGGCGCGATCATCATGGTCGGCTCGATCGTATTGCCGATCATGATGACGATCGGCGTTCCGCGCAAGACGGCAGCGACGCTCTTCTTGCTCGCCTTCGCGCTCGGATTCGTGTTCAACATCGCGCAGTGGACGTTTTACACAAAGACGTTCGGCGTCGAGCGCGCGCAGATGCAGCCGTATGCGTTCGTCCTTGCGGCAGTCGATCTGGCCGCACTCCTCGCGTTCGCGTACGTTCGCTTTCGCGCGACCCGCGGGTACGCGACCTGGGCGCTCGCTGCCGAAGAGCCGGTCGCGACCAAACGCGTTCCGTGGTACGCGCTCGTCACGCCCGTCTTGCCGATCGTCCTCTATTTTTTTGCAGGCATCGCACCGCTGGTCGCGTTCGCGCTGGCCGCGCTTTACGGCGCCTTCGCCGTCGCGCCGCGCAAGACGATCGCGACGCTCACGGCCGCCGCGATTCGAGGCACCGAAGACGTCGCGCCGGCGGTCGTACTTTTCATGGGGATCGGCATGCTGCTGGTCGCGACGGGATTACCGAGCGTGCGAGCCGCGCTCGCGCCGCTCGTTTCGGCGATCGCACCCCGCTCGTGGCTCGGCTACGTCGTGCTCTTCGGGGCGCTTTCGCCGCTCGCACTCTATCGCGGTCCGCTCAATCCTTTCGGCGTTGGAATCGCGGTCTACACCGTGCTCGCGGGCCTCGGAATTCTGCCGGCAGTTACGCTGGTCGCCGCGATCATGGCGGTCGTCCAAGTGCAAAACGTATGCGACCCGACCAATACGCAGAACGTCTGGGTCGCGAATTTCACGGGCGTGGGCGTCGCCGACATTACGAGATTGACCTTGCCGTTTCAAGTCGGCGTATCGCTCGCCGCAACGGTGCTCGTCGTCCTTTTCGGTGGCGCTTTGCTCGGAACGCAGCCTTTTCACGTGGGCTCGCCGGCCGGCGCGCAAACGACGGCTGTGCCCGGACCGCAGACGACGGCACGCGACGGGGGAAGCGCCGTTAGCGGCGTATCGCCGGGGCTCTTTGCGAGCGGCGTTGCGGATACGGTCGCGGTGCAACCCGTGGACGGCGCGGGTTCGGATGAAGCTGCCGACGAGATCCGCAAAACGCTCGCGCGCGGCTGGAACTTTTCACTCGCCGCGGCCGGCGCGGACCCGAGCGCGACGGATTGTTCGCACAAACGGTTCGTCGCGATCGTGCGGGTCGCGGCGACGCCGTCGGACGTGACCTTGGCGCTTTCCGATTGTGCCGATTGGCCAGTCGACCAATGGTCGGTGCCGCGCACGGGCGACGTGCGAAGCGATGCGCTCGCCGCGCTGTTTCGGCTGCGTACCTGGATGCTCGAAAAGCGCGAACTGGCAAGGCAACTCTTCGAGCGTGGTTTAGCGTTCCGGCCCGGCTACGAGCGGCCCACGTATTTTTACAGCCTCTTCAAAACGAGCGATGGTCAAATGCGCGTGTATGCGCGGGCCGGCGGCCCGGCATACGATTCCGGTTTACGCACGAACGACATCGTGCAGATGCTCGACGGGAAAGCGTGGTGGGAGTACGGCACGTTTCAAACGCAGTCGCGCGCCTACGACGGCATGCCGCATCGTTTCGTCGTTACGCGAGGTAAGCTCGAAATCGAAGCGACGCTCGGCACGCCGTTTTCCTCTGCGGAACGCCTCCCGTCCCCAGTTCCGGCCCCATCGGCAACGCCCTGAGCGGCGCGCTTCGGGTCGGCATCGACGTCGGCGGCACGTTCACCGACGTCGTCGTGCTCGAAGCGTCGGGCGGCGCGATCGTCGCGCGCGTCAAGGTGCCGACGACGCACGACGCGCCCGAGGGCGTCGCCGCCGGAATCGTCGCGGGGCTCGCCCGCGCGCTCGCAACGCCGGGCGTCGACGCGTCGCGCATCGCGTTCATCGCGCATTCCACCACGCAAGCCACGAACGCATTGCTCGAGGGCGATGTGGCCCGCGTGGGAATCGTCGGGCTGCACGGCCGCTTCGGGTGGTTCGCGCGGTCGCAATTGCGCGTGCCGCCGATCGCGCTCTCGGAAAGCGCATCGCTCGCACCGGCGATCGCGTTCGCGCGCGCCGGCGACGATGGCGAAATCGCACGCGCGATCGATGCGCTCGTGCGCGGCGGCGCGGAAACGATCGTTTCGAGCGAAGCGTTCGGCGTCGATCGGCCGGCCGCGGAGAATCGCGCGGTCGCGGCCGCACGGTCGCGCGGGCTCCTCGCGACGGCCGGTCACGACGTGGCCGCGACGTACGGTCTGCGGGCGCGGACGCGCACGGCGGCGCTCAACGCCGCGATCTTGCCGCGCATGCTCAAGACGGCGCAGATGACGTCCCAAGCCGTCGCCCGCGTGGGCGTCGCCGCGCCGCTGATGATCATGCGCAGCGACGGCGGCGTGATGGACGTCGCCGAAGTCGCGCGCCGTCCGATTCTCACGATGCTCTCGGGTCCGGCGGCGGGAATTGCGGGCGCCTTGCTGCACGAGAACGTCACC
>Ga0116227_10003060_pt1 | contig 37510 bp, 34 predicted proteins | sample S1TSphgellanicum_FD_89693 | JGI IMG/M metagenome (GOLD analysis project Ga0116227, IMG submission 89693) | Host-associated microbial communities from peat moss isolated from Minnesota, USA - S1T2_Fb - Sphagnum magellanicum MG | ecosystem: Host-associated > Plants > Peat moss > Unclassified...
CGGCCCTCCATTCCAGGGCCAAAAATGAGGGGAAAAACCCCCAAGGGTATTTTTTAAAAAACTATTAAAAAAGCTCGGAGAAAAAAAAAAAAAAAAAGTTTTTTTTTTTTTTTTGGGGCTACTTGCATTTGCATGACATTAATAGTACTTTCCTACCCGTACCATTTGGGGCAGCTTCAAATTAAAAAATAATTAATTGGAAAGTGTTTTTTTTGGTACCTAATACTTTTTTGGTTGCCCTTGCCCTTGCCCTTTGATGGATGAAAGTATGATGATGTTTCATATATGATGTGATGAAATTAATTTTTTGTTTTCATCTGCACGCACCGTTGGGTTGGGTTACTTCCATATCCCACTTGCAATGCTTTTTTGTCAAGGCCGATTACATTGGGATGGATATCCTCGTACTACATGGTCTCTACCCCACAATATGACCCTCCTTATTAACCGGAAAACAACCTCAACCCTTCAATTTGCTTTGAATATGAACATGGAATTCACATGCGAACAAAAGATGTTATGGGCCTCACCCCCTTTTTACTAACCTCAACCCTTTGACTTGCATCAAGTTACGTCGAAGAATTCATATATTATTGCCACGACCGAAGATGCTATCACTTGAAAATTGAAAATTGAAGATTGCATGTCCCACCCTCCCCACATCAAAAGAAATTTACAAATCCAACTATATACACCTCAAATTGCTCTAACAATCACCATGTGCCATTTATCTTCAAAAAATGTAGATTGCATGTCCCACCCTCCCCACATCAAAAGAAAGTTACGAATCCAACTATATACACTTCAAATTGATCTAATTATCACCATGTGACATTTATCTTCAAAAAATGTAGATTCCATGTCCCACCCTCCCACATCAAATCCAACTATATACACCTCAAATTGATCTAATAATCATCATGTGCCGTTTATCTTCAATAAATCTAAATTCAAATCTATGACTCCCTTGAATGCCAATTATGAAGGCATTTTGCCTTCTTTCTTTCTCTCTCTCTCTCTCTCTCTCTCTCTCTCTTCATCAATAATGGTGTTAATGTGTAATATTTCAAATTGCTTGAAGGCATGGATAGTTTTAGTATTTCCAATTTCGTGGGTTTTTAAATAATTTGTATAATTGACAATCTCATTGTATATATGTCACCCACATGAGGGTGAGTTTTTATTTATCCATGAAACCGGAAGTTTCAACGTTCATAATCTTCACAATACAGTAATGCCTAAAATAATTGCAGATATTAAAGTTTTCTGTTGATGAGGGGGCGAGGACAGCCAGTTTCGGAATAATAGGGCATCAAACACGTAATTGGGAATAAAAATTATTGAAAATTCTACAAAACGAAATAACTGGGACCCAAAACTAGTTTTTCCACCAATTTTACAACTGGGGCCCAAAACTAGTTTTTCCACCAATTTTACAACTGGGGCCCAAAACTAGTTTTTCCACCAATTTTACAACTGGGGCCCAAAACTAGTTTTTCCACCAATTTCATAACTGGGGCCCAAAACTAGTTTTTCCACCAATTTTGGTGGTTAACTGCGTTTCATCCTGTCTTTCTTTCTCCCTGAGCGCCTCCATTGCTGCTACATATGTTTTCACTGCTCCTACCTGTACAACGACTATAATCGCTCTCGAACCTTGTGCATTAAATGCTGAGTTTCAAAGATTTAATAAAATTTCCTTACTTTGCAAACACCACCCAAAGTCTTGATACAACTGAAAGAGGGGATTGGGGGTGAAAATAGAGGCTATAGGGGAGAGGGTGACTTTCTGGATAACTCTATCTCTATAAATCAATGGAGACAGTAAAACTCAGGTCCAAACTCCATTTTTGACAACATCTTGTCAACTCCTTTTTTTGACAAATTCCAGTATGACAGAGAGTTTGATCTCCAGTTTTTCACTATGTTCAGTTTTCCTTCTCTCTTGTCACTGGTACCCTGTTTTGGTGAAACTAGGGGCTCTCATCCCCAGTTCCAACCACTTTACAGATACTTTCATGAATCATCTAGTCAAGATAAAATGTTCTATTCTCAAAACATCCCACACTTCTCTGCTCTCATATTTCAACATGTTCGTCTCCCAAAATATCCAACACCTGGCCACAACAAGAGACAAAAAACTATAGGGCATACACATTCCATTGAAATTAATATCCATGTCCCCCGAGGAACAACGTGAATACAATATAAGCAGCAAATGTTGTAACTACATAAAAATTGAGCTAGCTTGTGCGTTTGAGAGCAACATCAAAAATCCCTGCATACACTTCTTCCACCACTGCTCTGCACCACAGGTCAACCCTGCAAAGAATGCCAGTATGAAGAAGGTTCAGAAACTTCGTGGGATTTTCAAGAAACATAATTCAATGCTGAGACCTTGGTCAATTGCTCTTTGTAACATTTTCAATTTGGAATCTTCATCTGATGTAGACTTAAAAAACCCACCATGAAACTCAGAAGCCTCAACAAGCAGGTTTGTTGCCTCACCTTCTTAGCTATGTTGCTTGACAGCCAGTCAAGACCTTCGTACAAACCCTCTCCAGAAGTGGCACATGTGCTTTGGATATACCTGCATGCAAAACACACCAACCAGTGTAGTTTAGTAACAGACATGTGCCATCACTCCATGGACAATTACAGATACTGTACATTGAGATTGCAGAGAAAAATCCACAGGCATTCTGTCAGTTCCAGCAAAAAGCAAAACTAAACAAGAACAATTGAGTGCAGTCATAACTCATTGTCCAGTTACATAATAAAACAACAGTCAAGAGTATCCTCACATGCAACAAGCTTGTGAGGCTAATCTTCATTTCAATTTAGCTTGTCCAGGTACAGTTAAACTTAGATCTAATCATAAGGCATAAAGAGGCTGACATAAAGGGCAGTGGTTGGGACCTCTGGCACCATGAACATATCCAGCACACCAATGGCAACTACTTGGATGCAAAACATCCACTATAGCCACAAGAAAACACTAATATGAGAGAAAATCAGAAACAACACATTGAAAGCAGACATTTTTTCAGTTCAGCAAAAACCAAAACTAACGGAATAAGAATGTATGTGATGATAACCTTCTCAGGGTAACATAACATGATGTGAGATGAAAGTATAATCATTTGTCCAAATAATAAGAAACTGACCTTGAACAACCTTTAAAGAAACTAGCTTACTGTAGTTATTTCCTCTAGATGTCCAACTAGTTGCAAAATTTTGAGGAAGGTACCACCTTCCCATTCTCAAACTTTTGAGGCCTGAAGTAGGATTTTGGCAAACATTCCCCTGGTCATGAAGGTCACTGAGGCTAAATGTTGACAATCCGGATGAGGAAACAGAAGGACAAGGCAGAGCCAGACTTACCAATGGCGTTGGCGCAACGAGTGGAGGCCCAGCTTGTCAGTGATCTCTGCTGCATTCATTGCATTGGGCAGATCCTGTTTGTTGGCAAACACAAGCAGAACTGCATCACGCAGCTCATCCTGCAAAAGTCCAGCAAACCCAAAATGTTACATTCTGAACACAGAATCTCATGGTTTGACCAAACAAACTTCCCTTAGGGATGGGCTTGATAATGGGACAAGAGGGCTGGGTACCAAAATATCCAAGATTCCTGTGACCTGGTTTCAACTTCTCAGCCCCAAAAGATCTCAGTCTCTTCAATAGATTCAGATAAGGACTACATGTCAATGTCCACTTATGTTTCCTTCACATGGAGCCAAACTTTGCAGGAGTCATTTCAAGCTCTGAGCCCTTGAGCACTTAACTCTGAGCAACCTTGAACTCTGAGCAACTGCAGCCAGTTCATGGGATCTCACTTCACCAGGAATGTAAACAGAAACACAGTACTGGAATGCATCAAAATATTGCTTGACCTTGGGCTCAACCTACCCACACTACACAAACCTCATATATATAAAATATATCCAGTTTTCAGAGTTCATCAGAGTTTAACTCTTATTTGCGAATTAACAACCAACTGAACACTTCCAAATGATACACATTGCAGAGCTAAAACCCAGGACACATATCTGTCAATAACCAACTGCAGAAAAGAACACTATAACAATTTGAACACAACTTTTGGAGTTAGTTAGACCAAAACCAAGGCAAGCATGACAAGGATGAGCATGGTTATAACCTAGTGAGTGTCACTCAGAAAATATCAGATCATCACCTTCATCACAAATAACAGTGACTAGCTGCCACTACTCCACAGTGATGTCATCAGCGTCTGATGAAGGCATAGATAAGTATATATTTTGCTCAAGCCACATGAACATTGTGAAGACATTTGCCAGTTGTAAACAACCAACACACTTCTGAAACGCCAGTGAGCCCCATAAGATAGGATCAACTCCCACATCCTCTTCTGTGTTCACCCCACAACCAAATTCAAATGATGCATGACTGCATGACTCACCTCACTCAACATCCGGTGCAGCTCATCTCTTGCTTCGACAATACGATCCCTATCGTTGCTATCTACCACAAAAATCAGACCCTGTGTATTCTGGAAGTAATGCCTCCACAATGGACGAATCTGTTCACATCATTGGAAACAACTGTTGTAAGTACAAGCACAAGGACCAAAACATTAAACTGCAAGGCTATTTTGAGCCAATCGAACTTGGTATTATTGTCCACAGGAAGATGCAACCCTTAACTTGTACCACAGTCTATGAAAGAATATGTACACAGAAGGAGTCTTATTAACTCCCAGCAAACAAGGACAATATGTCACCAATCCACTATCCTAGACAGATACATAAGTGCTATACATGGTTTGTTGTACCTAGTAACAAATGTCAAAACCAGCTGTGGTATTTGGGGGCAGAAAAACATAGGGTTTGTACCTTGTCCTGACCTCCCACATCCCAAACAGTGAAGCTGATGTTCTTGTACTCCACAGTCTCCACATTGAAGCCTGTTGTTAACCCACACAATGCTTAAGATTGGGTTCCAGAAATCAACACACTTAACCCAGAAATCAACCTTCACATTAACAGAAAATTTAACCCTCAAAGCTGCAAAACCAAGAACAACCTTACATCATGTTCAATCACAGGACAGTAAGATAAACCATTAAACAAAATTTCCATCACCAGCACACACTGATGCCATTCACAAACAAGAAGCACTGAGCAAACCAATCTGTACCACAACTTCCCACCCGAGAAACTGATACCAAAGAGCAAGATATGATGTCTGTCTGTGATGAGTCCAAGGCAAGAAAGGAGCAAGGGCACACTGCTGCTACAGACCAGAGATCTGGTTAAACTGACAAAGATTTCGTAACCCTACCAAAGACATCATTTAGACCTAAATACAAAACACATCGCTACAATCATCCAACAAAGTGACCAAACTCAAAAGAGACCAGATCTGAAAGCTGTAACACTTCACCAGCCATCAACACAGGGAAACACAGAGCACACACAAACGCACGCCCAAACCAGCAGCAAACATCACCGCACATGTCTGACATCGGGCAGAAGACGGACAAGAAACCCCGCCCCGAACGACGGCACGGGCGTGTAGTCGGAGCCCCTTACCGATGGTAGGAATGGTGGTCACGATCTCGCCGAGCTTCAGCTTGTAAAGAATGGTCGTCTTACCGGCGGCATCAAGACCCACCATGAGAATGCGCATCTCCTGTTTGGAGAAGAGCTTCTGGAACAACTTGGTGAACGTGAGCCCCATCGTCGCAGCACCTCTCTTTTCTGTTATGCAAAATGACCCCAAAAAAAAAAGTCACAAGATTTTCCTTCTCCCCGTGCGAGGAGAAACGGAAAAACTCGCCGATCTGCGACGCAATGCACCAAGCGAAACCCCAGCGCAAAACACCGAAACACACAACACAAGAAAACAGCGAACGCGCCAGCTGAAGAAGAAGAAGAAAAAGAAGAAAATCCAGATCCCAATCGAGATGCGTAACCATCTCTGGGAATCTTGTCACGTGGTTTGCCTGTTTAACGACTGCTTTCGACCAGTTTTGGGCGGTTATTAAAAACAGCAACAGACCTCCGACGGTCATCAGGGTGGTTTATAGGACTGATACCCACAGTTCTCAACAAAATCAAAGACTCGATCCCGGTATATAACCACGGTTCTAAAATTGAAAAAATTTCAAATTATTAGACAGAAAACCACCGGTTCTTTCACGAAAACTGCAGGTTCTTCAATGCTTTTGAAATGACCGGACCCGGAGGTTCTTTTACTCGGATTGTTGGAAGAACCGGGGGTTCTATGACTTTCGAAAGATCGAAAACGTGAACCGGGGGTTCTTTGAAAATTCAAATAACCGCACGACGCTGATTTCGACATGCCCAAAACGAGGTGACCAAAAATTTCGTACACACTCACTCACCAAACCCCCTTTGTCACCCAATCATCGGCCAAATGCGGGTTTCAGATGAGGTCTCAAAAACCGGTGGACATCTGATTTAGGACCTCGAAGAGGGCCGTCGTCGGCGTCGTCACCATCACGGGACCCGAAGCTTACCCGCCGAGACTGCAGCCTTCTGCCATTGTGTCCTGCTGCTGCTGCTGTTGCTGTTGCCGTTGCACCAGCCAGCGCAAAACAGAAGAACGGTTGGAGATGCTCATCTCGATCAATGCATGAATGGTGCGAGGATCTTCATTATTGGAAGTTGTTATCAATCATTGAGCAGTTCATACGCGTACTTATTCAACTCCCCTCCTCTTATTATTCGTTCTGGCGTGCTCATGAATGAATGAATTATTGCAATTAGTGTCAAATTGGTGGTAGTTGCAGCAGCAGCAGCTGTCCAACCAGCACACGAGTGATGAAGAGAACAAACGAGTTATTGACGGGCCATTAGGTGTTTGCTTATACCTAACCCTTCCTGATTTTTATTGTTTTTGGTTTTTTTTGGTTTTTTTTTTCTCTGGTTCTGTGAATCTCTTGGATGTGTCTGTAATCTTTTGGATCGGACTGCTTGATGTGCTGCTTGTTACGATGTTGTGTTCCAATCCTCTACCTACAGCCTTTGTGCAGTATCTGGATGTCATTTGCCTTTTGCAATGAACTTGATTGACATCAGCCCCCATCCCTGAAGCCTTATTATTGTTTCATGTGGCTGAATTCTGTTCATAAACAAGTTTGATGATGTCATGTGTGTCTTTCAAAGGAATACCAGCACTCCAAGTTTTGAAACTCTTACTGTACCTGCTGGAATTTTTGGATGTGTATGCTTTTGAAGATGCAAGCTTTCTCTTTTTCTTGAAGGAGTATGAATGCCACAGTTGCCAGTTGCCAACGTATTGGTTATGAATGAAGCTAGGGTTACTGCTTCTGTATCAAGATATGTGCAATCAAGCATTTTGGCAGTCAAAGTTCTTTCCTAGGCAATTGAGAAACCTGCATCAAGTCCTTTGATCTTGGATGATTGTGCCCACACCTTCAGTTGTGAAAGTTGCATTGTATGTTGTTGTCAGCCACAAGTTCAACATTGCAGATCTGTAGCAGCTACAGAGGAAGATAAGAAAATTACTGGGCACTTCAGGACATGGAACATTGAATCAACAGATCCAACCAAGGTGAGAATGTGGTTTGATTCATGGGCTTCTGTGATGAACGAAATTAGGGAAATCTTGGATTGTTAAGCTTGTTTGCCTCACAGTCGAACTGTCAGGGTGGACCAGCTATTGAAGTGTTGAACTGCAGTAATGCTCCCATCAATCTTGTCAGAAAGAACAGACAAGTTTGGCATTCTCAGCCTTGCAAAATGCTGATTGACAGATTGAAAATCACAACAGAAGAAGTAGTAGTCCTAGTACCAAGTTCTTGGTCTATTTTGTTATCTTTGTGAGTTTTTCTTTCTGTTGCTATCCAAGTGAATCTCCCACACACTCTGCACTATAGTTTCGTAGCCACAGAGGCAGCCTATTTTCTTCTTGACCAATAACCTTTACAAGATTCTGCCTAATGCTGTGCCACTGCCAGTAGTGTGGCAGGACCCTAAGATAAGACTTGGAGGTGCATGATACAGTAAATGGATCATGCCTTTAATGTCTCCAATTCTGTGCTTTCCAAGTAAGATTTCCAGCAAACATGTTGAGGATACAACCATATCATCTTGCCATCACTAAAGTATGCACCAAACCTAGATCATGCTATGCCTCTCAGCAAGAGACTACAGAACAATGTCGTTCTCATGTGGTCCCACCTTTTGAGGAATGTTCACTAGGTGTTAGTATGAACTAACTGGGAGTTCATTTTTTTGGGAACTTCATGAAATATTTCCAATTTTGATTGTTGTTGCTAGTATGAACTTTTGCTATAGGGGCAGAATCATTACACACTGAACCCCTTGTTAGTATGAAGTAGTAGAACTTGTATTTTGAAGTATAAAAGGTGCAGCAACGAAGGCCTATTATGGGCGTCACTTTATTGTCAAGAATCATGAAAAGCTTGCCTCTGATCTTGATTCCAAAACTTGATTTTCTTTTCAAGCTTTCTTTCTACAAACTGCATTCAGCATTTAAAAACAAGTTGTTGATTATATTTGTAGACAAGAGTTTGAATCACCAGGGGGGGGACCTTCTTTTGACTATCTATCTCCTTTAAAGGATGTGTTTCTTATTCAAAGCTCGAGGCCAAGAGTACAATTCTAGTGCATAGATGGCTAAAGAGCTTCTAAGTCTAAAGGACTATCTAAAATGTAACATCTAACCATCAACTATCCATGAACTTTGTGTTTTAAATTTTGCTAATGAGATCAGATTTTGTTTGACATGTTTGGGGATGTGTTTTTACATGACCAGTGTGGGATTTGTTTTGGAATAACTGGAGTGCAGGAATTTTACCAGTGTGAAGAATTGGGTTCAGAAAAGACACACAGGTTCCATTTTGTAGAAAACCTTGGAGGAGCAGGAGCAAAAGGTTTCATCAAATTAGGTAAATCTTTTTGCCAAACCTGAGACTTATGGTGCTCTTCAAATGCTCGATCATTGAACGCTCATTTAACCCCTAGGACCCTAAATGCTTAGCAGATTTTGGAGGTCAACTCATGGTACAATTGGTTGGAGTGTGAAGATTTCTGAAATGTGCTTGTTGACTAGACTAACAAGAGAAGAAAATTTCATAAGTGGAGGACCCATAATAAGTGCTGCCCACCTTCCCTGCCCAAAATGTACCTACTATCTACAAGTTTACAACCCCTACTGATACTGTCCTTCAATTCAGTTCACCTAAACTTGAAATGTTTTCACATCTCCATGCATACATACATACATGCACACAACAAAAAAAAACCACCCTCGTCCAAGCGATGTTTTAAATCATGGAAGTAATGTAATGTAGTACATGATCAGATCAGCAATGGGCTACTTGATTATTTATTTGTTTATTTATTTATTGTGATGCATTTAAGCATATGATATTTTTCAAGATTTTCGGCTTGCATTATAAAAATTATGTAATATTTTTGGCATGGACAAGGATGCCAATCAATTTTCATCCATTTGATACATAACATCCAAGCATTATGTTCTTTGGTTCTTGTTTGAATTTGCCTTAACATTTCTTAATTCTTGTTTGTCACCCTCTACAAACTTCAAAAAGGCAATGGAAGTCTCTTCATAGACATATGATAAAATTGGAACGATATAGAGAAAATTAGCATGGCCCCTATGCAAGGATGACATGCACAAATCGAGAAATGATTAAAAGGCAATGGAAGGTAATGGATTGCAAGAGGATGCATCAAGCATTCCAAAGCAACCTTGTTTCACATTTTGATGTTTTCACCGTGACACTCACCAAATATTTGCACCCATGATACCTCACTTTCCATCAAAACTTATCATCATTTTTTCCATCAAAGTTTGAGGCCATATTTTTAACCAAGCAATACATACACAAATATAGTGATGAAGAAAAAAATGCAAGTGATATGCTAGTGATTTTAGGGTTTCCCTTTGGTTTTCAAAATTTTCAGCACTTCAAGCAATGTATTTTTTTCAAAAAAAATTGGCAATTAAAAATTAATTAAATTACTGCCAAAATTTGATTCCGTGCTCTGATGTCTGTCCTTGGGTTTTTCATACTATAAATACTTTAAAACTAAATGTTATTTAAAAACCCTTTCAAGTTTAGATGTGTGTGGACTACTAGAGACTAGAAGTGGAAGAAGAAGAAGAAGAAGACAAATTTCACATCTTGCACAAAGGCTTGAACCCATGTGACCTTGATTTTTCAATGTCCATAGCTTGATCAAGCATGAATTGTGTAAAAGACACCGCTAGGCAGAACTAGATTAATGACAAGGAGAAAAGCTCACAAAAATTGGGTATGTTTGAGTACTCCTTTTAACCTCCCCTTCCTTGTCTTCTTTCCAAACACTGTGTGTGTGTGTGTGTGTGTGTGTGTGTGAGAGAGAGAGAGAATTCCAACTTGTTTGAACCACAGCTTGAAAACTGCCGAGAAGCACAATTCTCTCCTATGCTTAGGCCTTGTTCAAAGACACAGCCAGTCTTCTGCCCTACACAAGGATCTCAATACAGAGGTGGTCCATTACGGCTGCTGATTCAGCACTGGGCCCCAACCTTCTGGTGGCCATATCTGCTTGGCCAACAACAACAAAATGAAGAACATGGATAGATCATCAGAATGCTGTTGGCACTGTGCAACAAATAACAAACTCAACAACAAACAACAATGATGGTGCTGCGCACGGGGCGTTCCTCTGCAATTGTCTTGAATTCATTCTGCAGATAACACTCTCAGAAAGGAGATGAATGGACAGATAAAGTGATGAGCATACTCTGTAAAAGACTTTGCCCTGAATGAGGGCGTAGGGAACAGGGCCATAATGCCTGGAGTCAGTGGAATTGTAGGCATTGTCACCCTGCAACCACACATGACCCTTTGGTACCTGGCATAGGGTCACAACAAAAATCAGAACACTGAGACAATGATGACAGAAACCATGAGTTATATAAGAATGTATCGAAAAGAACATTGACCACATTGAACATCGGGCTCATATACAGGAACAAGTGAATGAAAAAACCCTTTACAATAATGTCCGAGAAAACTGTTTATAATTCTTCTTTCCATTTACCAAAATGCTGGACTTCATAGACTGTGAAACACAAATAATGACAAAGAGCTAGCTAGCAAGAAGAAGAAGAATGGAAGACATGAGAACTAACTCAGAAAACAAAAAATTGTTCTCTGGTAAATGCATACCACAACTTGCTTAACATGGCCTCTGCTGGAAGTGGGAAGAACAGTGACACGATCACCTTCCAAACCAAGCACTCGCTTGCACACAACCAGGTTTGGATTTACAGGAGAGCGGGCCATGACCACATCTCCTGGCCTAACTTTCTCAAACTTGGATGACAAGTGCTCCAACAGCAATATATCACCTGAGACATTGAATGTTGGAAGCATGCTCGGCCCTAAGCACTGGCACACAAATACAGACACAAGACTGTCAGAGAGAGACCTCTTGTTCTTACAAACTTCCAACTATCTGTTCCTTCCCAGCTTCCATATGGGATGGGTGAGTGGATCTCATGGAAACACATACCCCAATTCAGATATGGAGTTCCAGATTTTGTTTACAAAAATGTATGAACAAATTTCAGGTTTTTTTTGCAGCCCTTGCAGCAGATTGCAATCTTTGCCAGTCCAGTTAGGTTAAGATCCTTCCACTCCATGCCAAGATGATGAAGACAAAAGAGGCAAGTAAGTAAGCCTTCAAAACAATGTTGGCTAAATCCTCTCCCCTCCAAGGAGTGCAATTGCTCAGGTTCAGTGATTCCAACACCCACTGTGAAGAACCCACCCACAACCATCAACAAGCTAGAGCCATCTGCTATAACCACTAAACAGAATGGGTTTGATTGTCTGTACTGGAATGAACATTCCACAAAAAACAACAGAAATGGCTAAAAAGCAACAGATGTCAGGATACATACTACATGCATGTTGTGAATCTTCTGTGAAGCAATGAGGAAGAAGACTAGGACTCATCAGCAGCCATGATATGATATGATCTTACTACTTACCTGGTGAACTTCAGCAACATGGTTGGAGAACACATTGAGAAAGCAAATGAACTGTGTGAAGACCACAGATCGCTCCCATGCTTCCCGAAGCAATGCCCTCCATGCTGCTGCCATCATGTCTTCTTCCCCAATTCACCACCCCATTCCATCCAAAAAACTACTACATAAAGATCTTCAAATTTTCTGGCCTCGCTTTTCCGATGATGAGGATGATGATGAGGATGATGATGCCCTTGATTTAGGGTTTGGTATGAAGAAGCGGTTGTTTCTTGTCGGGTAGGTGCAGCAGCAAGCAGTTACCTTTCGTCAAGAAACGAAGTCAAATTTTCGCATCTCTGAATCAAAGAGGAAAAAAATTCTTTTGGGTCATAGGGAGCGGCCACAACAGCCTCCAATTCGCGAGGATTGTTCTTGTGATTGAGTAAGATTGGCTTTGCCATTATCTGTCTCTCTCCCTCTCTCTCTCTCTCTCTCTTTCTGGGTTTGTTCTTGTTTCCTCCTTATGTGTTTTCTCTCTCTCTCCCCACACAAGATGCTTTCTTTGCATAGAGGCAGTAGTGGGTGTTTCTACTTGGCTGTGGCTTTGCATACAGACAGTATCTGAAATATACAAGAGAGATAACAAGGCACACTCTTGAGCTTGGACTTTGTGGAACTCATTCAAGGAAGTTAACAAACCCAAAAAAAATCTGTTTTTGTCAATCGATTTCTACACTGCAATATCCAGGTAACAGGAATCAGGGTCTTTGTTCATCTACATGTGAGAGTTTCTGAGTTCTGACAGGATTTCTGCAGCAGAAATGGCATTGATATTGATGATGTTTTATGCCTTGCACTCAAGCTACAAGTTATGTTTTATTCTTGGATAGGGGAGAGGCAGGCAGAGCTGGCAGTTTTTTGGGCAGTGTGGATTTCAGGCCCTCCTCCCTCAATGATCCATGCAGATGGGGTAGTGTAGCCCATCTAGAGATCCACCACCAGTGAAGGAGGTAAGGTGTTTGTCATTATGTCCATCCTTTTTGTTTTCCTTTTCCTCTTGGACCCTTCTCTTCATTTCCAAGTTGGGGTTGGCTTGTACACCTTGTGTGCAAAGAAAGGTCAGTAACCCTAATTGCCTCTCAGAGGTAGCGTATTAAGTTCCTCATGTTAATCTCTTTTTTTCTGGTTTTTGTCCCTCTCCAATTGTGGCTTCAATTGTAATTTTTTTCCTACAATTCAGTGTATGTATCTCTTGCTCTTTTTTTGCACATATATTTTCAGAGGAACATGATGAGATTTAGGAAGCCAGTCAAAACTCGTGCCACCTACAAATGCTTAATCTTGGTCTCCTTTATCTTTTGATGGGGATCACAGACTGCTGCTTCTTGGTCTTTGGCAGGTGTGATTTACAGTTCGTGAATGCATCAGATTCAGTAAACATCTGCCAAGTGGCAACGTGACAATCTTCCTAGCCATGGCAAATGCTGCTGCCAATGGACTGGTGACTGAAGGAAAAATTGGGGTGCATGCTGCTGGAGACCCAAGTATGCCAAATTCTTCTGTGTTTCTTGCAGAGGCCATGGCAACAGCCCAGAGAACTGCAGCTGTTCTAATGGCAGCCCACTCTGCTAGTAATGCAGATGCAGCAAATGCCAGCTCTCTGTCTCATGAAGACATAGTACCCTCCTCTGCAAAGCCTGGAGCCTCAACAATGAAAGGTGGTGTGAGCTTTGTGATTCCTAAAAATAAACTTTCTGGTGCGCTGGTCCCAGTGACCCGGAATGTAGTCAGCAAGTGGGAGCCAACACCTGAGTTACCAAGTGCCAATGATCACGGGAAAAAGACATCAAGAAAAACAAAGTGGGGACTGGACTTGACTGACAATCCAATAGTGAAGCGTGGTCGGGCCCTTGCTTTGCAGGTTCAGTTGCCCATGGTCCTCATTCACAATTGTTTCTGCCGTGTGCATATGTGTGTGTATAATCAATTGTTTTGCTTGGTTTCTGGAGCAGTGAAAGGCTTTTGGTTTGTACCCTTTAGTGTACAGATGAACCACTTTGGGTATATTGAAATGGCAAAAGGCATATTGCTGATGTCAACACTTGACGAAAACCTGAGTGTGCCAGAGATCTGGCCATTGCCAGGACCTGAAGCAGTCTATGACAGTCTTAGCATTCTACTGATAGCTAGAGGATTTCAGTTTATTAAGTCTTCTGCCAGGCATCCAAATGCAAGGTTGCTCTTGCGTTGGCTCTAGGTTTCATTCCTCTGAGGCTTTCTCAGGAGCTGATGAAGTAAGTGGGGACCAATGGCAGCTAGTCACCACCCATTCATGATGAAGAGATGATGATCTGATACTTTGTGATTGACACTCACAAGATCATGATTGTGCTCATTCTTCTCATGTTTGTTTTAGCTTGGCAGGAACTAACACACAGTGAGCTTCACAGTGTTTTGTGGAGTTTTTCTCTGCAATATCATTGAGATTTCAGTTCACGCTTGCATTAAAAATATCTGGCCTTGAATCTTATCGGCTTTTACTTGGATCTCAGGAAGCATGTGACTTCATGAATGTTGTGACTGTTTCATGAATCCATGACATCCACTTTGGCCTGTTGCAGGCAGCTATGAGCTGAAGAGACGATGCTATTTCACAATCATCAAAGAATATTGGAAAAACTACTGATGATCAGAAGTCTCTATTTTTCTTTTCTTTAGTTCTTTGTAGAGGTTATCTGCTGAGTGCAAAGGGAAATGTCGGTTTTTTGTGTTATCAGAGAAATCTGTAAAGTCAAGCAAACACAGGGCTAGAACCCTGTATTTGTTTTAAACACAGTCTGAAATATGAAAAACTGACACAAAAAGTACCTTGTTAATCACTGTAACATACAACAGGGGTTGAAACTCCTCTTAGCACCAAATTAAGGAAAACTTTGTTGTCAATGTGACTTGCTCAACAATGTGAAGTGCAGTTGTATTTCATACTCTCATTTGTGATTGCATGTAAACTGCTTTCTGGTGTACATGGTGTCTAACCAAATCTGAAAAAGGAAGAACGATCATGCTCCCATTCCAGGTGAAGGCATTAAAAGTGAAGTAAATGCCTGTTATTGGTGGGACGAATTTTGAGCAGACTCGCGCCGAGCAGATTGCTGCTCAGCTGGAGATGGGGCATTTGGAAATTGACACTAATGAGGCTACCCGCTCTCCATCACCCCCTCCTATCTACGACTCCAATGGACAGCGCATCAACACTCGGGAGGTCAGTTCCACTGTTCTTTTCAGGATTGCAAGCTGCTTGTCAGAATTGGTCCATTGCTCTCAGGCAATTCAACTTTGTTCTGGGATAACCCATTTGTTCTTGGGTAATTACAATTGGGGAAAGGTGTGTCTGAGCTATTCAAGATTGATCTTTCTCAGTTCTGGCTTATCTCTGCTAGTTGATACGACCTTCATGTATATTGTCATAATCTTGAACCACAAGAGTTCCAGGTGCTCGTGTTAAAAAGTGGTAGGTAAGGTCTGAGGTCGAGGGTGTAACCAGGATAAGGGTATTGCCCACATTCTGGTTATGCCATTGTCCAAGGGCCTTACAGAGCATAAAACAACTGCCTCCCCTGATTGATTTGTACAGACAAACATTTCAGAATGAAATGTTTGTTCTTAAAAACATAAGATCCCTCCAGTGTAGCTGAGTGAATCTTACATGTTTAAGGTGCGCTCTGAATACACTGTGAAATTTTTGGCAGTGCTTTACAGCTTGTGGATGCATTATGTGCCTAGACTTGTATGAGGAGAGTGGGTATGTATGCTGAGTTGTGGGTAGAATGTGGTCATGAATTCTTGCAGGGAAGAAGGCGTGAACAAATGGAGATAGAAAGGCGAGAGGCGATTGGTATACTCTCTCAAATTTTCAAATGTCCTCATTGAGAGCAGTTGTTTCAAATAATTTGGGCATAAATTACAATTGGTGGTTCATGTCACAGATCATGATGGTACCATTTTTCTCACATTGAATGGAAGACTGCAGGTGAATGTATGCTACTCAATCCTTCTTACAAGCCACCAGCAGGATACAAACCAGTCTACAAAGAAGCCAAGCTCTTCATTCCGGTGAGCAATGAACAGTTGTGGCAGAGATTCTCTTTTGGTCTTTGAATTGGTTTTACCAGGATGTGAATTATGAACATTATGAATGTGAGGTGTTATATATCCCATTGGGTGTGCAGGTGAAGGACTATCCGGGCTACAACTTCATAGGTCTCATACTTGGGCCACGTGGAAACACTCAGAAACGCATGGAGGCAGTAAGCATCTAGAAACCCAGGAATTAGATCATCATGCATCTGAGGTTACAGATACTTATGCCAAACAGAGTCTTTTACAGTTCTGAATGACCCTTCCTTTCGTCCAGCAGATATATGGATTCAGAAGTAGGCAAGCAGACATGCAGTAGTGTAGCTGAAGATAATTCGTATGCATTTTTATGGCAGGAGACAGGCACCAAAATTGCAATTCGTGGTAAAGGAGCTGTAAAGGAAGGGAAGGTACAATGCTTCTCTTTGGTCATATTTGTCCTTCTGGACTGATGTGAAAAGAATTGGCAAGGGGCACTGCCCATTTCTTTTACTGCATCTCATAGTGCTCAGAACTGGTATGTTGCAGCAACGACCCCAGCAAGTAGGCCGGCGTGATATAAAAGATGCAGAGGGTGCTTTTGAAGATTTGCATGTGCACATCACAGCAGACACAATTGAGAAAGTGGAAGCAGCTGTTGCACTCATTGAACCTCTTTTGACACCTGTAGATGTAAGCAACTATACCATGTCTTGGCTGAAAAGCAGGGAGGGATTCTAGACATGTTGTAGAATTCTGCTGCTTGTGGGGAATTCCTCAAATGTCTGTCCAGATGTCTTTGAGAGGTGATTAGAAACTGGTGTTTTCTGATCTCTATGTATTGGTGTGATTGTGATCATAGGGTAAGTTTGAGTTTTGGATGTTTTGTTTGTTTCCCCTCTGATTTTTTCTCTGAGATGGTTGTTTCCCCTGGGCTGTCTAGGAGGACAGAAATACTCACAAGCGAAAGCAGCTTCGGGAGCTAGCAGAAATGAATGGTACAGTAGATTGCTCTCTCTAGCTTCACTGACCAGTTAATCTACTGACATCTTGGTAGGAATTCTTGGTCTGGAGAAGAGCTCTTGTAGTTGCTTGGTATATAAGTTGAGACAGTTAGTTGCATCTTCCCTGGAGCTTCAGATGATATACTTTGTGGTTGTGCATGGCAGGAACCATGCGGGATTTTGCAAAGGCATGTGCTGTTTGTGGAGAAACCGGGCATCGAGAATGGCAGTGTGACAAGGACAAGCTAGTGACATTCCAGTCAAAGGTACAGCTACCATTTGTCATCATTGAAGTCTTACAACAGAGCTCCTATTGCTCTTGTACATTAGACCCGTTTGTCAAAACTTTATCAGCTTGAATGATGTCAGTGTATTCATCATGCTACAAAACTTTGTGATAAACTTTTGTTTGGATATATGTTGATGGGAGGATCTGTGGGTCTTTTGTTGGGTGATTGGGTGTTGCATGTGCTCAGGTGTCTTGCCAAATTTGTGGAGATGGTGGTCATCCAACCATTGATTGCCCACGGAAGCATTCTGGCACTGATCTTGGGCAGGTCTGTACTTTTGGGGAGATGTGTTATTTCCTGCCTTGGTACAGGGATTGTGCAGTCACAGAACCTGCAACAGATTGTTACCATGTTTCACAACTCTCTTACTTTTATACTGTTTTCGATTTCTGTTTCTTGTAATAAGGGGTTTTCTCATGTGTTTCTCCTGTAGTTTGCTGTGATGGCCTTTTAACATTTGATTAGAGATTTTTCAAACATCAACTAAAAATCTCACTTCAGGTTTTACTTCAATTGTAAGTAGTGATAACCTATCAATGCTTATGAAGCTATTCTCATATCTGATCTCAGGGCAAAGTGTTGGACAAGGAGTATCTCAGTTTCTTGGAGGAGCTCAATGATGGGTTAGGTGCTGCTGCTTCTGCTCCTCCACCAGCAACCTTCTCTGCAAAGATGCCACTGCCAAGCTCACAAGCTCCTGTGATTGGTATAGTGTTACCTTTCTGGTTTTTGGTTGTATGTATCTTGTATGGTTTGCTATAATATTACTACATCACATCTGAGTGCCGGAATGTGTGTTTTGTTGTTACAGCCCCTGCTCACAGTATAAGACCCAGTGTTGGACCACAAGGTCCTCCATTTGTGGCAATATCAATGGGATATCCATCATCTGGGCATGAAGCAAGTCAAGCAACTGATCCTCATACAGCAGGCAGACCACAGCCAATGCTCATCACAGCAGCAGGACCTCAGCCTATGCCATCAGCTTGGTCTGGACCGCCACCTAGCCCACATGATGGAAGAGACAATCCCCAGACAGGGTATTATAGCAGCAAAGAAGGTGGAAGATTCCAGCCTAGAACTGCTGGTTTAGGCTCATTTTCAGTAGGCTTTGGGCCCCGCCCAAGTAACCCCAATTTCATTCAAAGCTCCATGGGCTCAGGTGGGTATGGGGGAGTGAGATACCCCATGTTCCCTTTGGAACCAACACTGCCACCACCAGGATCCATGCCCTGGGATCCAAAGAGAGGACCACCACCATGGGGTACAGACATGTCCTCCACACCAGCTGATTATAACCATCACATGGCAGATCAGGGTCAAGGGCAAGCTTTCCCACCCTATCCTTCACCAGGACCAGGGCCAGGGCCAGGGCAACAACCTAGACCACTATCCACTGGATCATCATTAATTGGGACTGGACCTGGAAATGGAAACCCACCTTACACTGAAACTCGACCTAGTGGTATACCACAACCACCTAGGTTTCATCCATCAGGAGTTGCAAACTCCTCACCACTTCTGCCTACTGGTGGAAATTCAAATGTATGGGATGTGAGATCTCGACCACCTCCAATGTCTGGGACGGCTTCAATGTGGCCACAGCAAATGGGCCCTCCACATAGTCTGAAGGTCTGGGAACATCGCCCACCGCTTGATCAAACTTCAGGTGTGCCCACTGCAGTTTCTTCACAGAGGATGCCATCTCCTTCATGGTCTTCTACAGCCCCAACACCAGTATCTCTTCCTGATAGTCCATGGAATACCAGTGTGCCAATTAGGCCAAATTTTCGTCCTTGGCAAGGTATGGCAACCACATTGCTGCCACCACAACATCTGCCAGTTCAGCAGCGCCCACTGCTCCCCTTTGCAGCAGGGCCAGGTGGTGGCAGCAGCTACTCAGCATGGAAGGGACCAGGGCTTCCAGGCCCTCATCCACCACTTGGAGGCCCTTTTCCTGGGACTCAGGATAGTGGACAAAAGTCATTTGATCCCTTTTTGCCTCCTGGGAATCTACCTCTGGTAGCTCATTTACACGGGACTATGAGGCCAAGTTTAGGTAGGAGTTTCCATCAGCCAGGCACTTCAGGAACAGAATCAGGATTGGGAGCACAACAAGGGCCCCCCCGGCAGCAATATTCTTTAGCAAAAGCAGCAGGACCAGGATTATCATCTTCCCCTCCCTTGAATGCACATGAAGTGGATGCCGAATATGAAAAGCTGATGGCATCTGTCGGAGTGACATAGGCAGGGATTCCACATCCAGTATCTTGTGAATAGTGTTCCTTCTGAAACCTCTCTGTGTGCTTTTAAGGATGGCAATCTCAATGTGTAACTTACAGTAGGTAAATCTGCCATTGAGAGGAACTTCACCCTCCAAAATTGCTTCAACTCCTGGCTTCGACAGAAAAAAAAAAAAATCAGACCCACTTGAGCAAAAGCTTTGGAATGTTAGAGAACATGATCTTCACAAACCATTACCATCGGTGCTGCAGGCTCCTACCGCTGTTCAGCATTAGAGACAGAGAGACAAAGCTCCCTATGGTTTTAGGGACAGGAGAAAAACTTGTGTGAATGAATCAACACTGTTGGACCTCTTGAGATATCTAGTTGTTGAGTTTTTGTGCATGCCTGTGTGTTTTCTTCACAAACATTCTGGGCTGAAGTATTACCTTCAATGTGAATGGTTTCTTGGCGGGCTTCTTTTTCTCAGGGTTGAAGTTATCACCTTTTGAATGCACTTCCTTTCCATATTGTGCTTGTATTTACTCACTGTTCCTTTGCAAAGTGGAAGTGCAAATTGTTGACATGTAAGTTCATATGCTTTTTTGTGGCATCGAGTCAGAGATTGTGATGTTTTGTTCGTATGGGTAGTCTTATTGTTCTTCATATTACTTCTACCCATTTATGTTTGTTCTTCTTCCTTGTTCTTTTGTGATTATTTGGAAGTCTTTCTTCGACTTCAAGCAAATTTTTTTGACATTGTTTTGGCTTTCTTTCTTAATAGTAAGCAAAGAGATTTCTCAATTCTCCTTAGATTTATTTGTTATTGCATCACTGTATCTGTTTTGCAGGGTGGAGGTGAAACTCAGTGTAAAGAAGTCGTAGTATGATCAATTCGAGTGGAGCTAGAGAAGAAAATTTTGAGGTGAAACTCGGTGTAAAGAAGTCATAGTATGGTGATCAATTCGAGTGGAGCTAGAGAAGCAAATTTTGAGGTGAAACTTGGTGTAAAGAAGTTATAGTACAATCAATTTGAGTGGAGCTAGAGAAGAAAATTTTGAGGTAAAACTTGGTGTAAAGAAGTTGTAGTACAATCAACTTGAGTGGAGCTAGAGAAGAAAACTTTGGGGTGAAACTTGGTGTAAAGAAGTCAAAGTATGATCAATTCAAGTGGAGCTAGAGAAGAAAACTTTGAGGTGAAACTTGGTGTAAAGAAGTTGTAGTATGATCGATTCGAGTGGAGCTAGAGAACAAAATTTTGAGGTGAAACTTGGTGTAAAGAAGTTGTAGTACGATCAATTCGAGCAGAGCTAGAGAAGAAAATTTTGAGGTGAAACTTGGTGTAAAGAAGTCATAGTATGATCATTTCGAGTGGAGCTAGAGAAGAAAACTTTGAGGTGAAACTCAATGTAAAGAAGTTGTAGTTATGATCAATTTGAGTGGAGCTAGAGAAGAAAATTTTGAGGTGAAACTCTATGTAAAGAAGTCATAGTATGATCAATTTGAGTGGAGCTAGGGAAGAAAACTTTGAGGTGAAACTCATTGTAAAGAAGTCGTAGTATGATCAATTCGAGTGGAGCTAGAGAAGAAAATTTTGAGGTGAAACTATGTGTAAAGAAGTCATAATATGATCAATTTGAGTGGAGCTAGAGAAGAAAACTTTGAGGTGAAACTCATTGTAAAGAAGTCGTAGTATGATCAATTTGAGTGGAGCTAGAGAAGAAAATTTTGAGGTGAAACTCGGTGTAAAGAAGTCATAGTAGGACCAATTCAAGTGTAGCTAGTGAAGAAAATTTTGAGGTGAAAGAAAGTATAGCGAAAAAAAAAAAGGTTGGGTTCAATGTACTTCAAAACCTAGAAAGTTTCTTTCAAATAGATCAATGTTGATAGAAACAAAATACAAACAAGTCATCAAAAACATGTGGGTCTTTGTGCGAATGTAGAAGATATCTTTTTTTTGAAGGAATATTACAAATATAATGAAAATACATGACAATCATTAATTTCACCATGTAAAATTCCTTTCCAAATCAGCTTTGAATGTTTGATTTTTGTCACATGTAGCTTGTGAATTTGGTAAGAAATACATTTAGATTTTGATAAAGATCGACATCTCAAAAGTTTAGGGTTTGCGATTTCATTTTAGAATATTGAATTTGATCAAATTAGATATTAGGTGTTGTGTTAATGTGTTGGTCCATATATGGTTGAATTGTGTGTTATAAACAAAAATAAATAAAATTTGACATTGTGGGTTTGATATTATGTAATGAAAGTTAAAAGTAGGAATTTTTAAAATGTTATTCAATGGGACATGTTTTTTAACATAATGAAATTTTTTACAAAAACAATACCAAACATACAAAATCGAAGAAAGTTGAATGTTGTGTGTTTTAGAAACTTGAATCACCAAAAATGATTTAAAACACACAACTCAAAAGGTTTTATCCTTAAACATGAAATAATTGAAACCAAGTTCACACTAAACTAGTTCCAAACTATCATAAATGCCAAACATTGACCATCATCATTATCACTAATATCATTGCCAACATCAGTATGGATGAATTTCATTTAAGAACATTCATTATCATTCATAATGGATGAAATTCATCCACCACCAACTTATAGTTTAAGTATAATTAACTCGTAACTCAATTCTAATTTTATTTATACTTTAATAAGGTTTTCAAAAAATAAAATAAAATAATGTGCATATAGAAGCATTCATGGAAGTTTTTTGAGTTAAGTTCTTAAAGGAATATAAATATAGGTGAGATTTCTCATTACTTTTAGTTTGTTCAACACCAATCTAAAATACAATCTTGCACCATAATTTTGTTTGGCTCTTTTCATGTTTAAATTTCATATTTTGTCATAATAAAGTTATATTTGGACTTACATCTTGCATGTTTAATGTTCTTGATTTTGTGTTCTTGTAATTGACTTTCATATTTCGTGTTCCAACTTAAAATTAGGTTTATTCTTGTCATAACTTGTCTAGGTGTGTGTGCCTTTTGGGAATCCTTTTGTGTTGATTTTTTTTTTTCCCATGGCACATACTAATTTAAAACTAAAACACATTTAATTACATTAATTTGATTTATGGTATTAATTAATGTTGTGTTAATTACCTGGAGTTAACACAAAATTCTTAGCATGGGAACTATTTCCAATGATGGTGGTGATGCAAGCGGCCATTGCCACAAGCTTTTAAGCTCTTTTTCAAACCTCAAAAGTGGGGAACTTTGCATTGTTCAAGAGCCAAGCTCAAAAATTCAATATTTATTGTAGTATTTTCCATTTGAATGGAAAGAATCATTCATAATTTGGATGATGCCATATTTCATCCATTTTAGTTGTCAAACCATAAAGGGATGAACAAACAACAATTTCATTGAACAAATAGGACCATATGAGCAAATGGGGTTGATGGTGGCGGCAACCGTGGTTTAGTAACCGAACAAGAATTAGGAGTAGGCACATTTGATCCTAAAATTGAAAGGTTTCAATTTCACAAAAGTTCGTGAATTCTGACCCATGCATGAGTTTGAATTTAAATAATTTCGAATTACAAATACATTTTGAAATTTGAATTAATTTGGAATTTTTTGGGGTCATATTAGGTTGAATTTGCAAATTTCCTACATTATTGGAGGAAAAAAAACTTGTGTGGGGGAATAAACTAATTAATTAAAATAAAAGGTTGGTATATGAAGTGGAGGGAAAATAACGCTTGTTAATTGTTTAATTGTTGTATGATTCCCAAACTATTGTTCATTGAAATGTAAATAATACTAATTTCCTATTATTATGTTGATTGGGTTATCGTTTCTTGTCAAGAGGTAGGGTAGATAGGTCAATCATCAAACAAAATTAATAGTTTAAACAATCGAGGTTTAGTGAAGGTGCATTTGATGGACTTGGCCATCATCAAATAGTCCAAGATACCTTGTTTCATGGCAACCCACCTCAATTTTTACCAACTTTTCTTTCCCAATTTGTAGTTGTAGAAGGGTGCGTTTGGATTGATTCAAGCTTCGTGTGATTCATAAGCCATCAGTGTCAATTATTGTTTAACCACCAAAACAGTATCTCCCTAGAATTTTCTAACAAAAGTGTTGAAAATGGGCAAACTCGATCTAATTACTGAGACCCAAGTTGAAATTAGATGTTAGAAAATAGGTGATTTCTACTCAAAAAAATGTAGGTATGAAATCACATATAGTAAAGGACATCGTGAAGCATCATTTCATCCATCTGTTCCATCATCCATCTGTCCATCCATTCAGTCATCCATCCGTCTCGACCATAGTAAGCACGACCATGACTATCTACACATATGGTCAAAGTGCCAATAATACACAAAAGTTCATGAATTTTTTGACCTAAATTCTTTGATAATACTTTCCCCGCCTTTCAACACTAAGGGATGAATCATACAAACACGTTGCAGTAAAGGTCTCATATCATCGAAATATGTATTTTGAACCAAAAGAACTAATTTCTGAAACCAAAATTGGCGGCCTCCATTTTGGTGTTGGTAGGGGTTGAAAAAGCATACACGCTCTTGCACCCTACACAATTTGCTAACAGGCAGGTCTTCCCTCCAAAGGGATGCTAATTATTGTTGCACAAAGGACAGACTTATTTGGCACTTTCAAGAAGATGACTGAAAAACATTTCATGGGCATATGAAATTATTTCTGCCATACTTGAAAGTGAAGAGAGCTAGTATAAACTGTGTGATCCAAGACCCTACATATCTAGACGGTAAGATTTCTACTCATGCAAGAAACTTGGTATTGTAGCGCCATACCTCAAAGTCCATTTGATCCTTCACAGGATTGGCAACAATGATTAGCGAGACTTGCACAGCAAATGCATGTGTCCTAAGAGGGCCAAAGAGATTTTGGCTTTGAGACCAGGAAAATATTACCGCATCTGAGGAGCATTTGTGAAATAGGAATGGTGTGACCAAACCCCTCGCTCCTGGACAGAGAGCAGCTTGTCATCCAGCCAGACCCACACAGTATGTTCTCCATCTGAAAAGTGTATAACATAATGGGTGTGCATTTAGCTGCCTTGACCTGCTGCTTGCACAGCTCACCATCAGATGCTCCATGTGATATCATTCTTTCCTCTCATGATGTTGAAAACTTATTTGCCTTGCTATAGTTCAACCAAAAGTTGACCAGCATGGAGTCCAGCATAATCTGCACTACACACAGAGGGATCAAGGAGGTTGTGAAGCTCTAAACGATGCACAAGTCAGAAACATTTCAAATTCTCTAAAACAAAGCACTGAAGAGGAGGTTCACATGGGCTCAAGCAGCACACTATACAACTCTATAAATCCCCCTTTAGGATGTGCTCCTGAAATCACAAGGGCCTGAAGAATGACCTGAGTAAGATGATAGGTGATGCAAGGCAGCACAAGTAGGCCAGTTTCACCAATTGCACCCCCAAGTTTACTAACAACAGCCACGACAACTGGAAATGTTTTCTGCAACCAGTGAACACCCATGGGTTGCAAATGTGAGTCCAGGTTACAGAGGAAGAGTCACTGTTCTATTTTACCATGTAATGTACAGGAAAACAAGGACTTGAGGAATGAAGACCAACAATGCACCTGGCTAGCCACAATAATTACTGCCCGAGCAGCTGAAGTTTGGTCATCAACCATGACCCCCCCATAAGCTGGGAGATACATCATTACAATTGCATTCCATGCCAAAAATACTGCATGTATGCAGCTGCAACCATCCCAGTTGTGGCTCATTTAGTGACATCTCAGACTCAGTACTCTCATCTTTTCCTAGAAGCATATATGAGATCTTTTCAAACCCAATTGTCAGCTATGGTCAAAACCCACTATAGTCTGCTGAGTTATACACAGAAGCAATTTTGTGAATATTGAGAGATTAGAATATAGGTGGATATACTACTATAACAATGCTACACAATAATTGGAAAAGCAGAATTGCAATGTATACATACATGCCAATAGCAATGGCTGCCAACAGCTGGGTAAGCTCAAGTTGAAGTAACATTGTCCTTGAACAGCTGGTTTGCATCCAGGGTACCTGTGACCACAGCCCTTCATTGTTCACCTTCTTGCAACAATTCTTTGGGTGCAACACCTCTTATGACAACAGACATGCTTTCATGTCTTGGTGCCATCACTTGATGGTGACATAAAAGACTTTGGAAAAGGAAATCATCATAATGAGGAATGAGAATGCCATGATGCTGGCCAGTTGAAGGAAAAACCAAACAAGGAAAAAAGGAAGAGGAGAGAAACAACACAGAAAACTTTTAACAATGTAAAAGGGAAAGAAGGGTAATGCTTTTCAGTTTCCAAGTACATCATCAAACCAAAGCTTATAAACCAGGAACACCACTAGTGTCTCTGGCATCTAGGTAGTTCATCAGCAACAAAATATTTGATCATTTATACAGGTTTATTAGGAGGGACACATACCAGACTGAGAAGGAAAATGCTCAGAAAAGATAATTTCTGCTTCCTTTTGTCCACAAAATCTTGAACATCTACCAAACCACCAATATGATCAAAATCTCCACTTAGACTTCCCCACAGCCACAAATCAAGCAAATATTCATGTAGACAATCTGATGATGGCACAAAACTAGAATTTTGCTTGTGTACCCAAGGGAACTACAGTGCAAAAATCGTCAGCACTTTGAGCACTTACTGAAAATCTCACGTATGAACTGCTCCCACCAGCCCCTCCATTCTCCAAACCTCAGCACTCAGAGCTATCACTTTAGAATGCAATTGCAAAAGAGATGAAAGGAAATACAGCTTTCTCAAGCTGAATAGTTCAGCAGCTGCCAGCTAAAAGAAATGAAGCATAAATAATCTGCATCTATTCAGCAGGTTGTTACAGAGTGAAGATCTCTCACCTTGCCAATTAGAAGCGGTATGAGCAGTATCTCCACCAATGCCTTCAATAGAGGGCCAGCTGGAAGAGATACTCCACTGCCATGCCCCACTAATGCTGATAGCATGTATGGCATCTATGACATGTGATTGAGAACATCAATGTACCTACTGGTTTTCCAAGTAATCCTCTAGATTGCTGTTTGCTTTTATGTGTGATGTTGGGTGATAATTTACAGGGTTGAAGAGCTTACAACCAAACAATGTATGCAAGATGCAAACTAGAGGGAGACAGATTCTTACACCAACAATGTGTTGCAAGAGATGGATACTAGAGGGAGGTAATTGATTCTTACAGTAAAAATTCCCAGCAGGTTTGATGTGACTGTTAGAGCTAAAGCCAATGCTGTATTGGCCCCTGCAAGCTGTCAGTGACATCCACAAGTCAATTCTGTCTGGGAAGTTGCAAATCATGGACAAAACACAAGTCATTTCTATATACAACAACAACAGATAGTATATGGAGACATACAGAGATTGCAGAGAAAGTCAGTGAAGACCACACCATACCTGGGTTAGAGAAATCCCACTGGTGAGAGTGGTTGGTACACAACAGAAAATTGCCAATCCTGCACTGGCCAAGGAAAACACAGAGTTCCATGATACTCCAATAACAAAATCACTCAAATGAAACATTGAAGCACAATAAGAGAAAGCTCTGAATCAATCACACAGTAGCTGAACCCTGTAAAGCCTGAATAAATGGAGTTGTATCAAATTACAGAAACATGTAGAAAACAGAGAATGTAGACAATCACTAAGCACTACCTGTAACGAGCTCTCTAGGTACCAAATTCAGACGCAAAACTGGTACAGCCATCAAGGGTGTTATGAACAAGATTGAGACCTGCAGTGGAACCACCGACCATCATAGTAGAGTATTACTTCTTTGTACTAGTACACAGTGATTCTCGTTTCCATGGGATGGAAGGCAGAGCTGTCTTTGCTCACATCCATAACTGTTAGAAAACAGAAATGGGTCTGTCATGGCTGCACAGGCCACTGATGGGAGTCTAACTGCAATGCAGACATTATTTTGTTTCAACAACCTGGGTTTCCCCCTATTCTTCACTTGCATGATAGAAACAAAGAAAGTGAAAATGCACAATTTTGCTTCAAACAAGATGGGCTTTCTCCTATTCTCTTGCATAGCAAGAGAATTGACAAAAGAGATCTGACTACACAAATATGAATTGAGGAGTAAAAGGGTGCCAGTAAAAAAATCACCAGACCGAAGAGGACAGCAGGCCAAGCCTTGGCAGCCTTTGCAACATCTCCTGTACTAAGTGTCAGCCCTGCGAAGCCAACAACAATGAATCCTCCTCAATCCTGTTTGTAGGAAAAACCAGAAACTGCAGTAAAGTATCACACAATTGTTGCAAACCCAGAAATGCAGAAAGATGTATCCAACAACTGTGACAAAACCAGGAATGCAGAAGAAGTATCACACAATTGTCACAAAACCAGGAGTGCAGAAAAAGTATTCACAATTGTGAAGCTCACCAGAGATCACAAAGATGGCAGATGTGGTCCATTTGGAAACACCCCACTGCTGCATGAGCTGACCTGGTTGTGGGAATGTCAAGCCTATTGCAACTCCTGTCACCAAAGCTGTTCTCACCAGCAAAACTCCAACTGATGCGTCATGCAAGGAGGGAAAGAAAGAAAAAAAGGGGGGACAAAAAGCTTCAAGCAGAAGAATAGTTTCAACAGAATCAGGAAACACACAAAAACAATGCAACAACAGGCAGGCCAGGCCACACCAACCTATGGGAAGAAAATTTGCAGCTGCAAAATCGAGAACAGAGTTGCTTGTAGACTCCAATTGTTTCAAAGCAGCAGCAGCAGCCTCATCAACATCATCATCATCATCATCACCACCACGTGCTGCTGCTGCCTTGGAACTTGCATTGTTGGATCTCCCCTCCTGCAGCAGCAAAAGAACAGGAGCTAAAAAAAATAGGGATTTTGCGAGTTGTGATGGAGATTTCTATATGGCAATGGAAAATGAAAGCTTCCAATGGAAAGACAGGAAGGAGGAGGAGGAAGGGGATAATTTACTTGGAAAGAAGGAGTAGCAGCATTGTGGAAGAGCGGAACTCTTGTTGTCCGCAGGAACCGAGGTTGTTGTTGTTGTATCCGAGAAGTTGAGAAGCCATGGATGTGGAGAGAGGAGAGGGCAGCAATATGGGAGGCGGTTGGCAGAAGCAAGGAAGAAGCCATCAGAGAGAGCAGATCTGAGCTCTCTGCAGAAAGCTCGGAACTCTGCACTTAATCAGCCGAGAAAAACTTGGAGGAGAAGCCAGAAAGCTGATGAAGACGACCACGACGAAGAAGAAGAAGAGGGGAGCGAAGGACGAGAGAGAGAAGAGATGCTCGATCACCTGTTGTCGACTTCGGTTGCATTTTCCGAATCAGATCGGCGACTTTGATCCGTAACTCCTTCTTCTCCTTCTTCTTCTTCACGGAGGAGAAGAATTACGGAAGAGACTTCAGCCAGATACGGGATCTAAGATCATAAATTGTCTACTCGTCAATCCAATTTCAAATCGAAGCTTCCTCAAATCCCCTTCTGGAAGAAGAAGGAGAAGAAGAAGAGGCAGAAGGTGACGGATCTGTGGAAAGTATTGCCATTCTAGCTCTCAACAGACACGCACAGACACAGCGACACAAGTAGAAGCAGAAGCACAAGCAGCAGGTACTTACATTCCCGTGTGTCCCCTCCCTCACTCCCTCATCCGCTTGTCAGTAGAGAGAAAAGAATGCATCACTTAGGGTTCCGAGCTTGCTGCTGCTGCCGCTGTAGAATTCTTCTGCGCATCAGAAAAGGGGGGATATTGGTATCAAGGAGCTTCAGAAGAGGTGAAATCGCTAATAGGGGGACGGATGTGAAGAAGCTCCTTGATGTCTGTCGGCATGCTTCTTTTGCGTCTGATCTTGTCTGGAGCTTCTTGCGTCAATCCCTGCATAAGATACAAGCGTCTGATACAAGATGATGGATATCTCCTGTTGCTGGAATAGAGCTGTAATGTAGTGATGGTGTTTTTGCTTTGCGTCAGTTAGTTGGCAATGGAAGAAGATATGCCGGAAGTACCCTGATGTGTATCATCAACAGCAGAGGAAGAAGCAGCTAATGGTGAAGAAGAAGAAGAAGAAGAAGAAGAAGAGGTAGAGGAGGAGGAGGTTCTGGATCTTTTTCCTGATGAGTTCCAATTGTTACCAATTGAAAGAAAGCAGGAGGAAGAAGAGGCTCAAACAAAAGGGATCAAGAGAAAGAGATATGTTCAATATCATAAGGGTTTTCTATTTGGTTTTGATCACAATAACTAACAATTCTGCACAAGCACTTGAAGGAGAACAAGAACAAGAACAACCTAATGGTGAAGAAGAACAAGAAGAGGTGCAGGAGGAGTAGGAGGAGGAGGAGCTGTCTTCCTGACGTTCCCAACATTACCAGTTGAAAGAAAGCAAGAAGAAGCTCTTGAAAGGATTGAGAGAAACTTGAGAGGTATGTAAACCTCATGGTTTCCATTTTGTTTTGATGGGTTTCATTCATGATGTTGAGTGCCACTGTAAATTGTTAGGAGAAGTCAAAAGGGATGTCCAGAAGAAGATACCTACACAGGGGGGGAGTTTCCTGTCATATGAAACTGAAATTTGGCGGCTCGTATTTTGCACAATTGTGAAGAGAGTGTAGAGGAACCTCTTCAACTGCCAGCAATGAAAAAGATGTCTTGCATATCTCTCTACTCAACAGGAGCACAACCATGCAAAGTAACTGAAGAAAAAAGCATTGTGATGTGATGCGAAACATGTGGGGGAGAGAGCATTGATTGAAAAATGCATTGATCACACACACACACACAGCTTGACATCCTTATTGACAGGTCAAAGTGGCATCAATGCAAGCCATTCTTTTTTGTCCACTTGGGTTTCTGTTGATACAAGCACTCCCAAAAAATGGTGTTATGCTCGGGCCATGGCTTTGAATTCTATCTCTCAATGGAAAGTATAGTCTAGTCTTGGACTTTGGTTGCTTCTGGAAATGTGACAAACTCTGGATGCAGATATTTGTTTGATGGTTTGCCTGAAATTTTAGTAATCTACTTCTCGACAGCCACTGCTGGGAGCTGATGAAGTCAGTGGGTAGTCATGGCAGCTTGTCCCTGCTATATTGTGATGAATGCGATGAAGGTCTGACACTTTTGTGAGTGACTCTCTCTCATAAGATTATGACTGCACTCGTGTGATATTGTAACTTTACAAAGTGTTTGTTATTGTGGAGATCAATATTATGTATATTCTTGGACCATCTCCATTGTGATGGAAAAATGATGTGCATCTTAGTGTCATTTCAGCTCTAGTATTGTGAAGAATGCATCTTCTTACTCCCTCTCTGTCTGACTGTGTTGCATCAGTCACTGCAGGAATGGCTGAATAGAGAGCTCCACTCCCCTAAGTGCTGTTTGCTGTATTGTGCATAAGTGGACCAGAAATGGTATCTCTGCTGGATTGCCCTGAATTCCTTCTGCTCTTCCCATCCAAGGTATTCAATTTGAGAATTAATGCTGTAAAACCCTGAAAGAAGCCTCATTTCCACTCTGTGTTTTATGCAGTGTTGTGCTACACATGTGGATTTCATTGCAACTTTAATTCTCTCAGGGACTGATTCCCCTCCCTTTTGGTTATTGTGAGCCCCTGAGCACCCTGTCGGGTTTGGGCTTGATCTTTGCTAAAACAACTCACTATGCTTGAGCTATTAAAATGTACAAGCTGATGGACTGACTGCAGCTGTCAGATTAGATTGGTGTTTCTTCTTCTTCCTTGTTGCTTTTGTTCTTCCTGTTGCAGGGACTCTCCCTGTAAGTTAATCAGAGAGTATGTACCATTTTGTCTTATGAATCAAGGATATTGAACGATCCCTTTGTGAGCTAACACTAAAATTGGGTGACCTGATGGTGGCACGTCAAATGTGTATGACAGATAATATGATAATGGTGGATGGCCATGGATGCTTTTTACTCTACAAACAATCGTGATGGTAATATGCGTGCGCAATCATTCTGGATATGAGAAGATGAAACATGGAATTCTCTGTTTGATTTTACTTTTGCATGAAACTGAGAATTCTATGTGTCATCTTCTCTGTTTGGCTGTTATGTTATATACTCTGAATTACCACCTGCACAAATTTGGGCAAACAAGTTGTGCTATCACTTAAAGCAAGGTGTGAGTTGCTTCTTTTTGTGGTGGTGTTCTGTCATAAGTGTAGTTGAAGGGGAAACATTGATTCTCAAACCTTTAGTGGTATTATGTCTCGAAAATTTTGGTGGCTCTTCATGGTCAGTTTGTGATGTAGTAATGATATGAAATGGAAACAAACTGTGAATTTTTTTGTAATGGGCATTCACACTTCAAATTTGAGCAACTATGAAAATACTAATGCTTGTTTATGGTGTAATGTTTGTGTAAGATACAAGGTATTTGAACACAAGGGCGGGGAAAGACCTCGCATAGAGATGCATACACAGGGACTATCTCCCTTCGACCAGTTGTGTCAAAAAAATTCAGGCAACTTCTAACCAATGTTTTCAACCCTTGTTATTATAATTTTTTAATCTGGAAACTTGAAACTCACATGGCTAAACACGTGATCTAGGACACATAAGATCTAAACCTCATAAAAGGTTGATGCTAGTTTTCATGATTTTACCTATGCGTCCTGAATTTCCAATCATGTATGGTTCAATTTGTACATCCCTGCAACGCCAAAGTTTAGAAATTCCCAGCCTCCAAATTGTTGTATTTTCAAGTGGTTTAATCTTTTTTTGATATTTAAGATTGAACATACACTAGCTATTGGATTTTGAGCAATGGAACGTTATGGCAAAAACTGTTTCAATGTTGGGAGGTTTTGTGACTATAAAATGTGAGGAATTGTTGATCTATGTTTGTTTTCATTTCATAACCATGCACAACAAAAAGGCATTCAAATTAAATGAAATTTATATCCTTGGTTTTTTTTTTTTCCTATTTGCAAGCATATATGTGCAATTGAGCTTCATCAAATCAAGTTTCTACTAGTGAAAGGCTAAAAGAGGACTAGCATAATCTTACAACCCCAAAAAGACAACCATGCATTCAACCAAAGTAATCAAAACTCTTATAAATTGAGAAAAGAGAACCATTATACAAGGGAATGGCTTTTAATTTTTCCATTGTTTACAAGACATACACAAGAGCATGGGTTTTAATTTGCCCATTGTTTACAAGACATACACATGAGCATTTGTTCAAATAAAAGGAAGTTTTCAAAATCAATCGTTGGATGTCCTTGTTTTAGCAAATGCCATATGGCAACGAATTGCACATATTTCTTCTTATTCTTTGCCTTCCTTGCCTTGCTAGTTGAAGTGTCATGCCTTATGGAAACATACGATTTCTCATTCTTCACATGTGTATTGTTGAGGTTTACATAATATGCACCTAACAACCATTCTGGGTTTAACAATAATACACTTCTTTAAACTTGAATGTTTGATGAAAGAATCGAACTTTGGAACTAGCAATTTATTTTCCCCTTCCCTTCAATCTTGGAGCAAATCTTGCACCTCACAATCATCTTCTCTCTCCCCCCCCCCTCCAACCCTTACCCCCCCCATAAATAAGTTGAGACAAAATAACCGTTGTAGCCCATCTATCCTAATAAGCCCTATTAATTTCCTATTTTGAATTACCCTAAACCTTTAAACTTGTATAATATAAATTATTTAAGTTAAATTTGTTTTAACTTGATTAAAGTATGTTATTTAAATTAAACTTGGTAAAACTTGTTTAAATTTGACTAAACTAAGATATTTACGTTAAACTTGACTACATTTGGGTAAAACTAATTATTTAAAGTAAACTTCATTAAAATTCATTAAAATTCATTAAATTAGGCTAAAGTAAATTATTTTGGGTAAACTTGGAAAAACTAAGTTATTTAATCTAAAGTACATTAAAATAGGTTATAATTGGTTAATTATGTTAAATTAGGTTATTAAAACAAAACTTGGTAAGATTTGGCAAAATTTTGTAAAACTTGGCTACGAAGGTTTTAATAATATAATATTGGCTAAATTAATCACTTAAATTAAACTTGGTTAAATTTAAAATATTTAGGCTAAAATAAATAATTGAACCTACTTAAGTTAAACTTAGTTGGACTAGGTTATTTAAACAAAATTAGGCTAAATTAAGCTAAAGTAAGTTAACTTTGGTGATGTTATTTTATTTATATTTAACCCAAGTAAATTAAGTTAATTTTGGTTGAAAATTTTAAATTGAACTAAATTAAGTTAAACAAGTATACTTGGAATAAATTAAGCCAATTAGATTAAACTAAGTTAAATTGATTTAAGTAAGGTTAAAGAAGGTGAAGTTAGGTTTCTTAGGTTAAATTAGGTTTAACATAGGCTAAATGTAAGTTAAACATATCAATTTTACCTAAGCCAAATGTAGGTCAATCTTATAAGTTTAAACTAAACTTACCCTAAAAGTTAGACCTAATTTAAACTTAAAGACTAAACTTGGTTAAATGTAAAAACTGAACCTATAAACTGAACTTAATAAAATTTAATTTTATAAGTTAAACTTAAGTTAAACCTAAAAGTTAAAATTAGATTAAATTAAATCTAAAGGTTAAAGTAGGCTAAACCAAAGTCAAACCTAGGCTAATTTAGATTGAACTTAATCATATGTTCATATTTATTTAGTTTTTTTAATAGTTGGTCAAACAAGGTCAACTATGTTCAACATGAATACTAGTTATGTAGTTGTATTTATAATCATGTAGTCCTAATAATGATTGTAATTGAAAAAATGATAACAACTCAAGTCCAAACTTAACTACATGATTACAATTGGACAGTAGTTTTAAATTATCCTAATCATGAAAATCATGTTTTAGTGTAGTGACTTCATTTCATGCTTAGCTTGCATTGTGTTTTATTTAAATAACAAATTTTTAAAAATATATATATATTGTTAAGTTTATTTCACAAGTTCATATAGTATTTTTCAAGTTGTATATTTGTCTTATCCTTGACAACTTATCACTAACCACAAACATTGTTGGTTTCACTTCCTAGCTCCTAACCTTGCACAAAGCAAAAAGAAAAAGAAAAATACTAATTTGACTAAGAACCAAATGTAACCAAAGTGAAATAAAAATAATAATTCAAATCAAGTTCATGGGGGAACCTTGAGCTAAAGCTAATTAATGAAGCATGAAGAAAATGAATGCAATAGAAGTTGAGTGAAACAAGAGCCAACAAAAGATGAACACAAGAAATCAAGCATAACAATAATGAAGCAAGAGCCAAACAAGAATGTAGCTTGAACCAAAAATAAACAAGAGCAAAGTAGGAAACAATAATGAGAAGAAGCGAAATAAAAACCAACTGCAAGCAAGAGCAAAACAAAGCAAAATCAAAATAAAATCAAGAGTTAAGCAAAAATGAAATAATCATAAGAACACTGCAAGAAAGAACAAAACAAAAGAAGATGAAAATGAAGCAAAAGTAAAAGAAAGTGAAGTATGCAAAACATGAAGGAAAAAACAAGATTGAAGAAAAAAATGGGGCCCAAACGAGAGCTTGGGCTTCATTTAATTTTCAAAAATGAAAAATGCAATAGGAAGCAACATGATAATGATCTAAACTTGAAACACCTTAAATTAAATGTCCTAAAACATGTGTCCTAAACATAGCCAAAACCCTTAGACCATAAACCTTAATGCTTGAAAATTGAACCCTACTTCACTTTGATACCTTGCATGGGTATTACTTTCCAACGTAAAAAAAGGGTTAAATCTTAGGGGCCCAATTCTCACTATAGTGAAAACCAAAAGTCTAGTTCTCATATCAATTATCATTTTTGGTGATACTTGCTAATTTTCATGGTGAAATTTGGATTTAAAACATGGTCAGTTTTCACTTGATTTTTAATAATTGCCCAATAATGGAAGAAACCATGTTCATCCTTATTCATACAAAGAGTTGTTTCAAAACTATGCTTTTGAAATGCATCATGCATGCTTATTATAAATAAAACTTTTGTTTGCACAAACATTGATTTGGTAGTTGTGAAGGTTTTGGATGAAGGTAAGAAGTCAAATGGATATTAGGAGTTCATCAAATTTATCATCTACCATAACAAGAATTATGGACTATATATACATGTCATTGCATCTATTTTTGGAAGATTATAATAACTTATATCAAGAAGGTACCAATTTCAGCTTCAGTTTCTCATTTGGGTTGTGCAAACTAGTTTTTTTAATTTTAAATTATTTTTTAAAAATAACATAATTAGAAATTGTTTCAAAAAAAAAAAAAAAAAAACATTAATTAGCAACATGTTTGCAAAAAAATGTCGAAACTTTTGGAAACTTGTAAACAACTACCCCCAATTATTTGGATTTGAAACTAATTAACTCCAATTGCAATTAGTTCCTTGCTTAGCCAAGAAGAAAAATAAAATGTTATGATGATGTTCATTCGTGGTATGTATGATCTAAGTTTCAACAAGCAAATGTTGAATCAATTAATTATAGGTTACAAGAATATTTTGGCACTTAATTAAAGTTCTAAAAGTTTAGTACATGGGGTTTTCAAATATTTCAAGTCTAGTTTTTATATTTTTTTTTTCTTGTCCATTATTTATATGTCTTCATTACTTTTTTGTTACAAAGTTTCCTTCCTTTCTTCCACAAAGATTTCTTTCTCTTCCTATATATGATATGAAATGTGAATCGTAAATCACATTTAGGCAATGTGGATCAATTTTCAAATTTTCATTGTTTTGATTTTTAAAATTTTATTATATATTCATCTAAATGGATTAATAAAAAATTTAATTCAATTCATCAAAATTCTCATGAATTTTTTAAGATTTTAAATTTTTATTAATTTCTACCAAATCTAACATGCCTGACCCTAGGGTAGGTCATTAAGGTTATTTTATTTCTCTTTGTACTTTGAGGACTTTCGCCCCATGAGAAAAACCCTATGGGGTTATGCTAAAGGGAGATCCTCCTATTATCATACATTCCCATAAAAATAAAGTTGTTTAAATGTGTGGAGGCAAAGAGTATTCAAGGGTTCTCTTGAGGTTTGGGAACACCTTGGGGGTCACGTCCTTAATTTGCCCTCCCTTAGGAAAATCCATGACTACATGAACCTCCCTTACAACAAAATGTTACATAGAGGAAGAAAACATTATATTTTTCATCAATCAATGAAGCTGACAAAGCTTCTTTTATTAGTGAAATCTAGGCAATTAGTGACTTTTAAATTTGATTTGTTTTTTTCAAAATAACAATGGTTTTGGGGGTTTTATATCACCATATTTCGAACAAAAGTTCATAAAATGGCCAGATTTTTACATTAGGTTCCAATGGGAAACTAATTATATAGAAGGACCCCTATATATATTTTTGTTTAAAAAACATCAATCAATACATTGGTATTACTAGTTGCAAACTTAGCATCAAGCTTGAGAATTATGGACTTTTGAAAAAAAAATTAATTCTATTAATGCACTTTTGTAACACTTTATTCAACAAACATTTTCCTCCACAAAACATTTCATTGTTGAAAATGGCCCACCCATCTCTTTTTCTCATGATACCCAAACAAATATCTTTTGGGTGTCACAAAAAAAATGAAAAATAAACAAAATTCTCTTGGGTGCTATAGATTAAATAATGCCCTTGGAGTGAGACAATGTGCCCTTGGGGGGGGGGGGGGGGGGGGGGGGGGTTTTTTTTAAAAACCCCCCCCCCCTTTTTTGTTTTTTTTTTTTTTTATTTTATTTTTTTTTTA
>Ga0116227_10003061_pt1 | contig 37497 bp, 19 predicted proteins | sample S1TSphgellanicum_FD_89693 | JGI IMG/M metagenome (GOLD analysis project Ga0116227, IMG submission 89693) | Host-associated microbial communities from peat moss isolated from Minnesota, USA - S1T2_Fb - Sphagnum magellanicum MG | ecosystem: Host-associated > Plants > Peat moss > Unclassified...
CTTGATATTCAATTGGACTCTTAAGCCATTCTTCAAGTATCCTTTTTGTACCACTAGGCATGGGGAAATTATTTAAGATCCATTGATAGGATATTTGGCCAAAGAAAGCTTTTATATCAACATTAATCACCCATTTGGTAGAAACAAAATATTTACTATCTTGTTCCTTTTTATTGTTGCAAACCTTGCGCACTCTTTCCATTTTCATGTCTAGTATGGCGGCAATTTCACCCACCACCATGTGTGCACATTTTCCTTTTCGAAATCCAAAATTATACCTGTCAACAAAGGGTTCTATCACAGGTTCAATAGCTAATTTGAACAAGTGCTACACGGTCTTGTCAAATATTGTGGGTATTTTTAGTAGCCTTTCACCCCCCCCTTAATTGAAAGATGGAAATATGGCTTAAGATTTTTATAGTCTTGGTGGTTGATTTGTAGCTCCCTCACCAGCGCACTCAATGCCGTTTTTCGCACCTTAATTAGCTGCTCTATATTTTTCTTTATCTTGCTAGCATTTTCCTATCCAGGTAATTTAACTCTCAATATTCAAGGTTAATGTGGCCCGGATTTCGTGTTACACTATTTCTTAATCTGATCTATTTCATCGTCTGGTTGGTGGAGGTAGATATCACACAAAAGAAATGATAGTACACTTTTTCCTTGAGGTATTATCTTATCTTCATATATAGATCTTCCTGCGCTTATTATGCCCATGTATCTATGTTAACATATCCAAAAAACGTTAATCTTGTATATTTTTTGAAATAATGCCTTTGAGCCTTTTTCGATTCAAGGTTCGTAGCACTTTTGAATGTTGAACTCAATAAAGCAAGACATTTTTTTCTATCCATACTTTATGGTTTCTAATGCCATATGGCAAGACTTGCTCAATCTAAACTTATGCGAGTCCTTTGAAAATGTTGGTTTGTATATTATTTTTATAGGACTGCTCTGATGGGTTTTTATATTACTTGGTGGTCCTTGAGGCTGATCATCGCAAGTAGTTTTGTCTCCTTGGGTTTTCCTCGTTTTGGGATGTTGACTTGTCTTGCAGGTTTGAATGGATATTTTCTCGTATGCAGTCTTTTGCAGTGTGCTCAAACCATCTTCGATTGATGCCTAGAAAAAAAGGGTTTCCTTCCCTCCCCCCCCACCCCAAGGAAGGAAATATACAAAGAATAATATAGTTCCTAGTTTACTCATGCACTTTAATCTCAACTTTGAAATATAAGCTTGAAACTGAAAGGAAAGTCATATTTTACTGCCAAATTTATCTATGGTAATTCATCTCTCGGCTAAAGTCTTGCATAACAATACTTTGGGACTTAGCCCCCAAAGCAAGAACCATTGGGCAATAGTTTGTTTATCATTGCTTCGTGTAACTTTATTTAACAAGCAAAACGTAAAGCTAACTAAGCAAGTCCTTTGGCTTACCTAAAAGACAGCTGCAAAGCTACTTTCTTCGAAGATATTTGTAGATATTTCATAGCCTAGTTCATCATCATGCATGGTCAATAAAATCTTTTTTAGTGTCATCAATCGGCACATGCCTGCTTTTTTTCTTTGTTAGGTTTGCTACACTCTCTCGCTTTGCATTTGATTTTAGGAAGCCACATCCCCCCTGGTACTACCCCCCATTTCGTGCCCTCTATAAGCTTCGTCAAAGTCACTTTATGGATTTTATTTATTGGAGCCTTCACTTGCTTTGGCACCCGCAAAAAAGGCCCACCCAATCAATAAAATTTTATGACAAAAATAAATAAATTATTGTGCACATTAGAACTTTAAATTAGATTAAGTACGTTGTCCGGGCTTATACAATGTCTCCCAAAATTTATAAATCAATACCTATGGCGTAAAACAATTTCACATTTCAAGGTCAGAATGGGATCGGGTGTTTTCACATCTTACCATAGTGTCGGGAGGCGCATAGTGATTAATGAATAAAATTAAGAGTTGACTTGCCTAGTCGTAGTGTCGCAACCCTAGCCTTAGCCTCACGACCAAGGCAAAGGGCTTGCAAGGGTGTGAGCCAAGAGGAAGCCCGAGAGTTAAAGCAAGAAGAACCCGGGAGTCACATCACAAACTCCCGGGAGTGTTAGAAAGTGTGAGGGAGTGAACCCTCACACTCCCAAGGCAACTCCCATTTGGGAGATGGAGTCCCGGTGGGCTCTCTAAACTTTAGAAAGCGATTACAGGGGTCAAAACCCAATGGCTTGTGGCGTTCTTTATATCATTGGAAAGCTCTTGGAACGTAGATGTCTAAAATGAGCTCTTGTTGCTCATTTAGACATCTAAAACACAAGTTATGACCAAAAGAAGGGTCGGGAGTCAAATTGACAATTTGACTCCCGACCACAAAAGTCTAGAATCGACCTGATTTACTTGGTTGCAGGGGGCGTGCCACATACCGTTGGAAAGATCTTGACAAGAGTTAAAACTTTGCTTCAAACCACATTGCAATCTGAGGTCTGCTCGCAAAGTTATGGGGCTCCAAAGTCGCGAGAGTCCCATTTGGGGCGATTTCGGGACTCCCACTTGGGAATCCCAAGAGAGAAAAGTCATTTGGATGTAGCCTCCGTGGCCAACCATAGAGTATACTATAAGGGGGAAGGTGGTGGCTTCCCCCAAGTTCGGGCCGTGGTGAGTCTTGTGTGTCCGTGTTGCCCATGGCTCGTCCTAGCACTAAGAGTGCTCCAACTATGCACTAACCACTTTGTGTGGGTTGTGTGCAGGCCCGTGTGCGTGAGTGAAGCTTGTCAACTCTTCCTAGTCCCATCCCGAAGCTCCAACACGCCCCTCTACCCCTCAAAGTGTTGTGAGCTAGGGAGCGTGCTTCGACTCCTTCTTCTTCCATTGTTTTCTACTTGGGCTCACATTTGAATCCTTTAAAGAGTTGGGAGTGCGTCACGTAGGTTTCCTTTGTTCACTAAGGCAGGTTACATAGGTGTTCTTTGAACTGTGCTAGATAGTCGCCCATCACACGACTCTCTAACTTGACATTTTGTGCCTATGGGCCGCTATAACTATCCAATACATTCGAAACTAGAAGACTCTAGAGAGATATCAGTTTTTTAGGTTTAGGGCTATACATATTCGAACCATAAACATTCTTGGTAAAATAGTTTGGAAAAATCATTTTTTTTATTAAAATCACAAATGTTAAATCAAATAAACCCATTGGGTGAAGGAAAGGAACAAATAAAATCTTTCAAGCTTACACATAATCCTATTTTGTTGAACATTGAAAAAACAAAAGTGAAAACCTCTTTTTTTAACATTTCCATTGGTTTGCCAAATTTTTCACAAACCAAACAAATTAAAAGGTTTTTTTTTTGTTTGAAATTTTGCCAAGTGGTGACCCAAAAAAAAAAGGTCCGTCACTTCAACAAAGGATTTTTTGGGAAAATTTCTAGAAAATTTGCAAGATTACAAGGAAGAAAAGGGTAGAAGATGCCATATTTAGAGATTGGATCATTCGAAATCACTAAAACTACATATTATTCGAAAAGAAAAAGCCTCTAGTCCCATCAAGGATGGTTGCCATTTAAGGTGAAATGATGTTGGCTAGGGGATTGTTGCCAATTCAATGACCTAAGGAATTTGAAAGGAAAAGGAAAAATAAATTATGTGTGTATATGTGTTTTTGTGTGTATCTGTAGCAATACCACCACCAACCCTAATGTTGATTTTGCAGTAGACTTGTTTTCCACTTGTACACTTACTCTAATGCTTATGTTCCTTCCTTCCATAAAAGACGATTAAGAATTGTCTGTCAACTTTCAAGTCCTAGGATGTCATTTGGGGTTTCAAATAAGGACAAAGTGATGTGACCTAAACAATATGAGAAATCATGTTCGTAGACACTGCCTTGTAACTAAAGCTCAAAAACCATTCAAGTATAATTATGTTGCAACTATGTCTTTCAAAATGCAACTTATATGCAAATACATTTTATAAATATAATGATTTAATAACTAAATTTCCACATTAAAAAAAAAGCTAATTGTTTAGTAATTGCACCATAGTTTTAAATGTGTTTTGTATATGATAATTTATATGCATCGTATTTATGCATGTAGTCAACTATGTTTGACTTTTTGAAGAGTTGCATTGTAATTATAATGTGCAACTATTAAGATTGTTAAAAACAAGCTACACATTGAAAATTTATTCTACAATTAGTGTACAATTTTTGTACATGTGATTATGCCATGTGTCTACATTCCCACCATCTACGAGGTATAATATTTGTAAATGGTTTTCAACTATGAAGTTTGTTCGTGTAGTTAGTTGGCCACTATGTTGCCACTAAATGGCCATTATTGTCCTACTGATTGTTTAATACTATGCCACCATTGTACCACAACTATGTCATTATGTGGCCACATAAATGCCACTAATTATTACATATTTCCTACTATGGAGCCACAATATTGGCATTGTTTTACAATTGGATAACCATTAGGTGCCACTACCTAGCCACTAATAATGTATTATTAATCCATATAAAGTGTGAATTTATAGACCTCAAATTGGATCCCAATGTTACATAAATTATATGAAAAATATTTTTATTGGAAGTACATCAATTTATTCAAGTTTCTATACCTAATTTTTAAAAAAGTTACATGAGCAAATGTGGAATTAATAATAGTCGATGTTTTTGTGGATAGTTTTTTAGCACCCACAAAGGTTACATCTTGTGGCATATTTAATATATAATACATTAAATTAATTTACTAAATATTAAATATTAATTTATGGCTTAATTTACTTAATTACTATGAATTAAAATCTAGATTAAATAATTAGCTTTAATATAAATTAATCAATTTAATTTAGATTTTTTTGGAAATTAAAAGCAATATGTATATTATATTAGACATTCAATAAGGTGTACATATGGATATGTCTCTACATACCTTAATGTCTTTTGTTCAAATTCATGTTTATTTTTCAATATTTTGAAATGAACTATTTTGATAATTGATTATATTAGTCCAAATAAAATTTAGAAATTAATCACCTAGATAAATAAATATAATTAACTAAATTATAATTAAATAATTAAATGTCTAATAAATAAATATCTGAATTCATTGACTAACTATTTAAATTTTATTAATTAATTCAAATGATTTAAACATTCTTATTTATTGAAATGAATAATTATTAAATTTTATTTGGATTCCAATAATTAATTATTAAATAATTATTTTGATAATTAATTATATTATGGGTATTGCAATACTTAATTATCTATATTAACTAATTAACTTTTTTTTTGAATTATATTAATTAATTCAAATAATTATGTCAAATGATTAATTCTAAATTTCAAACACAAAACATGTGTGAAAACATCTTTTGTAGTTGCAACTCAATTGCAAGTAAGGTGCAAATAAAAGATTTAACCCATATGCTTTGTTTTCAAAATCTCATATCACAAACTATATAAAGGAGATGTTTTTTCTTCTATTCTTACATTAAAATACATGTGCCATGTTGGGATGAGCTCAAAAAAACTTAATTCAAAGGCAAAACACAAAACAAAGTTTAAAAAATTATGTGGTTACTCTTTAATTCACCTACCCTTTTACCTTCCTACTTAAGTACTAATATATATATTGGTTTTTGAAATTCAATTAAAATGCCATATGACAACTTATGCCATGTGTCATAATCTAAGACCATTTAAAATGAATAACCATAATGCACAATGGATATCAATATTTCAAAAAAAATCACCAAAAAATCTTCATAATGCCACTTGTTAAATTTTGATGAATAGATGAAAAATGATGTTAGCATGATGCTATGGTTGTAGTCATAGCTCCCATAGTGGTTGAAAATGAGTTGTTGTAATAAAACTGCAACAAAGTTGTGATGATTTGCATTTAAGTGCGAATATCATATATATGATGAGTTGCATCTCTTGCAATTCATGCAATTTGTTCGGTAACACTCATGGTGTAGAAATGCAATGAATTATAAATGGTTATTGCAATTCAAAAGTTAAATTGCAAGCCCAATTGTGAAACAACTTTTTTTTCTGGTAATGAAATGAGTTATCCAAACTTTTTTTGTTTATTTTACCATGGCACAAAAGGTCGTTGTTGTTCAACAAACTATCTTTGAGGTTTTTGAAATTTGTATACCTTTGATTCATCTACCAACCTCTAGGTCCAAAGATCTTGTTGTATGGTGGCTTAGAATAGAAAAACCTAGGTACATGGAAGGAAAGGACATACTGGTGAGTTGTTGTTCTAGTTTTTTTTTAAATAAATTATTTATTTGTATTATATATGCTCAAAAAATATGCCTTTTATAAAGGGTAGTTGTCATTCATTACTAATTGGGACCTAATTAAGCAACTAAAATTAAATACCTAACATGGGAATGCATTTTTTTTGTTGTTTCCCAGGTAATGTTGGTTGGAGACTTCATCCATTGTTCTTCATCCATTGGACATGGGTTTATTGCCATGTTTGAAACAACCCCTTATTTTGGGGAATATTATTACACCTTCTAAGACCTTCTTACCCTACACAAGAAAATAAAATAAAATAAAAATTTCCTCGTGCCCCCCAACCCCACCCCCCCTTGAAATGTAAATAAAAAAGTAAAATTCACCTTATGCTTCCATGGGTTGTTATAAGATGTGATGTTTGGCCAAGCCCAAGTGTGAATTGATTACCCAACTAATTTATTTTTTAAGTAACATTTTTTTGGTGTAACTTCATTTAATTCTCAAAGATAAACCATTTCTTAAAAATTCAATAATCTCCTACGCTTAATTTAGTTCGAGGGGAACAAAACCCTTAAATTCAAAAAATATTGCAAATTCCCCAAGTCTATAAATTATGGGGGGTGGGACTTATTTTACATGGGTGTTCACTTCATTGTACCATCAAAAAAAATATTGATTATTGAGTTTCAATATCCCTTCTAAGCTAAATGAACTTGATGTTACGATATAACTATGACATGGGCATCTACCTTCATTTTATCCACTTATATATAATTAATTATTTGTTGGGAAATGATAAATTTCAAATTATGTTTCCAAATGTGTGTAAGGTCAAACCTAATGTTGGACGATTTTATTTTTTGGTTTAAAGCCAAACCATGGCTGAATGTTATAATTAAAATGTGTAATTAAAATTTAGCATATGACTATGGCCCAAATGTTGGCCATGAAAAATGGCAATTCTTTGATGGGTTTGAAATAGCTAGAACCTGAATGAGTTCCTTTTCATTAATTTAGTTTTTATAAATTTTAGTAATTTATTTATTGCAAAGTTTTGTAATTGTATTATCATGATTTTTGGTAGTCTAAGTTTCAATAATTTACTATAATTATTGTGATTAAATTATTGTGATTCGTAATAGTTTAATTATTTTAAGATTCAACAATTAAATAACAACAAATTTTGAAGTTTAAAAAAAATCATTAAATTAATTAGTTAAGTTCTAAGTAATTTAACTACTATAAATTTCAATAATTTAATAACAATATATGTGGATGCATAACATTTGGCATAGAACAGAACAAGTTTTATGCGTTCCTTGAGGCATGCACAAATGGAGACGATGTTGGAGGTTTTTGCAAGGCTAGTAAATGGAAGAACCTTAAACCATGGTGGCCTAGTCCTAGATAGGGCAACAAATTCATCCATGTACCTAATTCCATAAAGGATGCATGTTTTGAATAATGTGTAATGACTTTACCAAATGTAGCCAATTCCAAGTTTAAAATGTATATCCAACATGTTGACATCCACAATGCATGAAAACAATTTAAGTCATGTTGTTCTGACATAGGCTATTGATTGGTATGTAGGACGCAATGATCTTTAACTTGGTAAAATTAAACAAAACACACGGGGCAACAAGACATTAAGTGATATTGTTTGTCCTAAAAGTAATACCAATAGATTTGTGGATGGGTTAACAGGCATTTTGCAAAAAGTGTTTCAACATTTTTTTTGATTTCATAATTGTTGGTGAAAACTTTAGTAGAGTTGTTGATTTGACACATGAATGGAGCAAGTTCAAATGGTCTAGTTCACTCTATGCCAAATTTTAAAAATTTGAAACACATAATTGAAAAATAGCCAGAATTTTCCATTAATGCCCATGACATTATATTAAGGCTAACATTTAATGGAATCAACCCATTTGGAGATTTTAATTTTTACCATTCTACATGGTTAGTCATTTTGCTCAATTACAATTTTCCCCCTTGGTTGGCAATTAAACATTATTTTCTAATGTTGGCAATACTCATTCCTAGCAAATAATTTATAACATTTAAAAATGTGGATGTGTATTTGGAGCCAATTCTTATTAAGGAATTACAAGTGTTGTGGAAAGTTGTTAAAACATTTAATGCATACCAAGGGGCACCATTCAAAGGCTATGTGCATGTGAAACATACCTGATTTTCCAACCTATGGGCTATTTGCAAGATGTGTGACCAAGGGTTTGGTGGGGTGCCCATCTTGTGGCCCAACTACCAAATTTCAGTTTTCAAGGAAACTTAAGAAGGTCATATATTATGGGAGTCATCACTATTTGTCAAATAGTCATCCTTATCGATAAGCTCATGGTGTGTTCAATGGGGAAATAGATAATCAAATTACATCCATTTGGCCACCACATCAAATACCATAAAGTGGGGCAAAGAATGAAAAACATGGTTACAAGGTCTTAGAAACACATCTCAAAATTTTGGCCTTGTACACAAACATGGCATTAGTTAACAACATAATGCCATGTTCAAACTTCCATACTAAGAGGTAGGTGTTCTTTAACGTATACCTTGATTTTCAATTTTTTTAGATGTTATCATGTAAACTACCAAAAGATACAACATGCCCATTGTTTAATTATATACAATCATGTTGTTTACCATTAGTGCACAAAACAATAGGCTAGTGTAGGATTTGAATTTCAAAACCCAAACTAATTAAATATTATTTCATGTTGCCACATCATAAAAAAACCATTTAGTCATGTTGAGTCAAATCTTGATAATTGATTTTAGTCATGTTCGTCAATTTAATCAAATTGGACACCACCACATGGGCATTTAAAATGCCACATATTTGGTTGAATCAATATTCATTCCTAATAATGCTACTACCACACTGGGTCCAAAATGTCTATTGTCAAATTTTGCATTTTGTTATTTACCATTAATATCCACATAACATTTTAGGCTAGGATGTGGTTTGATTTATAAGACACACTAATTTCATCTAGTTTTTTTGTTGGCAAAGGTTTGTTCATTTACAACACACTAGATGTGATGCATTGCGAAAAAAAACCTTTGTGAAAATGCAATGATGATTATATTCACCCATAAAAAACATAATAACAATTTGGGGAAATCCCAAAGATTGTGGCATGTGACCACATTTGTGGCTTCAAGAAGTTGCTGGTGGGTTCATAGAACCAATAGCCACAAAAGAAAAAGGTTTATCCAAATCATTATGAACCTAAAAACACTTGCACATTTTGTCTTTTTTCTTAAAGAAACGAGTCAAGGATGGGGATTTGAAGGGAATGACTACCACATTATGTTACAAAAAATCTTACCACTACACATGCAACATTTTATGGCAAAGGGTTGTAGGATGGCCATCATATGTTTGTGTCATGTTTTCGAAAGACTACGTGCCAAGATTATGGAAGCAACAACAATGGGGGAGTTTGAAAATGATATGGCAATCACATTAATATTGTTAGAGAAGGAATTCTCTCCTTCATTTTTTGTTGTCATGACACATTTGTTAGTTCATCTTGCGAAGGAGTTGTAACTATGCAATCTAACCCATACATAGTGGATGTGCCCTATCATTAGAAGAAAGACACCTATTTTTGACCAATCTTTGCAATTAAATTTTAGTCGCAAGTGACATTTGCAATTTAAATCCCTTTAGTCACTTTCAACAAGTCGCATGTGATATTAGTCACAAATGACAAAGGGTATTGAATGAAATAAAAAGTCAACAAATACAAGTTCATCCTTTGATTCTGTTTTATATGTATTGTCACATGCGACTATTTTGGTCACTATTGAGGGCAAATGATGTGTTGATGCATGTCCCAATATTTAATTATTTAAAATAATAATAATTATTATTTTGAAATAATCTAGGACATTTAATTCATTTGCTTGGATGATTTATATTATGACACGTGGCCCAATGTAATATGCCACATGGCATTTTTTAAATGAATTTAATACAAAATATTAATATTAGATTGGTAGGCACCTAGGTAGATACATAAGTAGATGCTTACAAACTTAAGTTAAATACCTACTTACTTACCTAGGTAAAAAGGTAAATAGGTAGGTTTTACCTTCCTAGGCTAAATACCTACTCATATAAGTAGGTATTTAGGTCGACCTAGGTGGGTAGGTCAAATTAAACACTTATTTATCTACTTGGTTAAGTAGGTTGGGGAAGTAGGTAGTTTAAAATTGTGCATCATTTTTCTTTTTGTTTTGGGTTAAGCTTTTTGAATGACTCATCTCATGTGCACATATTTTTTAATGTGAAATTGGATGACAACACCTTTTGTTTATATAATGTTTAAACTAGTGGTAACCCTTGCCTGCAAGGCATAGACAGTTTTCAAGTGTGGCACATTTCAAGTGGTCGTAAGGTTACTTCAAACTTGGAACACCCACTAAGTCGGAGCTAAAATAAAAGCCCGGCTAAAATATGGAGGAAGGAGGCATCCATTCATCCCAAGGTTGAGGGACCCTGTAAACCTTATAAGAGACCTTACAAACCCAAACCCTCCCTTGCTAATGTGCCTTATCTCCAATTTTTTCATCACTCCTTGAAACAAATATTTGCCGGAAAAAAAAAACCCCCCAAAAAAAATGAAGGGCGTTCAAAGCAGCCGAAGGGCCCCATTTCTCAGTGTGAAAAAATATGTCTCCACCAATGGACCCCTCCCTGTCCGCCCCCCCCAAAGCAATGTCCTTTAGAGTCGGACGGGCTCGGCACCGAGCACATGGCAGTATTGTTTATTCTCTGTCCAATGGTTTCTCGCCTCCTCACCCACCGGTTCCCCCCCCAACGGTCCATCCCACCCCATGTGTAACTTCCCAGCTCCCCACTTTTACCCCAACACGATACTTACCCCTGAAAAACATCGTTCCACCCGTCCGATTCCCGATCCAACGTTCCTAACTCACTTTATCACATCTTTATTCCCCTCCCCCCCCCCCGCCCAGGGTAACTTAAAGTAAGATAAAGATAAAGATAGACGGACGGACGTAGTGAATTAATATATATGATTAATTGGCTTCTGAAATGTAAACATGTGTTTAAACATAATAAAACCTCACGGACAATCTAGCTACTTACTTATTAGTTTAACCTAAACCTAACTTAGGTTATAAACTTAAACAACCTAGGTTAACCCCAAAAAATAAAAATATATCAACTTAAATAGCTTAGAATCCTAGCCTAGGCCTTAGTAGGTAGGCTCAAGTAGGTAGGTAGGTAGGTAGGTAGGTAGGTTTGGGTAAGTAATTAAGATCATATTTAATTTGTTAGTCATAAGTCTTTTTGGTCGGCTCATGATAAGGGCTATTTACATTTTGAATATTTTAATCTATGTATTATGTGTAGACTATCATTTCGTTCACTTGATTATAGTTTACAAACTTAAACTTCTTGACAAAGGACATGGAATAAATTTAGTGAAAGGGAAACATTACAACATCATTTCATATCATCATTTGTCCTATACAAAGGTTGTCAATTTTAACCATTATTATTTTTCTCAAATTTTGTTGAAATAAACAAATATTAAATTTCATTGTTAAATATTTTTCCAAGATGGACACATCTATAAAAAAAATTTAAACCATGATATTAAATTATTTGACTAAAAATGCATCTAAATCTTGTTATTTAATACATTTGAACAACAACGATGTCTTGAAGAATTTTTATTTTCCTTTTCATGACATGATTTATAAATAAACTTATGTAAAATCAACATTCAAATTTTTTTTTGGAGAACATTTTATTGTTAATAATAACATAAAATGAAAAATTATATCTCCCCACATGTTTAACATATATTTAAATCAATAAAAGTTGTAATATATTTACTTATATTAAATAATTTATTTTTAAAATAATAACATGTAATATATTAAACAAATAATTTTAACTATGTACAACATTTGAAAACATTAGATAAATGATATAAATTAATATATTATTATTATTATTAATTTAGAATCATAATTTTTAATATCATAATTTTTTATTAAATTTTCATATTTAAAGTTCTTTTCATTTTATTAAACGAGATTTAATGTAAATTATTAAAATTTTATTTTTTTGTATATTAATAAAGATAAAAACTAATTTTATATACTTTAATACTAACATATTAATAATTTGAATAACACAAAAAATGAACCCTAGTAAATTAGCTTGACTTGGGGTGAAATCGCAAAAAGAACTTCAATCTTTGTAAATATTTATGTAATATTTATTCTAGAATACATTAAACATACCATTAGATTTAATCTATGGTCAATTTTGTGGTTGTTTAATTTTGAAAAACTAGTCAAACAAGATCAATGGTATTCAAGTTAAGTATTAAATGACTATAATCATATAAACTCATGTAGTTATAAAAATGGCATAGTTGTAAAACATATATTATTTCATGATTAGATTCGGACATTAATTATATATGTTCAAATCATGGATGGCACATTTTGAAGTTAATGCATGATACAAAAGTGAATAAAAAAACTTATGTGAAGATGTTTTATGTCAAATAGTGCTCCATCTCAATGGCATTTATTTCATAAACACCTTGCTCCTTGGGCATTACCCTAATTTTTTCAAAGAAAATTTTTTTGCAAAGGAAAATGAAGAATCTTTTGGAATATTGTGAAATACACTTTTTAAATAAAATGAAATTTCTGCAAAATAATTAATTATTTGTCATACATGACGCACCCCCAGGCTCCTTAATGGACTCCAATGTGAATCCAAACTGAAAATAGCGAAAGAACAAGGAGTCAGGGCACGCTCCCTAGCTTACAACACTTTGAGGGGTAGAGGGGCGTGCTAAAGCTCTGGCATGGGACTAGGAAAAATGACAAACATCAACTACTCACATGAACCTGCACAAAACCAACACCAAGTGATTAGTGCATAGTTGGAGCACTTTTGGTGCTAGGACGAACCATGGGCAACTCAGACTCACAAAACTCATCACAGCCCAGACTTGGGGGAAGCCACCACCTTCCCCCTTATAATATACTTCGTGCCTCTCCACGAAGCCCACATCCGAATGGCTTTTTGTCTTAGGACTCCCAAGTGGGAGTCCTAAAATTGCCAAAGTAGAGACTCCTATGACTTTGGAACCTCATAACTTTGGGAGTAGACCTTTGATCGAAATGAGGTTTGAAGCAAAGTTGTAGCCCTCGTTGAGAGCTTTCCAACAGTATGTGGCACGCCACCTACACGCAAGGAAATCAGGGTGATTCCTGACTTTTAGTGGTCGAGAATCAAATTGCCAATTTGACTCCCGGCCTTTCTTTTAGCCATAATGTGTTTCAGATTTCCAAATGGGTGATGTGAACCCATTTTAGACATTTACTTTTTAATAGCTTTCCAATGATATAAAGTCTTCCTCAAGCCATTAGGTTGTGACCCTTGTAATCGCTCTTTGAACATCCGGGAGTTTTTCGAGACTCCAACTCCCCAAGTGGGAGTTGCCTTGGGAATATGAGGGTTCATTCTCTCACACTCTCCTGCACTTTCGGGTCTCCCTCTTGTCTCACCCTCTTGTAAGCCCTTGCTTTGGTCGCAAGCCCAAGGTTAGGGTTACGACAATACATGTGCTGAAGCTACCAAGCTATTATAGTATAGAAGATTTTACCATGGGCCAATCTTTGATGAAATAATATGCCCATTGATGACTCTACTGAGTGAGTCCACCTTTGTTCCCAACATACCCATCTACAAGCACTTTAGCATAAGCTTGGTAGCACTTTGGTGCATTTCATGTGTAAGGTAAAGGTCGAGGGTGAAGGCATTTCCAAAATAAGGGTGTGCAAGGTAAGAGTCATATTCATGATCATCCACAAGAGGTATTAGCCAAATTTGAATTTATGATGATAACATAAATGTAGGGACAATCATTTTGGCTATAAGAAGTTAGTAGTTAGATTTTGTTTTAGAATTTGCGAAAAAATATATATATCTTTTATTTGGGGTAAACTTTTTTGGGAATTATCTAACATTGAAAGATAAATGAAAAGGAAAAGGGCATCAAGATTTGAATTCTCTGTGCTGTGATGTGATTTGAGGGTAATCATTTCATCTTTGAAAGTTTGAAGGAAGTTTGAACGAAGGCTCCACAAAATGGATGTTTCTACTAAAAGATGGAATGCTCCTTCTTTGTCCCACCTAATATGATAGGTTAAAAGAAGACAACTTTGGGCAAAGCATATGGGACAAAAGTATGGCACTATTGGAAACATATTGGGGAACACAATGAGAACTTGGTGAACTTTTGGGGAACTTGATGAAAACACATTGGGAATTATTTTATTTTTAAAAAGTAAACCCCTTGTTAGCAAAATTAATCAAATTCACACTTTAAAAATTCCAAAAATTCCTTAAATCTTTGAAATGAAAATGACAAAAATTGTTGGAAAATTAAAAATTGGTTGTGAAATTTTTTTGACATTGTTCTAATTATTTTTGGAAAAAGGTAATATTTTATTGCAAGATTTTATTTTTTTTAAAAAGACTTCATCAAAAAAGGAGGAAGCTAGGCTTAGGTTTGTCACATTTTTATTCTTGGTTGATGTAGGGAGCTAGATTATAGAAGGGATTATTATTTTTGAACATGTCCTTAAGACTCATTGCCATTTAATTCTACATCCCTCTTCAAAGGCTCACCATTGATGCTAAAGAAGAAACTTGGAAAAAAACATTGGTTAGGAGGGTATTATTTAGCTACCTTAATTATAAATGGGATAAATGTTACTAAATACCCTCATGTACTTGTAGACATGGTAGTTTTGGCAATTGATAAACATCTAAACTTATTTATATATGAAATTAAACATCTTTAACTATATTTTCAAATTCTCCTTGTTTATTTTACAAAAAAATAAATGAAGACTTTTTTTGAGGGCCTAATTTGTTTTCTAAATGTGTTATAAAATCTTGCCTCCGAATTACTAGAACACAATTACCCTATTTTGAACTAATGTCATTTTTGTAAATATGTAAGTTATTATTTCCCCTTACAACTACACTTTTTCTTTTTGCCATCTCATCCTAGTTTGTGTAGTTCATGTGATGAAGAGGTGAATATGAAGGGCCTCATGGAATCATGAGGATATTACTTCAATGCAACAATCATTCCATAACATTGGATCATTGGGCAACATTGAGTCAATCCGTGTAGTTGATGTGGTCGAAAGATGAACATGAAGGGCTAGAGTTGATATGTGTTGTTGATGTTATTGAGAGGTGAATGTGAAGAGCTTGGGTTGATTTGTGTAGATGATACGATCAAGAGCTTGGGTTGATTTGTGTAGATGATGTGATCAAGAGGTGAATGTCAATAGCTTGGGTTGATTTGTGTAGTTGATGTGATTGAGAGGTGAATGTGAAAGGCTTGGGTTGATATGTGTTGTTGATATGATTGAGAGGTGAACATGAAGAGCTTGGGTTGATTTGTGTAGTTGGTGTGATCGAGAGGTGAAATGTGAAGGGCCTAGGTAATGATCTGTGTAGCTAATGTGATCGAGTGGTGAATGTGAAGGGCCTAGGTTGATCTGTGTAGTTGATGTGACCAAGAGGTGAATGTGGTAGTGCTTCAATGAATGCAGCCATCATTTGGATGCATTGGGTTGATCTTTGCCCAGATTGAAGCTGCAAACAGTCTCCCCATGAACTGCTGCTGCTGCTGTGGTGCACATATCCACAGTTGCAGCAGTGTCATCATCAGTTGGGCTATAACTCCCTTGTTCAGATTTGATTCCCCACTCAGAAATCACTTGATCCTCCTCATCATCCTCATCAGCCTCATCACCATGGTGGTGGTCTCCAGGTTGAACCCTCTCAGCTGCTGCAGCATTGATGAATGAGATTGGTTCTGGATGAAGATTCAGCTGCATCAGGTCAATTCCAAGACCTGCTGCTGCACTTCTTATACTTGGAGCTCTTAATACCATGTTGCAGCAACTTTCCTCTGAGTAGGTGGTGCCATCCTGAGCTTCTTCTTCTTCTGCTTCATCTGCACCTTCTTCATCTGCTTCATCCTCTTGCTCAAAGCTGCAAGCTTTATAGAGTGCTGAGGAGTCCTTGGAGCTCGTGGAGCTGCCAGTAGGAGATGAATCAGATACCTTTGCTGCAGTGGCAACTACAGCTACTGCATGAGCTGCACCTGAACCCATTTCCGCCTCCTGCCCATGAGGGCTCATGTGGTCAGATGTGTCTTTGGGCATGATCATGACCTTGTTGATGTCACAGCTGCTCAAGACCTTAATGCTCACTTTGCTTCCGGGTTTTTGCTCTCCTGGAAACTGTGAACCTTTGTCACCCAGCCGCTGGGTAGTACTACTGTTGTTGTCTGTGTTCACATCTTGCTGGAGTCTATCATGTTTTGTTTGAAGTAAATTCCCAATTGGGTTGTTTTTCACAGCTTTGTTGTTGCCAGGAGTTGCCACAACTTGGCACTCTGACATTGACTGTAAATTGCTGCTTCTGCTGCTGCTGCTGCTGCTGCTGCTGATGATGATGTGCAACCTGTTATTGTTTTTCCCTTGAACACTTGATGACCCACTGCTTGAAAAAGATTGGACCTTCAGAGGAGTTTTCTCATCTGCTAATTTTAGACTCCTTGTGTGTTGTTGTTGTTCATGTCTCTTTTGCTTGAACCTTTCTCGCACGGTGTTCTCATGTATGCTCAGCAGCTCACTGAGATCTTGAACAGCTGCAGGGAGGATGTTGATGTCCTTCAGGTTTGTTGATGATCCAGCCTCTAATTGGGCACTTAGACTCATGAGTTGCAATTCACAAGCCTGAGCTGCATCTCTGTCTTGATGAATGGTGTTTTGAGTTTTGAGGCCAAGATCTTTGTCAATGTTCTCAGGAGAACCTGAAATCTGTGATCTCTCCCAAGTCACAATTCTCTTTGGGGATTGCATAGAATTAACTTCTGTTTCTTGAAGCTCTAGTTTCTTTGAAGAACTGGAACTAATTTGTGCTACAGTCTTTTCTTGTTTACAATCCAAGTTTGCTTTGGTACTACTATGCATGGAGGCATGATCATGTGAGAAATGAAGCTCCCTGTTTTCAAGACCATCTGTTTGTGGGGCTGTTACAGAACTTGTTTCCAAAATTCCATGTCCTCCTGCTGTTGGGTTGCCTTCTTCTCCAGAGCTGCCAGGATTCTGATCATGATGTAACTGAATTTGTAACTTCCTTGGCAAATTTTCATTTACATGTGTCCAGGATGATGATGTGTATCTATTTTCAAGCATTGTTATCCTTGTGTCCACTTCTTCTTCACACAAGAGCACATCATCTGACTTCATCATGACTTCCTGTCTTAGTGAATGCACCCAAGACCTCAAGCAATGTTCCTGCTCTTCTTCTTCAGTTTGTGTGCATTGAGTTTCTGATTTCACTATACAGGTAATTCCATCTGCTGCTGTGGATTTTGCTGCAGTATCATCATCATCATCAGTCTGGATTGACCCATCCTTCACCTTCTTGATTATTGTCCCTTCTTGATCAACCTTGTCCAAGACATCAGTAGGACTATGTTGTTCCAGACTCTTGACTGCTGGTATTTGCAGTTTGTGAGTAGTACCCAAATTCAGCTCAATAACCTCCTTTCGCAATTCCTGATCAAGTTTTTCATCTACACAAATATGGCTACTAGCTACATGATCTGGCTTCAATGATCCCTGCATCTGATGATGATGCCAATCAGGCCATAAGCTCACTCCAGATTCAAGAATGGCATTATTGCCTGGGGTTTTTTTGGGCACCTGGTGATGTTTAGTCCAACTCAGCTCATCAAGAAACAATTGTGTGTCATTGCCATCTCCTTGCCAGTGTTGACTTGCTAGGAGCCTGCTGCTACTGCTGCCTGATGCTGCTGCCTGAGATCTATCGTGTAGTGGTGGTGGTGGTGGTGGTGTAATTAAGAAGCTGTCAACAGACTTTGTGTCAGTGTGACTCCTCACATGGCTCCCAGCTTGATTCTCATGCAAAATCCTGATCGACTTTTCAGTTTCATCATATAGCTGCTGCTCCAAATCATCGCTAACTGAACCTGCCCACATATGAAATATTTTTTGGGGTATGTCTGTTGGATCCAAAACTATATATGTATATGTCTCAAATCATGAGATGAGGAGGAGCTCATATGGAGTTCTTTACATGAAAAGAACATAACCCATCACTGAGGTTTATATCAATCACCTGTAGAGAGGGCTGTTGATCTTGGATATGGAGACAGAATCAAGGGCTTCTTCTTGTGTGCAATGTAAGCATTGCTTGTCTCATACTTATGCACCAGTTGTGACCACATGTCATTTGACTTCAGCTTTAGGTCTAGCTCCTGCAAAAACATGCAGAACCTTAATTATGTTTTAACTCCAAGAGTTGGGTCCTGGAAGCAAATTTAGGGGCACATCAACAATGGATTCAAAGCTAACAAAATGTGCACCCAAAATGCGCACCCAATATTCATTTTCAAGAGGAGATAAAAATGGGTAACCTATGTTTTTATACTACTTCAGGTCCTTGAAAAACATGATCACCAGCTTGAAGGTGTTTATTTAGCTCATGCAGAAATTTGAGCTCTCCATGACTTTAATGTTTTCAAATGCATGAGAATATGATTTCAAACCCATGGCAATATGATTTTAAGCTATGAAAGCCCATAGGGTACCATTACCTCATTAGAAGTACTGTTATTGCACGTCAGCTCTACACAAAATTTGTCATTGTGCTGTCGGGCAGTTGGCACACTCCCATTGTTGGATCTGCGGTGCCAGGAGAGAAATTTTAAGCTGAGTTTTGTGAAGGAGATATTATTATTATTATAATTTTTTAATAATTCTGCTTCAGATAAAAATTCTCTCATATGCAGTTGGATGGAGAGAAAGCAGCTATAATGATATTCACCTGTACAAAGGTTTAAAAGTGGCAGAGTTCACTCGTGATCGCAACGCATAATGTTGTATTTGCTCTGCCTCCAAAGCTGTCCAAAGTTACCACCACCACAACCCATCATTCATCCCGGGACATATTATTTACCAGCTCATAGGTACTTATCCAACAAGCCCAGTGGCATGTAGAGCTCTGCTTGCTTTATTCTGCATGCTTTTTTTTCATCACACTGATGATCAATGTTTGGCAACAAGAAAGAAAAACAAAACAAACCAAAAAACACAAAAGTCTTTTGGGCCAAAAAACATATCTACCTTGTTGGGCTTTCTTCAAGAGTTTGACCATCTCAAGATGCTCACTTTCACTAGCTTGGAGCTGAACATGCAATGTCTCTTGTCTTCGATGTGCATTTTTCTTCTCCTCCAGCTACATAAATAAAATACAAAACAGTCCAATCAAGACTAAACTTCTTCAGAGATGTGTAGTGGTAGTAGCCGTAGTAGTAGTAGTAGTGTGGGGTATACATAGATCTGAACTTAGTTATGGACACAGGTATCATGGGGGATGGGTGGTGGGTTCACAAATTTGTTCACACATGATACTTACAGCTTCCTTGGCAGTGGTCTCAAGCTCATCAATCATTCGGAGGAGCTGCTTGTATTTGGAACTCCACTCCTCTTTTTCCTTTTGAAGAATCTCAAGCTTCATCTCCTGATTATTATATAATATCATGTATTTAGTTAATTATGGACTTTTCAAATTGACCGGTTCAAAGTACAAAAATTGAAGAGAAACTTTGATTTGGGAGCCACCAGATAATGCAATGGCTGACATTGGATCATCCAACAAATAGATGTTAACAATGTTTTGCCAAATTCAGTAGAAAACTTGATCCTAAGCACCGGTTTTTGAAAAGTCCAGAATTAACAGTTTAGTCCAAAATATTCTAAATACTTGCTTGTTACATATGACAAATTGGGTGCATATGATATCAATTCACATGCCCCCAAAGTTCAATGGACTCCTTTTAGGAGCTGCAAAATTAGTCCTGGCTAGAACACCTTAGCTTGAAAATGCTTGAATAATGTAACTTAACATTCACTGCACCAAGCTTGCAACAAAGCTGATCAATTGCAACTAAAAGCTGGACATCAGATCAGATCCCAGCTCCAAATTTTGTCTCAGAAACAACAAAATAGTTTTATAGTAAGATTTAAACATACTGCTTCTCGGATAGTAATCTCTTGTTGGTAAATGGTGGTTGTCAGCTTCTTATGCTCAGAAATCCACACAGCTTGTGGGTTCCGACATGCTTCCACCTCCATTTCCTGCACACATCATTTTTTTTTTCAAGCTCAAATTTGAGCAATAAGTTAGTTTATACGGTAATAAGTAGAGGGGGGGGAAAAATCATGATTTATTTTCATGCACACATCTAAAGTAATGCCAAAAGTATGGAAATTTGACAAAAATTCATGTCAAAATGGGTTGACTTTTGTTAAATGCTAGTAAAAAACCTTGAGTTGAAGCTGTTGCTTAAGTGACTTGATTTCTTCTTCATATGCTTGTTTGTGTTGGAGTTGTTTTTGCTCAAGATCCGCTATATTATGTTGTACCAAGTCTCCCTCTAATCTTGATTTCTTCAAACTGCAAAAAAGAGAGAAAGAGAGTTTATCATCAGTCCTCATCGAAAAGTAAGCATTGATGATTTTAGACTTCAGACTGTTGGGTTTGAAAAACAAACAAGTCCAAAAGTGTTGGAAATTTTGTGAAGATTGTTGTTTTCCCTCTCCAGTCCATTAATTACCCTTCAGTCTGCAACTTGTCTTGAGGTCGGTCATCGTTGTGCAATGATATCACATTGGTTGATATAAGATCCGAGCGGCATACCAGCTGATTCAATTTCTCCTCCAACTGCAGCATAATATTGGGTGTTCAACAGCCTCTCTATTTGGGTCAAAAACTAATAGGAAAAATCTAAAAACCACCCATGGTGACCCACCTGAACATATACTTGAAATTACATGCCAAAGCTCACATCTTTGTCACTTACATCTTTGATGGTATCTGTTAGAATCAAGTGCTGATCTTCTTCAGAAGTGAGGCGATGATGCAGTGCATGGATAAGTTCCTTGTCACTGCGAGCTGATGCAAGTTCAATGGCCATACACACTCTCTCTTCTCGTGCTTGTGCTCGTTCAGCTGCCACAATTTGCATGATCTCTGTTTTTTTCTTTTTTACTTTTTTTTTTTGGTTGCACAGTAGAAAGTTTCAAAACAACAACTAGGCACAAAACTGAATTTTATTTGCGACAAAAAAAACACCAATTTAAATCCTGTCCCAAGACCAATTTCAACAACAACCAACCTTGAAGTAAAGTGCGGCCAGAATGCAGTTGCTCATGGAGGTTCTTATATTGCTCCTTGTATTGCTCCTCCAGTTCTTTCCGTCTCCTAAAAACATGGAACAAACAGTCTTGTTCAAATCCTCCTTCTTTTTCTTTTGACACCTATGATGATATATAAAAGTGCACTAGTGTATTTTCAACTTGACAGTGTTGTGAGAAAACTTTTCTTGTAGTTTGAAACAGAATTGCAGATTCACAAGAGGATGGATCTCATGATGGGTCCATTGTCCATAAGTTCTTACTTGGTAGCAAATTCCTCAGCTTGGGCATACATGTTCTTCTTCATGCATGTTACTTCTTCCTCCTTTGCCTTCAACATCCGTTCTCTCTCATCAAGCTTTTCCTCTCGCCTTTCCTGCAAATGGGTAGAGATAGACAAAAAAAAGAGTATGTTCTTGACTCCTTTTTTATCTTCAAACTGCCAAATGGTGATCAATTGAAATATCAGATGAGAATTAAACTTGATGATGTCTCTGCAGATCAGGGAGGAGAGGAAGAAGCCGAGCTTGGATGGTCCCATTGCCTGGGATTCTTTGAATTGTCGGAGCCCATCCTCACGACTTCGAAGACTGGTTATGTCTGCAAGTACCCTCTGACGTTGTTCATAAGCCAATGCATCAATTGCCTGTTACACAAAACTCAAAAGAGGGAGTTGGTCATGTTGCAAATCCATAATACAACCTTATTAAAATTCCACAAAATCTCCTCCTTCTCACCCATGACAACTTCTTTCTGCAACACAGGTGGAATATATTATAACAGCTGCTGCTTCTGTAATGGAGTGGAGTATGAATTCAATTTTCTATCTATTCCAAGTGAGGTTCCAGAAACTAGCACAGTAGTACTTGGGAAAAAATCAACTTCCTCTAACACCTTTTCTTTGGAAAGCAAGTGCTCTAGAACAGAATCCTCATGAGCTTGTATTTGACCCATACGGGATTTATGGATCTCTTCCAGTTCCTCTCGATCTCTTGAGAGTTGCCTATAAGAAAGAAGCCCATGTGCATGAAATCAGATTCAATGAAAAAGCTGTAAAAGAAACAAGCTGTGCCATTGTTGTGATACAAAAAGCCATGATCAAAATTGTAACAATTTCTTATGATCCATGATGCTAATGGGTTCAGTTTGTCTCTATTGAGAACAGATCAGAGCAATTGAGAAAGTACACATATATTTTCAGCTTGACTGACGAATAATGATTTTCTTTGTAATGTTTTTGTTTTGGGTGGCATTCTGGAGATTAAAATTTGGAGATGATAGAAATAACTGACTCTTACACCTGCGAAAGCGTGCAGCTTCCTCCATCCGAACTGCACTTATCTCAAACTCTCGAATCCTATTGACCTGCAATTTACCATTTGTTCTTGAGTTGTAAAGTAAAGAGTTTCAAGGGGTGACCATTAGCAGCCCATTCAGTTAGACTTTACTCCAGCAATCCTCCTTACTACACTAACCACCTTCTTATATATTCTTGTTTTCTTTTTTCTCAAGCAATTCTTCTCTGTTTTGCCACAAGGTGGAAGGAAATTTTCTTTGAAGCAAATTCAGAAGCACCTGCATGGCAACCTCAGCACGAACACGACTATCAAATTCTTGGTGCAAAACTGTAATGTGATCTTCAAGTGAGCGATATGGGAGCATTGCATTGCGCTGCTGGGTTTGAAGAGTGCAATCCCTTTTCTTGAGATAAATATCATCAATCTCCTTCAAATTAGTCTCTGTTTTTCCCCAATCATTCACCCCACCCACCATAGCAACCCACTCCTTAGCTCTTGCCTTCCAGACATCAATCATCACAAAAACTCTTCTTCTTCTTCTTCTTCTGCATCTTCAAATTCAATCTTTTCTTCAAGTTTAGATTCATAGCACCCACCAGAGAAGAATGTACTTTTCATCTTATGGTTTCCACACAAATTTTTGGAAATTGGGCAATTGAGATCTCGATCTGGAAACAATGACCAAAGACAGCAAAATCTGTTTCCCATGTTGTTGCAGCTCTAGTACCCAACAAAACTGTATTGAATTTTTTCCTACCTACTATGTTTTTACATTTCAACACCCATGTACCCCTTTTTGACTGTGCAGCTGAAATAATCATCTCCTCTTGACTCCATCAACCCTAGACTTCTTCCACAACTTGTGAGCATTTTTTTTTGTGAGAAAAGGAGGGGGCCAAATGGCAATGCCCATGTGTACCAAGGTCTTGAGGACCAGTTGTTTCAGTTTGTGCAGTTTGAGTGGAAGCTTCAATTCGGAGAGGAGTTTGGATGTGTGATTCTTCTTGGCTGTGGGCAGTGGCACTTTGGAGTGGCATGTGCTGCAGCACCATCACTAATTGCTGTGCCAAGCACCCTTTCCCTTCCCCTTTCATCTGCAACTGGTTTTCTCTCACCACCACCACCACCACCACCTCAATTGCACAATTTTCCCCACTTGAAAATTCACAACTTTTCCATGCAAAACTCCCATGGCAGAGTGACTGTGCACAAAGGACTAATAACAACAACAAGAACAAATGTTGACAAAGTTCTGTGGACTTGGAAAAGAGAGAAACAGAAGGTTAGTACAAAATTCGTGCCTTTTTCAGCTCGTGATGGATCTCAGAAGATGGGTCCAAGTGCAAAAGCTGCAGCATTTCCTTGTAAGAAAATGGTGCCCACAACACCAGATGGCTCTCAGGCAAAAACACAGAGGTGGTGAAACTGTAGTCATAAGCAGCCAGGTAATCCAGAAACAAGCTGCTGAGCAAATGCTCAGTGAGGGATGGCCTTGTGTTATTGGTTTTGGATTGCAGTAAAAAACTAGACCCATCATCACTGCTCCTCAGGTGATCAATGAGTCGAGCTCTCAGCTGACTCTGCTTCTCATCATCATCACCACCACCCAATGCGAAAAACCATGAGTTTCTCAAAACTTTTCTACTTCAAAAAAAACAATTGTTTTCTCACTTCCACCAAAAATGCAGTCAGCAGGTTCATGCATTTTTAAGAATCAAAATGACTGACTTTAAGAGAATCAAGAATGCCAGTGGACTGTAGTGAGCTGAACAGCTGCTTTCTGAGCTCTTCTTTGGAAAGCTCCTCCTGGTCCTCCTCCATCTCTCCCCCAACACCTCCTCACCTTTTTATGCTCTTCCTTCCTCACAAGCTCCTAGTCCTTGTAACTGCATTTCGCAACAAGAAGACAACAAACCTTAGACTCTTTCTGCCCACCACACTTGCTCTTCTTTCTCACAAGCTCCTGCTCCTTGTAAGTAACTGCTTTTCCCAACAAGAAGACAACAACCCTTTGTCTTCTTTGGCCCCGTTTCTTGGGTTTAAGTGAGATTTCAAGCCAAAAGTTTTGGATTTTGCCCAAGATTTTGCTTCCAGGCTATTTTCCCAAGTTGGGTGGTAGGTAGTTTCAAGAACTGCCAACAGACTTTTTCTTTTCTTTCTTAGTAATAGCAAAATCCCCATTTCCAAAATTTGGGCAGGTGGGCCAAATCTGGGCCAGAGTGAACAAACAGCAACTAGTGCAACATGAGGGAGGGAATTAAAGGAGAGAATAGTCCTTGGCCTATGTGTATGGGATATATCTTCACAATTTTGCATTTGGTTATACATCTCAATTATACAACTTTTAACGATGTATTTAAGGTATGTTGGCATGGATTTAATTTTTTTAAATGTCTAGTCAAGGCTACAACTCAAATTAGACCCTCTTGGTGATTGTATTAAAGCTTTAATAGGGAATGGATTTGATATCCAATTTGAAGCATTTGTTTTGCAATTAAAGTGAACAAATCCATACAAATGTATTTACAATCTATGGGCATGGTTTACATCTCCAAATGAATTAATCTTGGGTCTATAATTTAATTAGGCAACCCATGATGATGGGTTTAAAGTAGGTTGGGATGGATTTTGATTTCCAAAAAAGTTATTTGACCTACAACTCAAGTTCCTCCCTCTTGTATTAAGATCTAAAGGGATTGGATTTGATCTCCAATTTGACCCATTTGTTTTGTAATATAATTATAGGGTCCTTGGTGATAGATTTATAGTTTGTTGACATGGATTACATGTCGAAACTTTTGCATTTGGGTTTGTAGCCCAATTAAGTAGCCCTTAATCATGGGTTTAAGCTATGTTGGAATGGATTTGATCTTCACAATTTCTAGTTAGGTTTGCAATTCAAATTGGACCTTCTTGGTGATTGTATTAAGGTTTAGGGGAATGGATTTGATTTCCAATTTCATATGTTTGGTCTACATTTGAAGCAAACAATCCATAATGAGGGATTTAAGGTATGTGAATATGGTTTCCATTTCCAAATAAATTCAATTTGGGTCTACATCTTTATTAGATTGGGTTTAGTGATGGGTTTAATGCACATTGGTATGGAATTTATTTCCAAAAATTGACATTTGGCTTGCAAATCCATTTGGACCTACACTATGATTATATTGTAGTTTAGGGAAATTTGGGATTTGATATCCAATTTGAAGCATTTGCTCTACGACTCAAATGGATAGTCCAAATTGATGGATTTGAAGTTTGTTGGTATGGATTACATTTTTTTTTAAATTCCAAAACCATGGCAATTTAACTAAATTACCTTTGGTCATGGGTTTATAGTATGCAAGTATGCATTCAATCTCCAATATTTCATTTGGCATGTAGCTCAAGTTTTTCCCTCTTAGTGATCATATTAAAGTTTAAAGGAATCTGACCCATTTGCTTTACAATTAGATTGGATAGGCCAAAATGATGGATTTGAAGTATGTTAACATGGATTTGATCTCTGAAAATTGACATTTCATTTGTAGCTCAAGTTCCTTCTTTTTGGTGATTGTATTAGTGTAAGTTGGTATGATTTCCAACTAAACCCAATTGCTCTACAATTAAAGTGGACAATCCATAATAATGGATTTGCAATCTATGGGCATGATTTACCTATAACCCTAGGTGATTGGTTTAAGGTATACATTTTATAATCTCTAATATTTTTCATTTGACCTACAACTCAAGTTGGTGCTTCTTGGTGATTATATTAAGGTTTAGGGGAATTGGTTTTGATACTTTTGTAGTGATAGTTTTTCCAAAGATCAAATTTCCAGTGACATAGTTTTTCCAAAGATTATTTTCCAATGACATTTTTTCACTAAGTGAAAAACTTTATTTTGGTTTAAGTGTGAATGCTATGTGTTCTTTTTTTTTCAAGAATGACCAACTTTGTAAAGTTTGGTGATTTCATGGTGAAGATCCAAGAATTTGAGTTGATTATTTTACACAAAACAAAACAACTTCACCAGGACAAGGTACATTGGCAAATTGTGGAATCTGTGTAGCTCAACACATTAATGATGTCATACAATGTTCATTTTGACACCTATAGCACTTTTTTAAAAAAGGTGACTTCTTTAATCCCAAATGTAATGTGAAAATTTGTTTACCAAGATTACCTAAATGCATACTACCTAGGGGCCCCATTTTCCAAGGAGACTTTAAAGGCCCATCTACAAGAGACTTTAAAGAAATTAAAGATGGGCAATTCAATGAAGAGAGTTCAAAACAAACAACATTGCAATGTGATGAGGTTTTGAAGTAATTGAAAGCAAAAAATGGGCATGCAAACCAAAATATTTTAAAGAGGTGACAAAGCTTCATTGATGGCACACTAATAATTTTAACCCCATATCCTAACCCTCCCCCTAATGACTTGCATGGATCATCCATTGGTGCAACTTATTGAAGCCCTACTCCACTAAAATGTAAGCCTTTGGAGCAAAACTAACCAAAGGAAAAATAGTGGCAATGAATTCCAAGAACATGGCAACCATGGCCAACCAATTATCCTCCACATCTAATGTCCATGATGCATTCCTATTAGGAAAAATGAACATTAATCATGACAAGAAGAACAAAGTAAAAATTAGTAATTTGAATATGGTTAAAGATTTATGAATAATTTCAAAGAAAATTTTAAAATAAAAGTTAAGGCAATTCTAAAACTATAGCTAATAGTTTGATGTGAAAACATTGATTTTGCATAATCCAACCTCTTTTTAAGTTTTCATGATTTTTTTTCAAGTTTTCAAACTTTAAACCCTAAATTTCAAATTGAAACCCAAAATTTGGACTAAAAACCCTAAAATTCAGACCTTTAACTTTAAATCCAAACCCTAAAACCTTAATTTTAGACCTCAAATCTTGAAATTCAGACCCTAATCCCCAAATTTCAAACTGAAAATCCTAAAAATTCAAACTTTAAACCCTAGACCTAAAACACAAACCTTACAAACTAAACCCTAAAATTTCAAGTCATAAATTCTAAACGTTAAACTAAAATTAAAACTTAAACCCTAAAAAGACCAAACACAAATCCTAAAAACTAAAACTTAAAATCTCAAGTCATGAACCCTAGATGTTAACTTAAAACTTAAACCTTAAAAAGACCAAACACAAATCCTAAAAACTAAAATTTTAAATCTCAAGTCATGAATGTTAACTTAAAACTTAAAGCCTAAAAAGACCATACAAAAACTTTTAAAACTAAACTTTAAAATTTTAAATCCTAATACTTAGAAGATAAATTGTAAATTTAAACCTTTAAAAAAACCCTAAAATCTCAAATATTAAACTCCAAACACTAAACTATAGTACTAAATTCGTAATTCAAATTTGACAACTATTGATGTTTGCAAAGCTAATTCAATTTCAATGGGTTGTTTGAGTTAGCCTACAACATAGCAAATGGAACCTCACCCAAGACTAAATTATGGTCAAAGCTAGATGTTTCCTTAACCCATATACTGTAGTACCTTTACCATTTTGACATAAATTAAATTAATTTTTTTTTTGCCAAAAATTTGAAATTTTATTTATTATTTGTGTTGAGATTTTAATTAAATCAAAATTTCAACTATTAGGTTTGAATTGCAAGCCTTCAAGGACAACAACTTAAAACTAAGGTAGTCTACACACATTAGACTATTTCACAACACTAACAAGAATCTAGTTATTATTTTGTACAACCATTACCTACTGAAAATGTTACAATTAAAAAACCAAGTGCCAAAGTTAAGATTTAAAATTTAATTAATTATTCAACAATTATTTGCCAAAAGGGTAAAGGTACTATGGTACATGGGTTAAGGCAACATCTAGCTTTGACCATAATCTAGTTTTGGGTGGGGTTCCACTTGCTTTGATGTAGGCCAAATCAAACAACCCATTGAAATTGAATTAGCTTTGCAAACATCAATAGTTGTCAAACTTGAATTACGAATTTGATTACATTGTGATTTTCAAAATGATCAGGGTTGCATTACAAGAAAAACTAATGAAATTTTGTATTAGAAGTCTATTCTTAAAAGTCTCAACATTCTTGAGGAGAAAAGTGCAAAATGGGATGATGAATTCATTTAAAAAGAAGCCAATAAACCGTATTTTGACTATTCTCAACATTAAAATGAAAAATTATCATTGAATAATGATCATGGTAGAAAGAACCTTCAATCTATTTGCAAATTTATGCTTTTATCTCTTTTCATTTCATGGTTGATGTCATTTGTTCACCTACAAATTGTAGATTGGTAGGGTTTTGAAAAGAATTACCTTGCATTTCAAAGGTGTAACATCTCTCTAGTAGAATTTTGCAAGCCACATAATGTTGAAGAGGGTTTGGAATTCTTACACATTTTCTCCCATGTATTTTTTTGACTCAAAATGTAAAATGTAAAATTTAATAATGTTTAGTACAAAAAAAATGAGGATAAAATTGAAATGAAACTTGTTTTTTTAATTCATTATGCAAAAACTCAATAAACAATTCACAATAGATTTTGACATGTTGATTCTAGAAATGTATAATTAGTTTAACAAGTTTATTAATTGCAATTTGGCACCAAGCACAAATAACATCACTAGCATTGCTTTGTACATTCATCAATGGAAACTATTGAGCACTAAGTCATAATTTCTAATCTTAATACTCTAACCCAAAAATGCAATTTTTTTGAATTAATGGAGATGATTTGTTTGAATTTTTTACTTGTGTAGTAGTAAAGGAACACATGAACCCAATAGTATGGGTCAAATCTAAAGAAAAAGGTAATTTGATAACACAAAATAACATTTACTATAACAATTACCACTCTAGAAAAAAAGATATTTGGGTAGTGGACTTGATGAAATTTTCTATAATACCATGCCCCAAATTATTTCACAGATAGGTACACATACCATATGGATGATATCCAAAAAAAAATCCACTATTCATGTTGGGCACACTATAAAAGCTTATTATAACTAAATAATTGAGGTTGTGATAAGATTAATTTTGAATGAACTCAAGGTGATATCACTTCCTTTATTATACAATGTTGCCTTTTTTACCCACAGTCAAGTTGGAGCATTCTCACAATATGCCTCTTTCTTTTCAAAGCTAGGATATTTTATTTAGACTTGAACTTATAGTTTTTTGGATCTCTATGTGAAAGTTCATTGTATTTGGTCATTTATTGTTCCATTTTTTTCGTTTTGAATGTGAAACTAATCTTTGCTTAAGAACTCATGATATTCTACCACAATGGTAGCAAACAAAACTCCTCCATTCCTTTTTCATTCTTGTTCATTACAATCTAGTGTCCAAATTCTTTACACAACATGTCTTTTGCCCCCCTTCTAAAGCCAAACGAGAAACAACTTTACTATAGAATGGGTTATCATAAATGTTTTTGAACACATGGGAAAGTTAATTCATGCCTCTACAACCAATTGGAAATAATGCCATGTATGAGACAAAACCATTGTTAGTCATAAGTATATATTTGACCCTTGTTTCCTTTCACAATTCATTTTCAAGTTAATATGCACATTTCACACTTTAAAAACCATGTTTTTGGTGTATACGTCATTGGGAATGCTCAAAAACTAGAACTAACAAATATCTTGGCAAGTACTAGGTCAATTCTCAATGAACGTACTATTCAACAATTTGTTTCATTTTTGTTACAATGGAATTAGTTCCAAATTCTACACAACAAAGGAAACAATTGTTATAAATTTACTTTGAAGCTTGAATGTCATTGCACCTATTATCGAGGTGCTTCCAACTTTACAAGATTGGATCGATGTTTGTTCCCATTTTTGTCAATAGTCCTTCGCATATATTATGCATAGAGGATGTACATGTTCAAAGACTCTTTAGTTTTACACTGTCAACACTATTTGAACCATTTTCTGATGAAGCAACTAGAAGGCCAACATTGTGATCTCTTTGAGAATGATGAAGTGATAAAAGAAGAGGTTTGATATGTCCTTGAGCATTACAAAAACCTTGAGCTTTCTCTAGAGTTACCTCAAGCAATATGGGTCTTAAACTATTGTTTGACAACAAACATATTTTCTTCATGTATGCCTCTTATAAGGAGTTTGCTACCATAGTTGCATAACACTTGAATCACTAGATAAAAGTTGTTAATTTCAAAAGAACTACTATTAGGCTTGGTGATTAACACTACTTAATGTCACTCATTAGTTTTGAAAGAGGTATTATTGTCCAACTCATAGTTATATCTCTAGGACATATGTAGGAATAGTGAGTGATGTATAAAATTTGTCATATTTAAAGCATAGACTTCATCCAAATCGTACTTTCCAGGCCATAATTTGGATGAAGTCTATGCTTTGAATAGCGTGAAACTGTGTTTGGGCTTGTAAATATGCACATGATGCAACGTTCACTGAAAGGGCCAATAAAGAAATATGATTGATTTTTTTTGGCAAGTCATAATGATTGGCCCATGTGGTGGCATTTGACTGATCCTTACTTTACACTGTCCAGTATTTCACGTATATGAGTGGGGCTCGGAAATAACTTGCAAGTGTGTGCAAATAGTGTGCCGGGTGTGAGTAGAGAACTAACTTGCCCAGTACTTTGGATGTGGTCAACATGATCAAAGGATGAAGATCAGCAGGTACTCTCAGTTGTTCAGTGTTAGGAACCATTGAGGATGTCAAAGGCTTGCTGCTGTTGGTTGGCTAGCTCCGCTTTCAGTAGAGCAATGTTGGCATCCTTGCTCTCCACAGTCAACTTCACCCGCTCTGCAAGTTCATCCATCTCTTTTGCCTGCACTAGATCAATGTGAGTCATAGTGGTGAACAATAGTTATAATAGAATGACATATTTTGAGTTATTCAAGAGTCCCTCCTTATGGTTCCATTGCCACCCACTTCCTCTTCAAGGAAATTTACATGCTCTTGCAATTTCACAATTATTGAAACAGAAAGAGAGTATTCACAACACCGATGGTACTTACTTCTGATATCTTGTTATGCTACAAATCATAGGTCCACATCAGAATGGAGCACTCACCTTTTGTATCTTGTAATGCTGCATGTTAGACAGATGCCTCTTCTTTGTGTATTCCATCTTTTTCTCCCACTCTGTCTCCTTTTCTGCCATTTCCTTCCCTGCATTGTAACAGATTGTACAAAGTAGGCCTATGTTAGTGACAAACAGAGATTGTTTCTCCTGTTGTACCCCCACTGACTGACTTCATTCTGGACATACTTCATTTGGTCTGGTTCTAACCCTAAACCCTAAACCTTGTCCATAGTCCTCAATACTTAGTTTACATAGGACCAAAGTTTCTGGAATTTCTTGAATCTTTTGTGTGAATGGTTTCATTGGGTTAAAACTAGCCTTTTGCCTAGTCAAGCATGTACCAAGGTACCAAACAGTGCTTACACAGGTGAAGAATCAGTTGTGAAAATTATGTGGTCACACACACGAAGAGTCTTCTTTTGAAGAACTTACTGAGTTGTTGAAGTGCATTCTCATGTGCACTGCTCAACTGTCTCAGCTTCAAACTGAACTCCATTTCCTGCATTCCCTTTACTGATTCTGGTTCAGCCAATTGTCGGCCAGCCTCAATGCAATTTCAGGCTGGGACTTCAAATCAGCTGCTTTTTCTTCACCTAGTTTTCTTAACCTGTATCATCGGCTAGTTGGGTGCATTCAGAAACAAGTGTGGCTGTTGAATTGGAGCATGTGAAAGACTTGTGCACATATTATTGTGCATTTTTGTTTTTTTTCCCAGGGTTGAGTGGATTTCAGATGAGCCCCTAATTTGGGTCAAGAAGCTCCACAAACTGTGTGACTGTGCCTAAACCTGCATTGAAGAATATCCTGGTAATTAGATATGGAATTCTTGTAGGCATTCTTGACATACCTTCTGCTGGATCAACTGTTTTGTGTCATTTCCATGCTTCAATTGTATTGCTTCAATCTTTTCTGCCAATACTTTGACAGTTGCTTCTGCTTGTTCTGCTTGGTGTCGACTCACTAACTCTGCCTTCTGGGCCTGTTGCGAGGTCAGTCAATCCACATGGAAATCCTTACCAGTTGATAAAACACTTAAAGGAAGGAAGGGACACTTGCTCTACAGATAACACATTCCAAAACATATGGCAAAGAAGATTGTGACATGCAATCATGGCCATGAACCTCTTGAGCCCTCTGACTCAGATAAATTTCAACCAGGGAAGGGATCAGCTCAACATTGTCCTAGCAGCCACCAACACAACCAGAGCATCTCCTCCATGCCTGCACAATGCAATTCCAAATCTCAAAGGGGTGAATGGAAGTGGGATTGACCTAAACTCACTTGCCCAAATGCCATGACATGCTCTTCTTCCATAGCCCGTACTGCAATTTCAAAGTTGGACTTGAGTAATTCCTCTTGCTTGAGTTTTTCAATCTCAGATTGCTGGATCTTGGTTAGAAGTGCTTGCACCTGCACCTGTAGCTTCTGTGGACAGACAGAGAGATCTCAGGCATTGAAAGAGGGAAAAACAAATCAATGCCTTGTCTTTAGGAGCTCTAGCACACATCTTTGGCCCCTTTGGGCTATCTGACACTCCTTGAGAAATTGGATATAACAATTGATCCTAATGCTGTCTATACATGAAGCAAGATGATGGACAATGGGCAATGGGCACTGCCGCAACAAAGTCTTGCATCAAGGACACAAAGAATGGTAAGAGAGATCTGACCCTGGGAGGCTGGAATTCTTGGGAAGTAGGGTTTTAAAACTTACCTTCTGCTCATTTGTTGAAAGTCTACTGGGAAGACTTTGGGCTTCTAGGGTGCAGACTTTGTCAGAGTAGAAGTGGATACGAGAACCCAGCTTCTTTAATTGCCTGTTATGTTCACGTTCCAGATGTTCAATCTGTTGTGCTTTCCCCTTCAGAGTTGCCTGCAAATTGCGTATCTCTTCCTGCATATCCTACCATGAAAGAAAGAAAGAAAATCATGCAGGCAAGCAAATTTGATGACCTAATTCCACATGCATCATCTCTTCTGACTGCATTGATTTCTATGGGAAATCATGCATGCAGATTATTTTATTCTCTTCTAACTGCATTTCTTGGGAAATCATGCATGCAAAATTATTTTACAACCTAATTCTCTTCCGACTGTGTTTCTACGGGAAATCATGCATGCAAATTATTTTATGACCTAATTATCTTCTGGCTGCATTTCTAGGGGAAATGATGGAATTGATGATGATATTGTGGATCCCATCCACATTGACGATTCCTGTCTAAATAAAATCCCATAGAAATGCAGTTGGAAGAGAATTAGGTCATCAAAAAATTGCATGCATGCATGATTTCCCGTAGAAACGCAGTCAGAAGATAATTAGGTAATAAAATAGTTGATAGAAACGAGTTCAAGAACAATGTAGTATACCTACCTGTTGTTGTATCTGAAATTGAATGTGCAGCAACTGCTGCTGTATGGGTGCAGGTGGTGCACTTTCTTGCACAAAGTTGTTGGCATTTGAACCGCCATCGACCCTCTGAACTCCTAATGGACATGATGACAACGAAGAAGGAAGTGGTACAAATGAGGTGGCAGAAGAAGAGGAAGATGGTCGAGAGGAGGAGGGGTGACGGATGTGAGAGCGGAGCGTGCGCACAGAGTCCTTGAGCTGCTCATAGCGGCGTCGCCCTGCCTCTCCTCTGTAGCTGCACGCCACAATTTCTTTCCCCTCTTTCTCCATTTGCCCACTACCTACCTACATTACCTATTTTCTCTCTCTCTTTTTGTTTTTGTGCCACAAATTGGAGCTCTAGAGAGTTCTTCAATTCAAGTTTGCGAAAAAGATTTGGGACATTTTTTTAGTTTTATTCTTGAAAGTTGAAATCAAATGCATTTGATTCATGGTAATGCTCCTGCTCATCTTCCCTCTCTTTCTCTCTCTCTCTATATATATCTGTGATTGAAGATGATCATGTTGCAACAACCACCACCACCACCCTAATTATCACAAACCAAACCCAAAAAGAACTTCAATTTGTTGCAGTAGAGTTATTAAGTTAAAGTTTACAAAAAAATTCGAAAGTTTAAATCAAATGCCAACATCTAGATCATGATGATGATGCTCCTGTTCTCTGTGTCTCTCTCTCTCCATCCATGATTGAAGATGGAAGAAGATGATGTTACAAGTTGCAACAATAACTACCCTAATTATCACATACCAAACCAAAAAGACATTGCACCATTACATCCATGAAATGCGGGCATTTTGGAAAAACATAGTTTCAGAACATTTCCTATTGTTTTAACTCTTCTGGGGATTCCTTATATGCATTTGCAAAACTCAACAGATTTTATCATCAAGGAGCAAATTCAAGGACAAATGAGTTTTATAGTGGACACACATTATTTGGATCATCATCCCTGTGTGAAATTGGAAGTTTGAAAACACCCTAAGCTGAAAGTAATATTTTTGGATTTGGTGACTATCCCAACTTAACACCAAGTGCCTAAAAATGCATGAAATTAATCCACCCGTCCAACACCTAAGTCAAGTCACAAGTTGTTATTCTTTTGGATGGGTAACTTTCCCAAGATAACAAAAGTGTTGCACATCAATCTATGAACCAAGGTAGTTTGTTGGCCTTGCCTACTACCAAGGCAAGAAGGATATTGTGTTTAGATTCATTATAGAGTATAGTAGCTTAAGGGATTTTGGCCCCTACTAGGTAATAATAATAATAGGTCTATTTTTATATGAGGATTTTTGAAAGATGATATTTTGGCTTCTGTTGAAACTTAAGATTAGTTACAGAGATATAATATCCTGAAGGATTTTGGTTTCTTTTAGAGGATTTTTTGAAGATTATATTCTTGCATGGTGAAATATTTGGGTTTCCATAATTCTTCTTTTTTGCCTTAAGATGCTTTTTAACATAAATGGCAAGGCCAGAGTGTGACACACCCCTTGTTTTGTTTTGTTATGCTGAGATCTCTCAAACCACGGCATTTCATGCTGTGCTCTTGGTATCTTCAGAAAGCTCTTGATGAGTAGGGTGCACTGACTTGGTTTGAGATTGTTCAGAGGTATGATGTGAAAGATATTGATTTTTGAGTGGATTTTGTTCCTGGAAATTCAAACAAATTGCAAAAATTGGGTTTGGAAGGAAAAAATCAGCTGAGCCAATGTGTTCACACTCGGGCCAACAGCACAGGCTACACTATTATGTATAAAAACAAACTCCAAAACAAAAGTCAAGTCCCTAATTTTCTTTGATTAGTGACTTCCCAAGATAACAGCATTGCAAATATGCATGTTACCCACCTCTAGTACAAGTCAAGAGGCTCCTCATAGTTGATACAATGGTTTTTCTTTTCTCGTTTTTATTTATGTCTACATTTTGGAAAAGTTTTACACAAATTTAGCAAAATTAGTTGAAATTACACTAGGAAAACCAAAATTTCCCCAATTTATTTTTCAAGAGATGGATAAATTTCTCAGAAAAAAACACTGGTTGATACATGAGGGAAAAGAGGAAATCTCAGTCCAATTTTCACTTTTTTTGGAAATTTGATCTTTGTATTTTGAGTGTTCTTATTCAAGTGAACCGTTTTTTTTCTTTGTTTGATAAAACCTTTGAAGTGCAGTTCTGAAAATGGTTTTTCTAGTTTTATAATAACCTTTGGTCTGGAGATTTTCATCAAATTTTGGAGCTTGGTCTGGTCTAAGACCAGGTGTAGATCCATGTGTATGTTACACCCAACTAGAACTAAAACACTTGTGTGATATTGTAATACTTAAAGGGAGAAAGTTTTATAGTACCATTGAAGTTTTTAAATATTCAAAGACGTTTTTTTTTCTGAAATAAATAAACATTTCAACATAAAACTGCCAATTATCAATTATAGTAGGTAGGTTGAATACATAACTCCAAAACCAAGAGAGAGAGAGACACACACACACACACACAACAACAAAAAAATCCCTGTCAAATTTGTTGCATGCAACTAATATAAAAATCTATAGACCTCTAAATATTACCTATTCCATGTTAATTATACAACAACAAGCTTTTCACCTAAGATGGTAGGAGCATTAATTATGAAAATCTTTCCTCCGATGAATGAATGAGACAGTGAATAAATTCTACCCTCGATCTGTGATTGTGGAGTCATTGCAAAAATGATCACATGTACAGGAACATCTCGTGGTAAAACCACTTCAAGTATGATAAAATCCCACCCCATCAATTGCAATGTCATGCATGCAATATGTACCCCATCGGGATAGGTAATTCTTTAAACATCCTAGAATGTCCAACAGAAGCAATATTCTTATTAATTACTTTTCATTTTCTCATTTTTGATTCTGAGCTATTACCATGATAATGGCAAAACTGATTGTGGCATCCCACTTGTTATTATAGTTTTCCTTAAAGTCAGGAAAACACGGCACCAGAACCCTGAGTTTGGTCCAAAACAGGGTGAAATTCAAAAAAAACTTGCAAAAAAGTCCATTAGCCTTCAAGGGGGGGGGGGGGGGCAGGGCACACACAACACAC
>Ga0116227_10003063_pt1 | contig 37492 bp, 17 predicted proteins | sample S1TSphgellanicum_FD_89693 | JGI IMG/M metagenome (GOLD analysis project Ga0116227, IMG submission 89693) | Host-associated microbial communities from peat moss isolated from Minnesota, USA - S1T2_Fb - Sphagnum magellanicum MG | ecosystem: Host-associated > Plants > Peat moss > Unclassified...
AAGGTTCATTATAACCCCCCCCAAAAAAAAAAAAAAAAAAAAAAAAATTAAAGTGCCAACCCCCCCCCAAAAAAAAATACTGAATATATCCATATATGATAATTAATCAATATTTTCATTCGAATGGAACTTAATCATCACAAAATCAAATTCATTTTTCCCATCAAATAATTAGTCATTGATTGATAGTGTGCAATAATAACATGGAGTCAAAGCTTTGGTAATGCACTTGTTGTTGGGTGTTACCCTAAACATGAGCCCTTCCAATGCCTTCTTTAAATATGTTGATATGTCCCAATTCCTCAATACTCACAATCACACTTCCTTGGCTTAAGCCTCTAACCTATTCACACCTCAAGCCTGAAATTTTTTTGGGGGGATATAAATGGCTCCTTTCCACACTTTGGCTACTTCTCAATGTCCTATGTATCTTTTGAACACAACTAATACCTGACTGCATTGAAGGCTGATTGGACACTGAGCTAAAATTACTTGCAAGTATTCAATGAAGTCTTATAGTACTAAATGAGTACCCAAATCTACAATTGGTCTTCTAGAGTAATTTTCTTTGGTAACAATTCACAAGAGTATAATTTATAGGAGCACCATGAGCCATGAGAACAGGGGTTAATTTCTCAATTTGATGAAGATTTCCTAACATTAGCAAAAAATAGTCAAAATTACACTAGAAAAAACCAAAACTTTCTCAAAAATTTTGTTGAAAAAATGACAAATTTTGTTGCAAAAAAATATTATTGCATGAGAAATGCAAGCTACACTCTGTGAAGTAACTTTCAGGATGTCTTGTGCTCTTAATTGAGACTATTGAAAATAGGTTATAACCTTATTCTCTCTCTCTCACTATCTCTACATACACATAAACTTATTGTGATTGCAAAACAAGTTTAAGAACTTTTCGATGATTTCTTTTTGGGTGGGAAAATGTTTGCGCATTTTTAGCTTCAGAAACAAACTTTTGGGACACATAATGCTACTGGCCATTTTATTTGGAACTGGACATGACACATATCATGTATATGAGTTATTATTGTTGTTGTAATTCTTCAGCAAACCGATAGAGATCCCCTCACAAAATGGTCATGAAAAATTTCAAAATTCTCTGGAAAAATGGCTGTCAACAACTTTCATTTGGACCCATTTTTGCATTGGTTCTGAAACCTGGATTTTGGTTACCCAAAATGCGACTTACTTTTGAAGAAGCACCAAGCATGTACTGATGATGTGATGCAGCTATGTTTGTGTGAACCCAATTGAGGTATGATTTTACAAGCTGTGAATGTCCATAGTTGGTTGGTTGGATACAAGAAATGTAGTGCAATATGTGTGCCATGTAATTTTTACAATGTTATAAAAAAATTTAGAGTAATGAGGCTTATTAGTTTGCCACAATGTAGATAGCAATTTGGACTTGAATTGGGTTTTGCTGGAAATGTTTCCAGTAATAAGAAACACAAATGAACTTTAGAGAGATTACATGTTACAAGTCTTGGGTCTGCCTCTCTTCTCTCACAACAAAATATATCACCTCCATTACAAAAGAAGGAATCATTTCCAAGGGGAGCGTTCATCGTGGTTGTTGAGCAGCTGCCTCTTGTCTCCTCCAGCTTTCATTTTACTACCAGGATTTGCATTTTTGGGAGCGGAGGAGGGAGTCTGCGGAGAGCCCCTCTTTTGGTTATTCAAGGAATTTCTGAACAGCACACCACTAGCATCTTGTTGTTCTTGCAATGCGAATCGGCCATCCATCTTGTCTTTCTTATTTGCCATACAAACTTGTGTCTTGTGTTTTTGTCACATATATTTTCTTTCTTTCTCAGGGTTGACAGGCGGTTAATTGATTTATTGAAAGGATTTACAAACTGGGTTGTAGTACAATAACTTCACAGAATCGTCAATTGGAGTAGGCAGTCTGTCCACAATTACACTAATATGAATTATGCAATGGTTCACTCATTAACATAAATTACATATCATGGGGTTAGTTTTCACAACCCGAAAAAAAGGGTCAATCTCCCAGCTGCAATCCAAGAGCTTGCCATGTCTCAAGTGCACTCATGAAAATCATCATATCTGTGTAGTTGGCTACTTTTGTATTTATAGACCCAATGAATACTGGCAGGTTCTGCTTGCCCAAACTCAGTGCCCTTCTGACAAACAGAATGGAAATACAAAGAGAGATGTGATTATAGATAGAGATCCACAACAACAAAAAACTTAGAAAAATTTGCAAATTAGCTTGCAAAATCCTCCAGAAAGGAACAAACACTAATACTTACAGATGCTAGATTTTTGCAAGTATAAACCCAATGAAAACCACCAAAAAAAACTGGCTTACAAGCTAGCTCTACTTAACACAATCCGATGTATGAAGCAGGTCACAAGGAAGTTGAAAGCAAACATAGAATCAATCTTAACATGGTGGCTGGGATGCAGGGTGTTTTGTATGAGTGAAAGCTTGATAAGAGTTTGTGCTTGTCTTTCTGTGTACCTAGGTGGCTATAATGTGTTTTGGGTGTTTCCTGATTTTGGCTCAATGTGTCTCTTCACTTCCTCACAACTGCTATAACTGTGCAATGTGAATGATGGCCATGACTTGCATGCACAAACACACACACACACACACACACACACACATGGAGCAGCTTACCAGTGTTGGGCAGGTACTAGTTCAAGGCTGGTATTGCCTCTGGTCATACCAGTCTGATTGGTTCTTTGATACCAGTACCAGTCTATATACCCAGGGTTCCAGCTTGGTACTTGCCCAACACTGCATTCTACCACATTAGCTTTCAGCTTTCCACCCAAACATTCCATACTGCAAAATTTATGCAATATGCATATCTACTAGACACCAATATCCTATGGTTGTGACATTGATCTTTTTTTCAAAGATTTTGAGTGAATCGCTTCGTATCCCTAAGAGAATATGATTTTTCCTATGGTAGTAGTAGTAGGCCTTGGCTCATGACACACATGTAAGGTAAACTTTTTGGTTTCATCTATTTCAATGTCAATGTTGTAGTGGATGAAGATGGACCCTAACGAATACATATGGGCGAAAAAAGCCAATTTGGAAGGTTTATTCGACATTAAGTGGACCACACCAAGGGAAGACCTAGGTCATGGGTCATGGGTTAAATGGTTCTTCATGACCCAAGGATGTTTTCACCCTACAATGATTTAAAGAATCTCCATAATGTACATGAACAAATGACTCAAGATTACAATAAGATGGGGTAGTACAATATGCAATAGGAAAATACTAAAACATGTTTGGAACAAACTTGTTAAGAATAAAAGGAACAATTAGTTTTTGCAAACATTGAACTAGAAAAACAAATTCAAGCTTTGAATGTTCAAATCCAAGATTGGAAGGGCAAATTGGAGATGGCCAAGGTATAGTTGAGCAAAACAACTCACCATCTATTAGGATGTATAACAAGTTGAAAGAATTTGCAGAATTGTTGTTGGATGACACTTTGTTCAAAGTGTAGAATTAGGCTTTGGGGGATAAAAATCCCAAGTGGAAATAATGGTGGCAAACAATGTAAGAAGCAAATAAAAAAGAAACAAATCCAAAAGAGCATGGAGTTGGCTAAAACTAATGACATGTTTGTGAATTGGAGTTACAAGCTTTCCAAACCATCTTTTCAGATTTCAAATATGAACCACCTTATTTTGTGTTTGTGGAAATTGGAACTAATACCAAGGCAACATGTGCAATATCATTTACCTTTAGATCTAAGCAAAGGGAACAATTTGTTGGAACCACCAAACTCATTAATCCAATTAGAGGAGGAACATCTTTAGAGATCATACCTTTACTTGTTATAACTTTTGTTGTACTTATTGAGGTTATTTCTAAACTTGTTGTTACACCATCACTTGTGGTTAATAGTAGATCAAAATCCTTAGAGTTTCTACCTATTATCATACTATTGCTCCACCTTAGATAGGTGCAAGTCTAAAAATCACTTTGATTTTCAACACACCTCATGCATAAGAGGTATTTGTTATGCTTACGATGACCTTTGAAGAAACACATGTTCAACTAAAATCTACAAAAGAAAAAAGTTTTCAACTTTTGAACCATGTTTAACCTATGGAGACAACAAGTACTGTACCAATTGAAGGAGTTGTGAATCAACTTGTTGAAGAAACAAATATAAACAATTAACTTAGAGCTAGCATTTCAAGGATTAGATGTAGTTTTAAGGGGGGATAATTTTACCCATAACTTTGTAACATGTGACTTGACATGTGACAAAACTTAATAGGTTACTAAATTTACTAAATGACTTAACCTAACCTATGATAGAACCTAACCAGTTGCAAAATATGACTCATAACATTACAATAGGTTAAGATATTGGTTGATAGGTAGTTAGTCAACTAGTAGTTTGCAAAATTGGTGCCTAGAACATGTAATCTATTGAATTAGTAATTAAAAAAGGAAAGGCCAAAGAATATCGAGAATGCATAATAAGGAAAGGTTGAAAAACATTAGGAGTACACAACAAATAACAGTTAAGTTCAACTAAATCAAATAAATAATCTAGTTACATTAACAAAAAATGAAACAAACACACATAGACACACATTATGCACATTAAACATCTTCTATATTGTATTAAAGAAAAAAGCTTAAGGAAGAAGCTGCCACAAAAACAATGGTTATATGGTGCCTCTTTTAGTAAACTTAATTTATTTATTTTTCTTTTAACCCTACCTATGAGCCTAAACCTACGTCTCATTAACTATTAAAACCTTGACCTTGCTTCAAATGTGAAAGGGTTTCAAATGGCCAATTTTCACCTCTTTTATGATACCCACCCAACATTGATAAACATTAGCGGAAGACAAATAGGGAATATGAATGAAGAATTGGAGATGCTCTTATGAATATGAATTTATTATTACATGTTGGAAATTAAAAATTGATGACACATATTGTTAAGTTTTTAAAAGTGTAAAGAATTGTAGTTGTATTATTGTTGAGTTGATTGTTTGTATTTAAGAATTTAATAACAAATGAACTTTTTCAATAGTCTCATGAATGTCCGATGCCATCTTGTGATTCATTCTTATTTTCAAATTGATTACAATATGATTTTATTCTTATTTAAATATAACGTTTAACAAATAACGTGATTGAAAAAAATCATATTCATAAACATTAGAATGTTAGAAAACATGGCAAATCACACATGCCATGGAACAATTTGATATTGCCCCATTCAAATGATGTCCTTGGATAGGTCATTAACAAATAGCAAATGCATCCTCTATTTTAGTTTTTAGTTTTATGAAATAAAAGGAGGTAATAAACAATGTTGAGTGGTTATATATATTTTTCCTGTTAAAATTGTTGATTATATATTAAATTACATAATCAAATACATAACCACAACTAGAATTTAAAAATAAGTGGTAGTAGGAAAAGTTGTACAAAATATAACCAAAAAATTAGCAAAACCATTTCAAAGTTTAAAGTAATGTAAACACTATTGGAACATGTTAAAAAGCTTATTTTCTAGCATATTGGACTCAATTATGCATGCACCATGTCTAAGTGGTTATTGCTATTTAAGTGATCATTTAGAACATTTGGGCCACTAATAGTTTTGTAACTTTGGCTCTTTCACAACCAATAATTTTGTACCTTACATTCAATCATCAATAATGTGAAAGCAAACATATGTTGTTATTTTATCATTGTGATCAAATAGATAGTTTTTATTTCTCTCAACATCATGTAATCAATTCAAGGAAAATGTATAAACACATTTTTGAGGTGCGTGGTTATGCACAATGTTTTGAAAGCCACAAAAGATTTTTTTGAATGTTTTTGATGAAACTTGCCATATTTTGAATTAGAAAGTTCTTAGGTCACCATATTTAGAACGTTGGCTTTTAGCTTGTCGCCACAACATAGTGGATATCCTTAAAAAAGTAGACCTAAAGTTCTAACCTATAACCAAATTTGGCTAGGCCTTTTTGTAAATGATCGCTAGACCACCTATCTCAAGCAATTGAGGAACAAACTTTGGTTATAAGTCACTCATGTAAACGATTTATAACATAATCCTATGTTAAAAGAACATTTATACATAAGCACTTAAAAAACCCACAATTGCATTTATAATAACAAGAGACATGTTTAATTTCATTAGTTTCAATTAACCAAAATCATAAGATAAAATTTATCCATAAGTTATCTCAAAGATATAACCACCCACTATTGGTAATAACCTTATATACATAAGGTGTATATATATATATATATATATATATATATATATAATTTCAAATCAATTTTCTTCTTCTTTTGACCTAAGATCCTCACCATCATTCCACAAACTATAATTAGTTTATGTTGGTTGGTCCAATGTTCCAAATCAACATCATTGATTTACAAACCTAAAATATTTTTTAAAAAATGATTTATTGACATTGTAATTTGTGCCATGTAAATTGTGAGTGCAAGTAGAATGTGAAAGTTTTACATTCATGTAAGTTTTACAAATATAACTATTCACATTTGTTTGGGATTTCCAAGAGTTGAGGGATCTTATTGGAAGAATAAAGGAACATAGGTTTAATAGGGGAAAATAAATCAAAAGAAAAAAAATTGCATTAGGGGAGTAGGTTTTTTCACAAATTCAAATTTAATTTGAAATTAAAAATGGCAAGTTTAGTACACCAAGAATTTCACATATAAAAATATAAAAAAAAATTAAAACATATTTGAAATAATAAAAAAAATCCTACTTTGGGTTTCATTCACTCATAACTTGCATCTTGGTAACATTGTGAATGGATTAAAAAAAATGAGAAACATTGACCAATGAAGATACCTAATCTTGGTATCAATCTTTGGTATATATATATATATATATATATATATATAGTTATCATTTTGCTTCCTTTCTCAAATTAAAAACTTTAAAAGTCAAATCGGCATTGGATGAGAATAGACACAAGATTCTTGTAACCTTTGTGTTTTTCATGGCAATTTGACATGTTATTATGTAGTTGTGGCATTGCAACAATTTGCATTTCATCAACATTATAATGCAATGATGATGATATTTATATTTATTATGCAAAATTAAATACTCCCTCCACCATTATTAACAAGTATAGAAGTTCAAAAAAAAATTAAAAAAAAAAAAATAATAAAAAAATGAAGAGAGATGAAATGAAGAAGAAAGAAAAGATATTAAAGTTTGATTTAATGTTTATTTTCATCTTGTGGTGGGAATTTCATCAAAACGACAAATAATTATTATAGCAAAGTTTGGTCTGGCCCCCAAGGATTGCAAATTGTTTTTTCTTTTCAATCTTGACTCCTTGTGTCAAGCCCTTGGAGGCTTAAATTTCAGTGATTACACCAATAGAAATGCTTGCATGGGTTGCCCGCCCATCTCTCTCATCAAATAGAACTTGTCTTTTTGCATGGAGATTTTTAAAAAAAAAAATTCAGTTTGTTTCAATTACATGAGTGTGTGCCAAGTGGACAATTTCTAGGTTAAAAGTATGTCAATGTGTCAAGAGTGCGTTTTGTTTTGGGGGATGAACCAATCAGAGAGGTCTATTATTGAAAGAGAATTAAAATGTCAAGGTTATGCCCCCAAACTAATTTCAGTGACCAATAATCGAAACTGATATATGGGGGGATTTTTTTTTTGAAATCTTTTGTATGGTCGTCCATGGAGACCATTCCAAAGACAATTTCAGAAATAATTACCTCATTTTCAAGCCTAACTATTTCATTTCTTTTTTTAATAACTGATTTTTAAAAATTAATTTCTTAATAACTATCTCCCACTTTTCTTCTTAATAACTACCTACTTTCATTTTATAACTCCCTCACTCTTTTCCACCAATAGGGATATAAAAAATAAAATTAACATTTGTGTTTTCATGTCCATGAAATGTATATTAATTTAAAATTAAATTAAAAATATTGACATTAAAAATAATGAATTATTTGAAAAACATATGAAAGCATTTTTTAAAAAAATAAAATAAAAGTTTATTGTCACTAGTAGTGCGCAGCAACACGGAGCTCAAATTAACAATCAAGATTACCTTACCCTAAGGTCAGATTTGTCATTAAATAATCCTCAAAATAGTGAAATGAATTTTTGTGAAAAATATGAAATTGACATGTTGAAAATCATTATAATTATCATAGGCCGACACTCTGAATAATTTCACTATTCATGTGACAATATAATTATAGATCATGAGAAATTCAATAATTTCAAATATTGAAAAAAAATTAATTTTTTGGAAAAAAATAATTTTTGGGAAAATTTTAATTTTTTGGAAAATTTAAAATTTTTGGTTTGTCAATGAGGAAACTGACCCTAGGCTACTGTATATGCAATTTGTAAAGAAAAATAGAAAATAGAAAAAAAAAACCTTTTTTTATTGGACGTTTATTCTAGTAGACACCTACGTGTACTACTAGTAAGTCACTAAATTGATCAATCGCGGCTACGTCACTGCAATCGTTCCTACGTCGACACACACATTCACACGTGGAAGAATCGCATCTCGAGCTCCAAACACGTGTCAGTCTAAACCTCCGTACAATCAATCCTACGTGTACCTTCGTAACCTATTTATCCTATGCCAAGTAGCCAAATGGCTCCTCCGTCACCGGTGTGAAACCGGTCTTTACGTCGACGCGCACAACTACACCTGGCAACAGATACACGCTCTTTTTTCGACACGTGTTTGTACAGTATACGTGTTCGCTTGAACGCGTGGCATTGCCTACACGTCGGCACGGCCGCGCGGCGAAAGCAAACACTTGTGCATGCGCAAGTCGGTGGGTGTCTTCGTCATCCCTCTTCCGGTCGATCCTTTCTCGCACGCAAAAGCCGAGCTTCATTTGCGATCGATCGATCAGTTGTAGAGACAAAAGATTTGGATTGCGATTCAACTGCATAAGAAAAGCCGAGCTTCATTTGCGATCGATCGATCAGTTGTAGAGGCACAAAAAGATTTGGATTGCGATTGAACCGCAGAAGAAGAGTTGAGATTTGGTGAAGAATTTGCTTTCTTTTTTTTTGATTTTGGGTTTTCCATCATCCATAATTTGGAATTATCATGGGGAAGATCAGTTGCAAGAGATTGTTGGTTTTGTTCCTGTTGCTGGGATTGGTGGCCGCGGCTTTTGCCTATGGCGAAGACAAGGTTGAGGAGGTGAGTACTGCGGCCAAGGAGAAGGCTGCGGAGGCGCAAGGTGCAGCTGATTCATTGACTGACTGGGGGAAGGAGAAGCTCAATACCGCACCCAAGTACGAAAGATTTGATAAGCCTATCGTTTCGTTTTGCTTTCTTTCTTTTGGTTTTCATGTAAATGTAATAGGGCTCGAGAATTGTCGAGGATATTATGCACTAGAGTTCAAGATCAATGAAAATTGCCGAGGATATTATGCACTCAAAGGACATCTTTCCATTGGGCTCCTAGATCCATGAATTCTGCAACCATTGAACTCAAAGGACATCTTTCCATTGAACTCCGGTAGTCGTATTTTGTATCGTGTCGTAATGACCTGAAGGCACTAAACCATCATCGCTAGGTTTTCTTGAGAAAGTGTAGAAATGGACACTGAGAGAGAGTAGCTGTGTGTGCAGACAGTCAGCTGAAAGCATTGAGCGTGCAAAGGAAACTGCAAGTGACACGGCCTCAGGTAGGGATACAATCCCTCCTCTCATCTGAACTTGGTTTGTTGTTGTTGCTGTGGGTTGTGGTCGTGGCATGTTGAAACCAGAACTATAGGGTTTCTGCCGAACTTGCAGCTGAGTTTGCACATGAATGTTGATGATAAATTTCTTGTGTTGCCATCTTGCTACAATGATGTCAGAGATAGCACTAACAAAATCTACTCAAACTTGGCTTCTTGAAGATTTGTTCAATTACTGTGAGTGTTGCTTGATAGTAAAATCAGATAGGTGAACTCTTTGGTGTTCTGATTGACAGGTGTAACCGACAGTGGAAAGGAAAAATTGGGCGATGTTTCATCTAAGTTACAGGAAGGATCTGAGCATGCCAAGAGTACTGGTGATGAGGTGGTTTCTAAGACCCATGAGACAGCACAAGCGACCAGTGATAAGGCTTATGAAGCTGCAGGGGTGGCTAGTGGAAAGACAAAGGAATCAGCTAATGTTGCTGGAGAAAAATCACAAGGGGCATACGAATCAACAAAGCAAATTTTGGGGGAGCAGTATGAAGCAGCCAAGGAAGCAGTGAATGAGCATCTGAAGGCAGCATCAAAGCTGGCCAGTGATGTTGGTGAACATGTGAAGCACTTGACTGGTGCTGGTCATGAGGAGTTGTAGATCTGTCTGTGCACTTCTCGCTTTTGTATGTCCGCATGACATGACTTTTGCTTACTGTAATGTGTAATCTATGTCAGTCTGTGCTATCGATGTACAGGAAAAGCTTCAGAAATATGCTTGTCTTGTGAGCATATGACAATCTATCTATAGTAAAAAAAATCAGTGAAATTTCTGAATATGTTTCTGATTTTCCTGTTTTGTTCTTTAAGCTCTAATGCAAGTTCTTTGGGGTTGAGGTTCATTGGCATAACTCAATACTGTATATATAAACAAAATAGAAGTGGTTTTGCAGCTTCTGTGCATTGAAATTATTTCTTGCAGCACATGAGGAACTGCTAAAATACAATGTTGGGTTTGCATCTTGTTTTTTGGTCTGCTGGTGCAAAGTCATTGATTTTCTTTTTGCTGGAATCTGAGGTTTTCAGTCGGAGGCAATCTAGCAAAGCTCAAACTAGACTGCATAAAAAGTTCAGAATAGAAATGAAAAGATTTCTTGCATACTAAAAGAAGTGTAAGAATAAGACATCATCTATCTACTAAGGAAGGTAGGTTGTTTGTTTTATATGTTTTGTTTATCATGTTCAGATCTACCAAACCACACTGAACCCAGCTGCACTCTTGGTACCTTTGGAAAACCCTAAATCCTAAACCCTAAACCTGTGATGAGTAGGGGTGCACTAAGGTGGTTTGCTAATGTCTAGACATATGGTGCAAGAGTTATTGAATATTGATCAATTTTGTCCTTGAAAATTCCCTAAAAAATAAAAACTTAGAGAAGTTGGGGCATGCTCTTGGTATTGCTAGAAAACCCTTTGTGAGAGAGATTCTTGGAGTTCTTATTTCATATCTTTTTAGACCTAAGATGGAGATATTGAATAATTTTCATCATAAGGAATATATTAAAAATTTCATACTTAATATTGAATATTAACTAATTTTTTATCATAAGAAATATATTAATGTTTTTCATATTTTTAGACCTAAGATACATTGAATAATTTTTTTTTATCATAAATGTATATATTAAAAATTCAAAACAAGTTTTTCACAATTGGGCTCTATCATTAGGGCCATGTCTAGTTGAGCAAATACATAATCATGTTCACACTTGGGCCAATGGCACATGCCACAGTAGTAGGGTTTAAGAAAATATAACATAGGGTTTACCCAATGGTAGTTATCATGTTCACACTTGGGCCAATGGCACATGCCACAGTAGTAGGGTTTAAGAAAATATAACATAGGGTTCACATCCAGAGATAGTGCTGAAAACTTGGGAAATAGTTATTCCTTGGGTAAGGCAGGCCACAACTCATAACCAGTGTTGGCTGGTTATTGCCTTTTGACAATAAATAACCAGCCAGTAGGTTATCAAAAAGTTTGAAAATTTAGACTCATTGGGTATCAATATCAATGTCAAAGTAATAACCTCAGACATCAATTTACTTTGTTATTTTTTGGTTTATAACCATCAGATATGCATAAAGGGCTGGTCCTCAAACATTCAGTTGAGAACCCTCAATTCTACTGTAAGTTATACATGGGTTATCCAATTTTTTTTTAAAATTTAATATTTATAGAGATTTCTTCTTCCACCCCATTTTTCCATTTTTTATCACAAACATGTTTAGTGTTTTAATATTGATAACACACCTGGATGATAATCAAGTCATACATCCAGGTAGGTTATTAAAATTTGAAAATTCAATACCAGATGGGTAGGTTATCTATCAGTTTAAAGAAAATCAGTACTTGGGCTGGTAGGTTATTAATACCCGGTCAGTCACCCGGGTCAAAAAGGTAATAACCGTCCAAAACCTGGTCATAACTCATAACCAAATGGGTCTCAAGCAAACTTTTGAATTGGGTAACTCTTTAAACAAACAAAGACTCAAAATACCCAAAACTGTTTAGGAAAATTTATACACTATAGTAGGCAAGATATGCTTTTCCAAGTTCACTGGTACAAAATGCCAAACACTACACAAAAACTAGATTTACTCTTGTTAAAAGAGCAATTCATTTCCCTTCAACCCATACCTGAGAGAAGATATAAAAAGCTTGCAACATCTTAATGCCAAAGCCCCAAAAAACTCTAGAAAGCTCTAGATATTATACTTAGTTATACAGCACCATGAAGCCACTCTAGATATACTTAGTTATACACTGCCATGAAACAAGTACTGGGTATACCCCATACTTTGTAATGTTCCTCTCTTTCTGCCATGCTGAAAGTGTTTCAATCTGCTCTGTTTCACAAATAAAACCAAAATCCCTAATCTCAAAACCACTCATGCAAACCTGAAAGCAACATTCTTTTTGTGAGCATACTGGAAATTCTTTGTACTGTTTGTTATGCATGGAAGAGAGCCATGGACACACCCACTGACCCACCCACTCACATTGGCTCACTAGATCTCAAGCCAAGTTCATGACAGTAAGATAACTATATTATTAGCGCGGGAGCAACTCAGGAAGATTAGCTATGGAATAAATCCAAACACCAAGAGTTGCTGCCGAATGTTGCAGCTGTTCTGGAGATATCTTGTCTATTGTGTCTGCGTCTGTGTGATGGTACCTGCAACACCCCCTTAAACAGATCAGCTGGTCCCATCTTATTCCTCACCTTAGTCCTCAACATCATCTACTGAAACCTCAATAGATTGTGTATTTTTGTATTGTGGCTTCAGACAGCATTGAGCTCTATGCAATTCCTGATGCAGAACATGTGAATCTAGATATATACATTTCATGAGAGCACAGAGACACTTTTGGTTGTGTGTTCTTTTACCAGAAGTAACCTCCCTCAAGGTACACATTCTCATTGAATGCAGGATATGGTGGCTGACTATATGGAAGGCAAGGGTTGGTGGACAGGTGGCTGGTTCTCGGATCGAACACATTCAGGTTTCCACAAGGCACACCAGTTTCACACAGGTAAGAGATATCTTCTCCTACACCTTCTCCTGAGACATTGCCAGATCCAATTCCTGCCAGCAATTCCTTGCCTACGTATTTGAGAATCCTCCGTGCCTTGCTGGAACCCAAAAACGAGATTCCATCGGGAGTGAAAGTGCCCGTGTCTGCTTCTAAGGCAATGCTGGTTTTGCTGAGAGTGTAACTGTAATCAGAAGCATATCGTTGTCCGCCTCTTGCACCATTCTCTTCATTCACAAACAAGACTGCTCGAATCGTCCTATCTGGTTTTAGTCCTGTAAATACAAATGCAAAGGGTTTAGGGTTTAAGCTGATCTAGACTGCAAACAAATTTAGAAGCTGGCCAGCACGAAATGGGATGATCATGCAATGGGGGAGGAAAAAAAAACCAGACTGCACTGCAGCAGCAATGGAGAAGTTGTTAGCAAAACCTGAACTCTTGATCAGTCGCAGAGCTTCCCATGAAACAAAGGCACCTCCACCATCATCACTGGCACCATCTGCAATATCCCAACTATCTGTATGACCACTCACAATGACATATTCATCTGGAAACCGCGAACCTTCAATTTCCAGTATCAAGTTTCGGGATGGAGAATCAGGCAATGTATGAGCTTCCATGTACAACTCAATTTCGACATCTTGCCCACGAGCTTGCATACGAGCAAACATCTGAGCATCCTCCAGTGTGATAGCCACAGCTGGGATAGTGGTGGGTTCTGAACTGCCGGTATGTGGAGTCTGCAATCCAAAAGGAGAGATGGATCGGATAAGAGCCGCCACTGCACCATACTGCTGAGCTCGCGAGGCTCCAAAGTAACGATAATCTGCAGTCTCACTGTAAGAAACAAACTCTTCATTGTAGACTACAATCTTGCCACTTACATTGAGTTTCTGTTTCTCCAAATCATCGAAGGAGGAGACTACCAACACTTTTGCTTGAATGGGATGTCCATTAGTCCCAACACTACCTCCGAGTCCCAAGATACGCAAACTCTTGTGACGAGGAGAGATGAGATTTGCGTACTCTTTTCCTCTCACCCAGACAGGAACCATGACAGTCTGCTCTGTCACTGAAAACCCATCTTCGTTCTCCGCTTCATCCTTGATCCAATCCAAAGCGGATTCCAACACTGATGTACCACTGAAGCGCGGCCCAAAAGTATCAGTCAAGAAGGCTAATCGGTTATAGACGATGGTGGAATTGAATGCTGCACGTATGATGGTATTTGCATCTGTTTTTGCATTGGGTTTCAAGGTTGATTCTCCATCTGAAGGTGTTACCATCTCGATCACGGATGCGCTTGCGGCCACATTGAGCTGCACTCCACCATATTGTTGATGACACAAGACAAGGAGCAACACAGTAGTAGTAGCTATGATCATCCTGCTGCTTCCAGTGATCTCCATTGCTGCCTGCAACTGTTCACAAACGAACACAAAATCCGTCACAAAAAAGGAATGGCGAGGAAGAAGGGACCTTCTTGAGGACAATGCTGCTCTTGTTGAGAACAATGGCTTGAGAGATTCAGACTTGTTGTGTTTGAAAGAAAGAAAAAAAAACTCTGTTGGGCAAATCCCCAGGACCGGGTGCTTTATGGAAACAAAAGGGGGTGTGTCACTCACACTATGGCCTTGCCATTTACATTTAAAAAATTGTAGTATCTTAAGGCAAAAGAAGAATTATGGAAACTCAAATATTTCACCATGCCAAAATATAATCTTCAAAAAAAATCCTCTAAAAGAAACCAAAATGCTTTTGAAACTCAGAAAACCATCAAGTTTTTGATGGTTTTCTGAGTTTTATTCACCCTGTCTTTCTTTTTTTCCTGAGGGGCTCCACGGCTGCTTCATGGATTTGTTTAATTGCTCCTACCTGTACAGCTACTATAATTCCTCTCGAACCTTGTTGAGATTCAGCGTTTCGTACTGAGTTTCAGCATTTCATATTGAGATTTAATAAAATCTCCGTACTTTTACGGATACCTCTAAAAGAGGAGTTAGGGGGTGAAAGGAGGCCCAAAGACAGGGTGACTTTACGAATTTCTCTATTATAGCTCTATAATTAATTTCAAGTTTCAACACAGGCCAAAATATAATCTTTCAAAAATCCTCATATAAAAATAAACCTATTATAGTACCTAGGGGCCAAAATCCATTAAGTTACTATACTCTATAATGAATCCAAACACAATCTCCGAGCCTTGGTAGGCAAGGCCAATAAGGGACCCCAAGGTGAACTCTCGCCCAAATTTCCATAGATCTCCCATCTGAGGGCTTTACATGGTGTAAAAATCAGGTGCCAGTTTTTCCAAAGAGAAAGGAAGCTGGCAACATGTTGCTCGGTCTGTGTTGAGATATTAAACAAGATCTTGAGACCTGAAGAATCGCCTGCCCTGTTCCTTTGTTGGAAGACATTAAAGCAGCAATTGGGTCCTTATGGAAGGCAGTACAAAAGTACTTTGTACTGCCTACAAATTTTTTTTCCCGTCTGCCCTTGACCCGATTCATCTTTTTCTCAGACACTAACAGACAATAACAGGTTCTTAGGACTCATAACCATGGTTTAGGGTTCTAAGAAAAAACAAAGACACGATCCTGATATGTAAACCACGGTTCTCAAATTTTTCCAAAACAATAAGGGGCACGGAACTGCAAGTTCATTGCTGGTTCTCTCTCGAAAATCACCAGTTCCTTAAGGTTTTTGAAATAACAGAGACTGACAATTTCTTTGATTCCGACTAATTTTCAAAGAACCAGAGCTCACAGTTCTCTGGTTCTGAATAATTTTAGAAACAGAATTGCCAGTTCTTTGTAAATTCAAGTAAGCTGAGACCACAAACTGGACAAGACTACAAACCTTTAACCACTAGACTATTGGATTGATGGTATCCCCTATGTGACATGAGCTACTAGAGTTTTCAGTAAAGTAAGAAAAGAGAAGAAAAACACAGCACCAGAACCCTGAGTTTGGTCATACAGAGGGTGAGATTAAAAAAAAGACCTGCAAAAAAGTACATTAGCATTCAACGGGGGATGAAACTCAGTAAACCATCAATTTTGGTGGTAAACTGAGTTCATCCTGTCTTTCCTTTTCCCTGAGCGCCTCCACTGTAGTTACATATATTTTCACTGTTCCTAAGTGTACAACTACTATAATTAGTCTCAAACCTCATGCATTAAATGCTGAGTTTCAGCATTTCATACTGAGATTTAATAAAACGTCTTTACTTTGCGGATACCACTGAAAGAGGGGATAGGGGATGAAGGGAGGCCCAAAGACAGGGTGAAGACAGGGTTACTTTACGGATATAACTCTAGTAGTCTGGTCTATCCAAGAACTAAAATTCTGCACCAAAAGAGAAGGCCAAAATTTTAGTGTACAGTAATGCCCAAAAAGTCAGGTTTTCCTGAAATACACTAAGGAAATTTCTGCTGGTGCTTTCACACAATTCCTTCCACACATCACCCAACTGCACTAAAACTTACATACATATGTATCTTCATTTCGAGCTTTTGAGCCGTTTCTACTTCAATGGGCTCCTAGGATTATAACACTCAATCTCCAATCCCCAAATGTCATCTCTCCTCTCCCCCGCCCCCAAAGGGAAATTGTTAAAATCATCATGCATGTATCTAACAATCACCCATCAAAACATTAAAGGAAAAAAGGGTGGTCTTGGATCCAGAGTGCAACTAGGTGGTACCTGCTAGCCAAGCTTCTGTGAGATGCAACGAGACCTTCGTCACAACGTTAACCAAAACAATGCGGTCTTGAATGCAGAGTGCAACTATACCTTCTAGCCAAGCTTATGTGAGGTGCAACAATGTGGTCTTGAATGCAGAGTGCAACTACCTCCTAGCCAAGCTTATGTGAGGTGCAACAATGTGGTCTTGAATGCAGACTGCAACTACCTCCTAGCCAAGCTTATGTGAGGTGCAACAATACGTCTTTCTAAGTCTATTTATCCATTGTGGTCTCTCCTCTACTTCCGGGGCAAGCTGGTTTGCTACTTGTTGTGTGCTACACCCACATTGTGTCCGTGTGGCCCCCTAAATTGAATGCAGATTTCTGGGGTGAGAGGGTGGGGCCGCGTTTACTTGGATGTTAGAAAGATTGCAGCCATGATGAAAGCAAAATCTAGATCATTACAACCTCCTAGTGTAGCGTGTGTTGTTGGCCCAAGTGTGAACTTGTTACCCAACTAATTTTTTTCTTTCAAAACCATTACTTGTAACTTAATTAAGATTTTTGAATAAAAACTATAAATAGGATTTTATTACCAGATTTGATTACCCAAAAACTCATTACCAGATTTCAACATCAAAAATCATCATTGGATTTCAAAATCAAAATTCATTCTTGAAAATCTCATACAAAAACTACATTTTATTCTGAGAACTAAAATTTTAGTGATGAGTTGTTGATTGTCAGTTAAGATTTCCTAGTTGTAGATAAAGAGGTATAGTCAATTTTGGAGTAAGTAATATATATATTTAATTAATTCTGAATTTTTTAATTTGGTGGTTAGGATCAAGGTTTCTTACTAAATTTGAAACAAAATATTGAAAACATCTATTTCTTGGATCATCTAGTGAGACAAAACATTATTAACATCTATGGTTGCATCATATGGTGACCCTTAAATCAAAGTTTCTTTTCAAATTTTCAATCTCCAAATGTTCATTTGTTAACTATGGACTTCTTAAAAGTTTAAAATTAACTAAATACATAATAAGTTAAACAATTGATTATTTTCAAGGTACTCACCTTAGATTTCCACCATTGTCTTAAAAAAGGGAGGTGCGAACTCTTTTGTGTGAAAGGAAAGGTAGATGTGACCATTGGACTTTGATGTGAAAAAATCGAACTTTTTGTATTCTTGAGGTTGTTTCTTTTTGCTATAGTTTTTTGTTTATGCTTTTGAAGTTATATTTCTTTCAAAATCTTTAATGATTGTGTGTTAAAATGTTGTCATTTTATTTTTTTTCACTTTTGTGAGATTTTGTAAGGAAATTGGTAGTCTATTTGCATTTTTTTTTCAATATTAAAAAAAAAAGATTGTTTGTCACATCAAAGTGACGAAAGGTAGTTTTACTTTTGTGCTCCTATTATTTCCACTTCCAAAACCCAAGATATTACCAAGTGGCCTTAACATTGATACATCAAGTACTTATAAACCTAAATTGATCCAATTCAATCCTCTCTTGTGAAGGGAATCATGTATCAACTCATAATTTTATTTCACTTTGTACAACCCTAAAGGCTAAATTTCAAGAATGGCATGGGAATATTTTTAATAATTTTTCTTGGTTTAAAATATAAATTATACTAATTCATCAACCTACATCTATTGCACACATCATTTTGTTGGATTTCTATGATTGTGGTCAAGAATAGATTTTTAACAAACTAAAGTTTTTTTTCATATTTTTTTGGTAAATTTTATTCTTATGACTTGAAAATTGTTCCAACAATTATAAAGGTCACAATAGGTGTACCTCATTTAGCAAGGTAATGTCATAAGCATTTCTTTAGGGTGCAAAATTTTGTCAAAATGTGAAATAAAAATGAAAAAGGAATATTCTATCTCAATATTTTTGTTTTTTTTTTAAAAGCCAAATTTTTGGTTCAAAAAATTTTGAACTTTTTTCACTACATTTGAACTCTAATTTTCATTTAGTAGCTAGTTAATTTTAGTTAATTATTTAGATAGGTTCTAGAAACCGATCACCATTTAATCCTAAATTCCACTTAGGATGCTAGCTAATGAAACAAGATTAAAAAAATGAAAAAAAATCATTGAGTGCCACCCATGTTTAACACTATGATGTAAAAATAAATAAACATTAAAAGAATTATGTTGTAGCAATTTGAGCATATGAAAATTTGGTAATTTTTGCATTAAATTTTTTTTTTCATAAATGTTGCATCCAAATGCAATTGGAGTCTAAAGATTGAAATTACTGTTGTGTGGTTTTTTGAGTTTTTGAAAAAAAAATTAATTTGAGGTTTTTAAAACATTTCAGAATCACAATTTTTTAATTTTGATTTTTTGAAAAGTTTAGAATTAAAGAATCACCAATCCTAATTGCTTTGAAAATATTTTGAAATATGTGGGTTTAATGAAAAAACTTGTAAAGAACCAGTGGGTTTTATGGTCAATTATTTGATTTTTTTCCAAAATTCTGAGGACTATGATCATATATCAAAATTGGGTTTTTGATTTTTTGAGAATTGCAGTTATGAATTTCAAAAATTGCCTTGATAAATTTTGGGGATTTATTCTTATTTCTAATAATCAACGAACACATTTTGGAAGTTATTGGATTTGGGCGAACATTTGATGACCCTTGTCAAAGTTGCATGCATGTAAATGTGAAAATAACAACAAATCCATCATAAAATTGTGAAACATTTTTTAAATTAAATAATTCAAGATAAAATAAATTTTCACTAATGTGCATTAATTTTCAAATTTCATATTGTAAAAGTAGGTTTCAAGTAGGTTCTAATATATATATATATATATATATATATATATATATATATATGTATATCAATGATGATTATTTGAAATATATGATGATCTTTATATCCTAACTTACTACATATTTATTTCATTAGGTTTTCTAATGTAAATGTATATTTGATGCATACTTTGACTCAATTTTATGTTACTTTCTTATAGTTATATGAATGATACAAGATTTATGTGAAATCATTTTTTGGGGGATTTATTTTATAGTGTTTTCACCCATTCAATTCAAGAAAACTCGACATAAGGAAAGGAATGTTTTATTCTTTGTAGCAAATAATTGACGAAATGATTAAACACCAAACATAGTGGTAGGTGAGATGATCTTTGAGTGGCGAATTTCCTTTATTTTGCAGAGTTTTTTTTCAGGAAAAAAAACTAGGAAGAACATGGGTTTTTAGTAAAATTTGTTTCATCTTTTAAGTAAACCACACACGGACAAGGTAGGTATGAGAGGGTAACCAAACTTAAATAGACAGATTAATGATAATATAGCACAACGAATGAAAGGGGCATGTTAGAAAAACAATCCATCCCATTTGCAAATAATATTGTACCCAAATACAAGGGGAATCATGATTTTTTTGTATCGATCCTAAACCCTAAACCTAAACACCTCTTATGGGTATATGGGGGCCCATTTTTATTGATATGGGTGCCTCCTTAATTGTAATAGAAGCCTTCCTATATTAGTGCCCTCTTTTTTACCTTTAGCATTTAAAGCATTTTTTTCCAATCTTCCCAACAACTTGCACTTATTTCAACATATTGATATTTCCTTTCCAAATAAAAGTTATTTATCAACACTAACATCTATATATATATATAGTGTTTTTGAAAAAATACTGCAAATTATTGCTATTATATCAAATAGGGTTTGGTTGATTCACATTGGGTCATTGACCCATCATTGATCAACACAACAAAATGGGGGCCCTAACAATCCCTAATATATGGGCATGTTTATGAACACACTTTGAATGTACTCCAACCAATTTCAATGGTGATAATTTATTTACATCTACTTTCTTACATAGAGTGTTCATTAGATGAGGCTAGACTCTAGATATATGCCCACACAATATACATGTTACCTTTTGTAAAATGAGAAATCCAATAAATTTGGCATAAATGACCCCAAAAAAGTTGTTTTCTTTTTTTAGAAGGAATAAATGGAAAAAAAAAGGCCTAAAAAGTATTTTTAATTCAAAAAGGAAAAAAAGAAGAAAAGAAGAATAGAAAAAAGATTTAGATGAGTCAGAAACATTTTTGGGCTTGTAACTGGTTCTTGCAGTTGACATTTGACATATTTTTAGGAGCCAATGAACTCAGGACCACTTGGACCACTTAGACCACTTAGGCCACTTAGGTTGCCAATTTTGGATGGGCAAGTGGTTTTTGAATAAGTTTTTTTGATTCTTTGGGTGTTGACTTGAAATCAAGTGGAAAATCAAAAGGATATTGAAAGACAAAAGAAGAATGAATTTTGACCCTAGTTGGTCACCAATGTCTAACATCTATCACAAATATGAACCACATCCCTTGGCAAAGGAAATGGATACTTTGGTGAATCCTAGCAATGGACTTGATGTAAAGCACTTGTTGTATGTTAAGGCACTTGTCTCTATACATTTGTAAGGTGCCTTAATGTGTATAAGGTGCCTTACATTTGTCTTTATACATGGGTAAGGTGTATTCGAAGGGGGCTAACTCATAATTTATGTTGGATAAGGCCATGACAACAAGACCTTATGCCATGTATTGGAACAAGCTCTATGTGGCCAACTCATGCTTTATGCCGGGTAAGGTCGTGATAATAGTCCCTTGTGTTGTACTTAAAAGGCTTATTGTAGGGCCTCAATTTTTTTGGACATATGTAATTCCAATCTTATCTAGTGATCTAGTAGGTCGGTGTACCTTAGGTCATACTACATATTATATATTACATGCAAAGCATCAATCCATTTCTATCCATTCTTTTTAATGCTATGAGGTTACCTAGTAGTTTTTGTAGCATTCAAAGTTCCTTAAATAGAAAGGCATGTGAAGTTTGCTTCATGGTGAGTAGCCAACAAATCACCTTAAATTAAAAAATGAAGAACACTCCAAAAAAACAAAAAAAAGAAGGATAATAGTTGGTGGCTTTTTCATTAGTTAGTAAAGCCCCAAGTATTTCCTATAGGCAATGACAATAATTAGACAATAATTAGTCAATTTGATAAATTCCTTGTAAGAGATGCCTAAACAAGTAACAAATAAGATTGATCATTTTTATTTTTTTGACAAACCTCGATTTGGGTTTTTTGAACAAATGTTTTTCAATGTATGGTTGGTCGGTTCAAGTCAATGAAGTAGATCACAAAATGAAGGCAAGGCCTTAATCCACAAATTTGAGAGAGACAAGTCCTTAAGAAGAGAACTATTGGCAACAACTTGAAAATATTGAGTTGTCTAGATGAAATTTGAATAACCAAATATGTGTCTCGTGTAGTGTAGTGGGAAGTTGCCAGCCTAGAACGTCCTTTTGCATTATTTTGGGGTGTAATTGGGTACCTATAATACACAATTTCATCCATCATGGATGAGATTTATTCTTGATTGTTCACTTTTCATCAACTAAAATCTATTCATCATTCATCTTTTATCCATAATAGAAATTCAAAAAGGTGTTTTAGAAAATTCCTCGGGCCTTATGGAGGGTTTGTTTAATTATCATCAAACACAAACAAATAAATGTAGTCCCCTCATAATTATTTTAGTTTATTTAACATCAGTTTGATATACATGACCTTGCGCCCATAGTCATACATCACACTTATTCATACCTTGTGTTTTTAATTTGTAAAACACACTTATTCCTCCCACCAATTTCGAGTTCTCGCAAAAGTTGGACATGAATAAGTTGTTCATGGTGTTTAATGCACTTTTGCCCTCCACTTTGATTGGGCATATTAATGTGACAAAAGTATTCGACTTGATGTTAAGAGGCATTATGTTTTACAAACTATATGCAACAAGAAGTGACATTGTTGAACTCATCCCTTTTGTTCACATGTTTTATGCATTTGAATATCCTTTAAAAAATCTTCATTGTGATCATGATGGTGATGTCACTACCATACCATTGATCAAGGGTAATGTTTAAGACAATTGTTTCAACAAACCATTATTACCATAGTTCATTTTGAGCATTATGATTTACAATTATTTGTTATTCTTAACCATCCCCAATTACATTTGCTTTTAAAAACTATCTTCACTCATTCTTGACAACATTAAAGTCCCTACCTTTCCAATTCAAAATGATAAGTCTCACCATGCAACTTCACAAATGTGTCCTGTGGTCTTCTTTTAGGTTGAGTATTACTTTTGTTGCACCATTTTTGTTAACATTCCTTAATTGATTTTATGATATTGGGTCTTCAAATAGGATCTATGTTATTCATGTCATCCTTTATCAAAGATTTCTCATGAAAAGATATTAGACACGTTATCTCCCTATGATGGGCAACATCCAAACAACTTTTGGGATTTTAACTTGTTTTGTTCAACATGCACCAAAGCTTCTATGATGTTTGTCCCCTCTTTCCAAATTTGACATTTTATTACAACAATTGATTTTTTTCCTTTTGAGGTTTTTAGGCATCTTTTAGGTCTAGGGTAATTCAATAGTCCACATGGGTTTCAACCCATCAACAAGATTTGCTCTCCATTTCTATTGTTGACATTAGTTTCATTTCAACAACTATCATCACCGCAACAACCACTATGAAAAATCATGTATCTAAAAACCTAACCATCATGCAACTATATGTCCTTTTGCAATCGATGTGCAACCAAATTACATATATATTTCATAAAAACATGGTGTATATATAAATAAAATGCCACATTTGAAATTGCATATATGAGATGTATACCGTGGTACAAGGGTAGCTTCAACACATGTTTGTTGAATAATTAATTAATTTTGGTCAAAACTAAAATATTTCCAAAATATTCTCAAAGATTGTTTTAATTCCCTTTTGCAAAAAAAATTTTTTGAAAGAATTTTTTTTTTTTTAAAATCTCAACATTTCTGAAAATAATATAATTAGTGTTGAAGCTGCCAAGGTATGACTTCTTTTCACAATTTTGCTCGACAGTAATGTATGGTTGCATATAATATGTAGGTCATATTTGGACCATGGGTCCATAGAGGTATGCTGTTAAACAATGGCCAATATTTTCATACTTGAGGATAGTAACATATATAGTCAATGCATATTTGACTTCCATTTTCACTTTGGGTTTGCATATTGTCTTGTGAAAACAAATATCATCACATTTTTTTTAAATTAAAAATTTCAAAATAAGCCTTTCCAAGGATTTCACATAATTCTAACAATTTCAGTCACTCCACACACACATACATGTTATATGAACATATATATATATATATATATCCCTTTTATTTTCTATGTGTTATTGTATGTATGTGTATACACATACAAACACATGGACATATATCTATGCATCTCTACATTACGTGACACAAAGCATAATTGTTCACAATTGAAAAGCCAATGTGTTGACCGAATAATGCAAACTTTCAAATGTACACCCTATCATGTGCATTTCCTTGAGCTTTAGGATAAGTAACTTTGTCAAATTAAAATACAACATACAAGATTAAAATAAAATAATAAAATAATAGAATAATGTCTTCACATCGTTTTAAAACAATGTCCAAATAAACATATTATCGGGTGCCACAAAATTCAAAATTTCCAATTTGTTGTAGGAGAATTGCAAAGAAGAGTTCTTGAAGGCAAAATAAATAGAATGTTGATAACAAAAGGCTTACTTGTCATGATGTGTGAAAGACCACCCTACCCAAATTTTGAGTTTATGTTTATGAATCACAATGTAAACAAAACATTTAAATGGTAAAGGCCCCATGTTGCCACACCATGTTTTTTGAATCCTCCATCATGCAAATAACAAGTCAAGGACATAATTTGGTTACCTTGGTTAGTGCTTCTTGGTTCCCAACTTGTTATATATTTGTTAGGCAATGTGAAGTTGGATTTTGAGCCTCCCATCTTATGATGGCATTTTAAGTTCATGGAACACAAGAGCCAAATGTATACTTGGGCAAATATTAGTTTTCCATCATACATTGTGTAGCATCCCCTTCAACCCATTCGAAGTTGGTTTGGCAAGGAACTTAACTTATTGATGGTTACGTTAAACTAGTTTTAAGAAGGTCAAACATAACCAAATCATTTCAATTCCAAGTGAGTTCATTTGGAAATTTTTCTAGAAACAATAATATATAGAAAATTCAATGGGTAAAAAAAGGGTCAATTTAAAGAAAGGGCGAGGGGAGGACTCAAGCACAAGTAAGCCATTAGATATCTCAAGGATACCAAAGTTAAGAGTTAAAGAATTACCACTCACACATCATAAAATTAGGCTTTTAATAAATAAATAATATTATTACTGATTTATTTTTTTGGTGATGTAGACTTTTATAAAGGACATGTACATTTTTCTAGCAATTTAAAAGTGGAATTTATTTTTATGGTCCTCTAAACAATACAATTTAAAATCTTAATTACCTAATATAAATATATTTCAATTAATATTTTGTGTTGAAGGTTCCCCAACCATGATTTTATCATCTTTTGAACATGGATATTTTTTTTAATTTCTAAAACTCATTTGTTCATAATTCTAAAAAAAAATCTTATAAATGTAACCAAGAAAAAAAAAAAAAAAGTTCTAAAAATCCCCTACTTCCACCCATTTCAATGTTACTTTTTTTTTTTCCCATATGGAAAATACAATATAAAAATATATTTTTTGATTTAATTTACTTGCTTGCTTGCACCCATCAATGGAAGTTGCCTACAATAATAATGAACCAAATATCAAATTACTTGATGAATTGGCCTCCTAAAAAAAAATTGTTGAAAGTTAACTTTGTGAAAATAATATCATATACCAAGACATGTATTCTTGCTTTTCAACCTTGAAATTGCAAGGTTGCAAACTGAAAGAAATTTTTTTGATCTTTTTTGTAAAAATCATGTTTGATTAGAGTTGTGGAATATGTTGCAAACTTGATGTACTACCGATTTATATCACAATATAAACCTAATATTAGCTACACCCATGACTCTTATTTGAGCATGTGGCAATGTTCATTACATCCAACATGGTGTACAATTGTTTCTCAATCCCCCATCCATAATTGTCGAAATTGGAACAAATGAGGTCAAAGACTACTTACTTAAATTCAACCATTTGGGCCAATCTTATATACCCGGCCAATTGAAAGCAATCAATTTATGAATAACTCTATTGTTTCCAAAATGGCCAACCGAGGGAGAGAGAAGACAACCCATTTTCAAAGATCTGCAAGAAAAGTTTACAATCGGTATATTTCACAAACCTGCAAAGCAAGGTGCTAGTTCATTGCAATTAGAAAACGAAAGTGGTGATAAAACACTCCCAGATTGAAACTAGGAAGGGAAAGTGTGTAACAAAAAAATCTGGAATTTTGCAACATACTTTCATAGACAAAAGTCATGGGTTTGGAGCATGCATTTTTTCTTGCTCAGCTTCTTCACAACTGGTTGTTGCAGAAAACTGGGGCGGGATCATACGGCAGTAGATTTGAGGCGTCTGGCATCAGACTGTGGAGCAGATCTGAGGCCCCCAAAATCCCAATTGGATACCTTAATGCAAGCATTTGGAGGTCAGTAGTATTACTGCCACAGCAACTGTCACTCTTGTTCTGCATTACGAAACTCCCATCTGAGTCAAGCTGCTGCTGCACAGGTGAGGTATGATTACTATTGAAACTCATATTCCTGGAATTGGAAGAAATCATGTCCATTCTTTCTTGTCTGGTGCTGTTCTCTGAAGCTTTTTCAGGCTCTGAAATTGGATATGGAAGAGAGGAGTGAAGACATAAGCTTTCACTCACAATTTGGTCCAGAGTTGTCGTTCCTGCAAGTTGTGCAACTGAGATGATATCCATGTCTAGTGCTAATTCTGGTGGTTGCTGCAGAGGTTGTGCTGCATCCTCCTCACTGCACTTGCAGAAAGCTTGAATTGTGGTTGGACAGCTGCTGCAGCTGGTAGTGCACTTGATTCCTTTCTGTTGTTGGGGAAGTGGTAGCACATCATGACCTGAATTGTGTCCATCAGCTGCCTCATTCAACACTTCTCCTCTTCCTCCTCCTCTTTCCCATGATCCAGTACCATCACACGCAGCAACTGGATATGCACCATTGTTGCTTATTGTCACACCTTGACCCCATACAGGAACACATGAGGGCTGCTGCTGCACAGTTGATGAGTCCAGCATCATGGCACCACAGTTCACAAATGGAGCAAAATAGGCAGCAGATTGGAGCATGAGGTTTCCAGTTTGTGCTGCTGCCAGTCTAGTGCCATAGCTGCTTGTGCCACATTCCCCGAGTCCTCCATGATGATCATCCTCATCTTGTCCATGTGTTGCAGCACACAACAAATGCATGATGTTGTCAACATCAACTGAATTCAGATTGGCCTCAAAATATGGTACTGGAGTCAAAGAACTCTCCTCATCCTCATCCTCCATCTGTACAAAAACACAGGTACATCCGGCTGCACCGCCAAGCATCAAACCCTAGAGCTAGGTATGCCATCATGATTTCCATGGCCAGGAAGAAGAAGAAGAAGAAGAAAAACACACAACATTCTCACAATCCTCATCAATCAGTGTACCTGTATCTTGCTCCTTGGTGAATTTCTCCAACCAGTGGTATGAGGAGGAGAAGAAGATTCACATGCAAGTTGTTGTGGTGGTGATGGTGATGGTGAATCTGAGTCTTCTAGGGTTCCAGAATGTGAGTGAGATTCGTGGTCTTGGCCAGAAGCTCTGCCGCACTGGCAATCAGCTGTTGTTGTTTCATAAGGTTTCTCAAGAAGTTTAGAAGAAGAAGAAGCAGAAGTGTTATTGTTTTTCTCAATCTGAGCAACCACCTTAGACTGCTGATAGTCACGAAGGACAGTGCAACGGGGTGGTGGTAACATGACTCCTGCAAGGACACATTGATCTGAGGATTCAGAGCCATCATCCATGATCATTTTTGTCTTAATTCTGTGCTTGTGGCGAAGATCTTTCCGTCTCATTGTTGCATTCCAGTGGTTCTTGATTGCATTTTCAGTGCGACCTGGAATGAGCTTGGCAATGTCAGCCCATCTGTTGCCAAGATTGTTATGTGCAGACACAAGAGCTTCTTCTTCCTCCTTGTTCCAACCGTCACGCTGCACCCACGCCCCCCAACATGCAGATCATGGCCACAAGAAACTGTTGAACAGATTCTTCAAGCAATTCTTCTGAACAACGTCTTGCAAATCAAGAGAGAGATCCTGAGCAAATGTCGGTGAAGAACAAAGTTTGTGATCTGAAAATTGTCTCTCTGAGCCTTGCTCGTGATCTTCATTCTCTCAGGTTTCTTTACGGGTTGCAGGGTTCTTTGGAGCTCATGGGTTTTCTTGTGCAGTTTCGATGAGGTTTTTGCAGGTGGGTAGTGCTAACCTTGATGTGAGGGCGAAGATGATTGTGCCAGCGCTCGCGGCATTGTTTGCCAATGCGACCTGTCAAGAAAGTAGCAATAAGAGACCAGCATTGCTGTCCATGCCGCTCCACCAACTCCATCAGGTACCTTCAAAACAAGAACAAGAACAAGAACACACACCCGCAGTCAGGACTTCCTGCTGCTCATTTCTTCTTTAAGAGATTGCAATTTGCTAGAACAACTCAGTCTGAGTGCGAGAACAACTGCAATTGTAGAATACTGCGAGAACGAGCAATCGCAATCTCGCAGCAGAGGGACAGGCACAAGAAGAAGAAGAAGAAGATGGTATCCATACCTGTCTTCTCGAGGGCTCCATTGACCTTTGATGATGTGTGTGTGTCGAGGTCCATGAGCTCTCAAGGACGATGCAGAGCGCTTCAACAGGACTCGCTGCTTCGACTCTGGAAGCTGATCGACATCAGGCTCGGCGTCATATCGTGTCTTCTTCTTCTTTCCGTATGCCTCCCAGCTTGCTGTGAGCTGATGCTGCTGCTGTTGCTGCTCATGGTCTGCAGCTTGAAATGCATCAACCAAAAGCTCATGATCGCTGAAGCTGTAATCCAGCTGCTGGAAAGCACCAGATCCCTGAGCTGCCATGATCTGGTTTTCGACCTGATTCTTAAGCTCTGAGCCCCGTGCGTGTGGGTGAGCTTCCAAGACCGTCACCGATCCATTCTTTGGCCGGCACCACCAATCCGTTGCGCCCTGGCTTAGCGGCTGCAGATAGTTGTAATCTCTCCGTTGCAGCTGTTCACGACTTTCGACCGCCATGAGGCATGGATCCAGCTGCTCCAGTCTGTTGACGTTGTTGGGATTCGCAGACAGTAAGCAGGCCGGTTGGCCGCTTGCAGGATGCAGTGATACCAAGTAATTTTGGATCTGAAGGGAGCACCCTAAGCTCTGGGTGTCGACGTTGTTGAGCTCCAGCTGCATGACGGCGGGGTCGATGGCGCTAGAACCCCCCATGAAGCTGGTGCCGTGCACGACGTCTGTTGCGCCGGTCCAGGCATAATGAGAAGCCGACAGCTGTGCATGAATCTTTCCCGCTTCTGCTGCAGAGAGCTGCATCCTGCAGGCAACTTCTACTAGTTCTGCAAAGTTCTACTGTCGTCCAGGAACTGTATAACTCAATACTGCATCTGCTCTCGGCGACAAAGTCTGCAGCACCACCACCACCACCATACATGTTTTTTTTCCCAACAACAGATTCTCGAGCAGCATCAGATGAAGAAGTCGAAAAAGGCCATGACTGATCACGCGGCCGACCTCCATCCTTTTGCTTCCAGCATTAGAGCACAATATTTATTGCTCCACAGATTATCCTTTCACTGCTTGTTTCACGCAGTTCCCAAAATTCAACACCTGTTTTTCTACTGGTCATGCGGCATGTCCACATGAGTAGTAGTCACATGCAACGCCTCCTACAAGAAGCTGGAAATAACAGCGACGCAGAGCTACTGCATGAGCATCTAATTAGATCCACATGTCGAGCTTCCAATTACCGCTGCAACGACGTCAATGAGGCAATACCCCATGAACAACGTCAAGATCTAAACCAGACATGTCAGATTCACGAGTAACTGATCAATATCAAGGAAGCAGTTAGTGGATGCAATTGCTACAACAATAGACTATAAAATTCTGATCACCTCTACGACTGCAAACCGATCACGCGCTCTAGAAAGATAGGTAAGCAGAGACTCACAGAGCACAAGCTACTCGTGCATGAATATTCACACAACAAACACACGATCTGAGACTCTCTGAGTACTTGATTCAAAACTAACGACAAAAATTATACTCTACAAAAGAAAAAGAGAGAGAGAGAGAGAAGAGAGAACCAGATCCAAAGCAAAAAAACAAAACCTGCAACAAAATCTCTGGGCAGACGACAACACAGAAACAGAGCCCCAAAAACACGCCGCCCTTTTTTTGCTTCTGATCCTCCGTCCGTCCGCACAGGCTTCGTCTGTCGCATACGGTCCTGTATACGTACAGCACCAGGTCGTACGTACATTTGTAAATCAGTATCATACTACATACCTATATTGTACGTACTTTGTAAAATACCGTGTATCTGTATTATTGTTTCTGGGTACATTTTGTTATACGGATTTTTGTGACGGTTCGTCTTCCCCCGAGATCTTTGGAAGCCCAACCGTCACGCTTGCGCAACCGCCGTCTTCTCCGTATCGTCCGCCACGTGTTTTGATCGGACGGTCATTGGCTTTAGTAACTTCCTTGCCCTAATTTTTGGTACTTTGGTACTAATGATGTTCTCTCTCTCTCTCTCTCTCTCTCTCTCTCTTTTTAGGGTTTAGGGTTTAAACCCTAAACCCTAAAATTAAGGGATCTATCAAGTGTGTGCAAAAGAGCTCTAAACTCAAAGCTGTGTGAAGATGTGGTCTTCTCCTATTTACCCTCCTACCTTGGCACCTTCCATATTAATTATATTAATTTCAAAAATGTTGAAATTTTCGAAAAAAATCCTTTCAAATGATAGAAATTTGTGAACCAAAATACTTAATCTCAAGAATATTTAATTTGGTGAAAATGAAAATTCCCAAAATTAAATAAATTATTTGACATACATGTATGTGTTGAAGTTGGCAAGGTGATACAATATTATTATTATTATTATTATTATTATTTTGAACTTTGAACTTTGTTGAGAATTTGTAATGGTTGAGAGATGTTTTAATTTTAGTGTGAGATTGGGAATTTAGCTTTTTTCCCATTGATTAGTTAAGCTACTTCTTTATTGAATGATTGATTAAATTAAATAGTTAATTGGTCAATTAGAATAAAATTTTGATGAAATGTTACTATGTGGTTTTTGGATGGGACTTTTTATTTATTTTATTTTATTTTATTTATTTATTTTGCTGGAAATGGGTTGGGAATTGGATTACAATCAAAGAAAGGCCTTGGGATCTTGGCCTAAAAGACTTTAATTCTTTTAAACATGCTAACCTAAATAAAAAAAAAAAAAGGGAAAAAAAAGGTGCATTTCTTGATCATATTATGTCAATTGTGAATAAGATTTTTACTTTAGCATAACATCATGTCTCGTGTGCAATAGTTATTTTGGCCATATTTGGGATTCTTTTGAATTCCTATGTTAAGTTTGAGATGGTTGTTGTCTTTTGGTGAGAGTGTTATGAGCATGAAACCTCTCAAAATCAAAGAATTTTCAACATGCATAAGGGTTAGAACAACTTATAACAAAAAGAAAATTAAATGTAAGTTTAAATAACGAAAAAGATAATTAAAACAAGGTGATGAAATATGGAAAAAAATAATTCAAATTGAAGTTAAATTTTAACATGGAAACATTGGAAATATGAAATAAAAGAAATAAGGTTAAAATATCATGGGGAAGATTGTGTGTTAATTCTTCTTAGTATGTGCATTAAAGAAGTTATTATTTGGGGTATTATGTGAGGGAGATTTTTAATTTTTAGACTCTATTGTTATTTAAGTTTTTTATATTTAAATATTTGAATAATCTTAAATTTAATTTAAATAATTTGATATTTGCATTGAATTTGACATAATATATTTAATTTAATTTAAAATATAGTTGAAAATGTGAGGAATGATGAAGAAAAGAAGGTGATTATGTTTTACTCAACAAAAATATCATGCATGTTCCAATAATTTTAAAAGCACGTCAACAAACATTTTAATATTAAATCACATTTCAAACAATGAAAATCATGTTTGGCCTTCACAAAATTATTATAATTTTTAAACATTTGGTAAAAAAATTCTATAGGCAAATGAACGTTTAAAAATGAAGTTGTTGAGTTTTTAAATCATAACATACAAGGTGTGTATTGCAACCCAAATAAGTGGACCACCAAGTTACATTTAGACTTTCATCAACTTTTGGTCCTAAACAAATAGATACCACCTTAATCATGTTACCTCTTGTACATTGAACTTTGAGAATAAATTACACAATCTACATCCTATTAATTGAACCTACTAACAATTTTAATATCTAAAGTCTCTTATACATATGTTATTTTTAAAAAATTAATACCTATTATTAGTGCATCCATTACTTTAGTTATTTTGAGTTTTGAAAATAAACATAATTAGATTATAGAATTAATTGAATTACAACAACCAATATATGAAAGCTTATATTTTTACCAATGTAATTTTCAATTACAAAAAAAACGTGTCCCTTCAAGTAAAATATAAAATTGTACCTCATATTGTTGTTAAACTTAGTAAAGGTAATGAGGAGGACCATTTTAATTTATACTTGTTTGAGAACTTAGACATGTGGCCCATTACCTAAAAACTTTCTTAAACGCATTTAAAAATATATATTATACATGACAAGTAAACAATGGTGGATGAATTTCATCCATTTGGATTTGTGCACATTTCATCATAATGAAAAATGATGGATGAATTTCATCCATTATGAATGAAAAATGAATGTTTATGAAAATGAATGTTCATGAAAAAATTCATCCATGGATAATGAGTTAGATGATGATGGATGAATTTCATCCAATATGGATGACAAGTGGACATTCATGGATGGTTTGCATCTATGAACACCAACCTTAAGTAAATTATTTTTTTTCCAAATTAAATGATAAAAGTCCTTACAAATGTCTTATGTGGAGATAAGTTAAGGAATGTCATCCTGCCAACCCAAGATTTACTTGACCTTAACTCCTGGTCTGAAGGAGTGACCTAAGGGGCTTGGGGAAGAGGTGGTAGTCCAGTTTGTCAGTGAGCAAAGTGTGTGTGGGTTCCAAATATCTTCTATTGTTGGTCAGCTCAATTGAAGTGGAATATCATGAGGTACAGAGAGATATTGTGTTTAGATTCATTATAGAGTATATAATAGCTTAAGGGATTTTTATAGGCCCCTAGGTAATAGGCCTCTTTTTATACGAGGATTTTTGGAAGATGATATTTTGGCTTGTGTTGAAACTTGAGATCAGTTATTATAGAGTTATAATATCTTGAAGGATTTTGGTTTCTTTCAGAGGATTTTTTGAAAATTATATTTTTGCATGGTGAAATATTTGAGTTTACATAAATTTTTCTTTTGCCTTAAGATACTTTTTAATGTAAATGGCAGGGCCGTGGAGTGACACACCCCTTGTTTTATTAGTTGTCTTATGTAGCCAAACTGGCAATCATCCACAAGAAGATTGCCACAAGTAGATATGAAAGAAGGAAAATTCAAGAATCATTTTCGTATTTGGGCTACTTGCTTTAAACATCTTGAAGCATGAGACAAACATTATCATGAGCTTAAACATACTTAGGCGCACTTTAGATGGGTCCAAGGTCCAAATTCCTTTGAACCAATTTGGACTCATTTGAAGCAAACTGAATCCTTGAGTTGGACCTTGTCTTGGACCCTAGCTTGAATCTTGGTTCTTCAAATGATGAGCACTCCTCTTTTGCTTTTTTTTTTCTTTAGGTTTGAACCAATTGATTTTCCATCCAAAATGGTGCCATGAAGGTTTAGCCTCTATTTGCCACTTTTTGGTTTTGCACCCTCATCGAAAGGCCATGGGTCCAATTTATGGCTCTCATCCAATAGGATTACTCTATTTCATTGGACCCTAAACCTTGGATCCTCATCTAAAGTGGCCCTTAGATCATGAGCCAAAGGAGGGTTTTTTGTTTTTAGAGCTACTTCTCAGCTTCTAAATGTCAGGGAAATGCAAAGATACACTGACAAGTGAACCAATTTCCTGGTGTTCCACCCTGACATTTAGGGGTTAAGAGTGGGAGAGATTTTCACCTTATCTTTTAATGGGTAGGCCTAAGATTGGGGAATAGGAGTGACATTCATGGATACAAGGTGCCCTTTAAAAACACCTTGAAAGTTCTGGGAGTTCTGTATGATGAAGCTAAGCTAGGTAGTGAGTGTCAAGTGAGACAGAATTCTTATCTTTGCAATTGCTTAACAAAGCGATTTCATAAGTATTTTTTGGGTTTACGAAGTGAAAATGAAAACTGAGGAGAGATATTCAACCCAACAAGGAATCACAGCAGCTTTGCTTGTAGCAGAATGCTGAATGCTGAGACCAGTCCTCCAACATGCTTTCCATGCCCTCCTCATGGAGATACCTACCCTTGTCTCTCTTTTCATGATTGCCAACACTTTAGAACAAACACACAGAGTTTCTGATGGCAAAATCTAATCTTCTTTGATATCTGCAAAAAAACCATCACTCACTTTGATGTCCACTTAGTCCCTAGGTAACTTCACTTCAAGGTCATCATCCTTAGTACCAAAATGAGCAACTAGGGAACTGAAAATTTATGAGGCTAACCCTAGTCAGATCAACGGTAAACCTGGAGGACCTTAACGGGGGACTTGGAACGATAAATAATAGCATGGAAGATACAAAGTCACACCAGAATATTGGGTCACCAGACAAGGTATTAGCTCATAAATCCCCATTATTTGGATAACCGTGATTGAAATAGTGGGTGGGTTGGTGGGCCGAGCCATCCTCACAACCCAACTTACTCCTAATTCATTGGCTTAGTAATCCTTCAAACCCCAATGAATCCCTCAATTTAGAACATACTTAAGAAAAGAAAGGTTCCTTCAAAACACAATAACAATAGCACACATGTTTTGTATAGCCCTTTGCCAATAAGGCCTAGCCCGTTTCCTTCAGCAATAAGGCCAGGCATGCCCTTCAAATTTAAAGGCCCCCGACCGTGCAGCTGCTTAAAGGATTGAGTTTCACTAATGGTTCTCACAATGCCACAATGTGTGCGACTTATGAGAGGCTAATGATCCCTGGACAAATCAAAGAATGTTAACTACAGTGAGGTTGTGCAGAGTACCTAAACTTTTACTAAGGTCCTTAGTTTTCTCTGGTCCTTCCAAAGGCAGAGTCCTGCATCTCTCTTTGGCCTAGCTACTACACTCCTCCCAACAACCCCTTCCCCTCTCTTCTTTTGCTTTTTTTTTCTGCAGAAGCTCCCCCAATGCTTTAAGCTTTTCAATGCTTTCCTTTCTTCTTCTTCTTCTTCTCTTTCTTTTCTTGTTTTTTGGTTTTTTGGTTTTTTTAAAAAATTTAACTTGTCATTGAAGAAGGAAAATAAAACTATTCTTTATTTTCTTTATTTTTTATTTGAATTTCTTTTTGAGTGTTTCTTGTTGCAATTTTTTTATAAAAAAATCTTCTTCTTGTCACATAAGAATTTACTCCTCCATCATCTAAGGGTACTCCTCACAAACATTCAAATTCATGTTCAATATAAAACTTTTGTGCCTTGTATTTCTTTTGTTTTTTCATATTTTCCAATGTGTGCAAGTTAGTGTAGTGTATAAAAGAAATATAAATAAGAAGAACCTTTTAATTAGCATTTACCTATTTCTTTACATCAAAAGTCAACAATAGCTATGTGGTGGTAGTTCTTTTGTTGATTTCCTAAGGTTCTTTCACATAATCAACTTATAGTGATATATGTATTTTTTCTTTCTTGAAATCTTGGTATTCACACTCTCTTTCCATACATGCACTATCACATATTTTGATTTCATCTTGAATCTAAACTCTTGGATCAATTGCTTCACAAGCAATATTGTCATGAACTTGGTTTTCAAAAGAAGTTTTGGTCATCACATCTTTCTTTTTATACATCCATAATCATGGATTTTCATTTCATCCCTAATCTAAACTCTTGAATCAATAGTGTCACAAAAAATATTGTTATGAACCTTGCACCACTATTTTGATACAATCACATAATTTATATCAACTCTAAACTAAACTCTTGAGTTTCCTAATGGTGGGATTGTTTTTGCATTTTGCCACCATTTTTGTATTGTGGTCATTTGAACAATTTTATACATGTCCACAAATTTAATTTTCTAATTTTTCACCCATTTTATTTTTCAAATCAATTTTTTTCAATCCCAATTTGTGGGCCTTGATCACCTTATGCCATATTGCACATATTTAACATGCCTCATTCCATACAATATCCCCATCGGTCATGAATGATTTAAATTAACCATAAAATCAAATGGGAATTATCCTTTCATTTTTAGTAGGAAAATATGGATTGTGGCCACACATAATGAGCAATACCTTCATTGGTGAAGCTTTAAGGTCATTATTAGCATGATTGACAATGCAATACATTTATCATGTTGATAAACCCTCAATGTTCTTATAATGCAATACTCACACAATAACCTTAAGCATAAAATGTATTACAATACAAGCATACAATTGTATTGTGTATTTTGGCTAAGGAGCCCCCTTGGTGCGAGGCATGGTTTGAATATGTGAGTATTGCAACAACTTATTCCTCCATCACCTTAGGTTTATTTCAACCACATTTGGTTCACCAAATGCAATACTTGCATTCGTTCATTTAAAATATTTGATCCTTTTTTTCTTTTCATCCAACATGCAAAAATTGCAAGGAATTTTTGTTTGTTTAAGTTTCCTAATAGGTGCCTCATGTCATCATGGCCCCATGTGAAGGTATTTGTGAAAACTTGGTCCATCATCATTTAAGTCATCATCAAATCATGATTGGTCCATTGTATGCAACATTTTCATCAATGTTGTTTCATGTATTTTCATAAAAGGAAGGGTTTATTATACGAAGCTAGGGGGCTGACTATGTAATGCATACACAATACCTTCATTTATTGTCAACGACATCACAACCTTGGTGGGTGGGTAGGTAAAAGGGATTCATGCAAATACCAACCTCATGTGTATTACAATGTTTTCATTGGTCCCTATTGGCATTGCAACCATGGTGGGTTCCAAATTAGGTAGATAGGTCAACATGCAAGTAAAAATAGGTCAATAGTTTTTTAAATAGGCTAAGGTGGTGGGTATGTTAGTTTGTAAATAGGGGCAAGATGGTAAGTAGGTGGATGTAGTTGGATGAAAAAGAAAAATCCAGGGAAAGGTAAGATTAAGCCCAAAAAAAAAAAAAAAAAAACTTAAATTAAAATATGATAACTTGTTTATTTAAGAAAAGAAA
>Ga0116227_10003064_pt1 | contig 37492 bp, 30 predicted proteins | sample S1TSphgellanicum_FD_89693 | JGI IMG/M metagenome (GOLD analysis project Ga0116227, IMG submission 89693) | Host-associated microbial communities from peat moss isolated from Minnesota, USA - S1T2_Fb - Sphagnum magellanicum MG | ecosystem: Host-associated > Plants > Peat moss > Unclassified...
GAAGCCTGCCCCCGCCGAAGCCTGCCCCCGCCGAAGCCTGCCCCCGCCGAAGCCTGAGCCGGCCGAAGCCTGCCCCCGCGCGACTGGATACGGAATAAACCTCGTCACCCTGAGCCTGTCGAAGGGTGACCCACCGGCGACGTCATCAAGCAAATCCAACGAAGAATGCCCCGTCACCCACGCGAAGGCCGCGAGCAATGTTGTCGGTCCTTCACACGTTCCGGCGGCCCGCGCTCGTCCTAGCGTTCCTCGGTGCCGGCGCCGCCCCGTCCCCCGCCCAGACCGCCCCCGCAGCGCCCCTTCCCACGCCGACCGCCGCGCCGTCGCCGGAACCGTCCCCCGTCCCCGTCGTCACCGCGTCGCCGTCTCCCCTCCCGCAGCCGCTCCTCCTCGATCGCGCGCGCGTCGGGATCGTCCCCGGGACGACGGTTACCGTTCGCGTGAGCGGAGGCGCCGGGACGATCGATGTCGCGGACGCGTCGCCGAGCGTCGTCGACGCACACTACGATGCCGTCGCCCGGCAGCTCTTCTTGACGGGTCGCGCCCCCGGCACCGCGATCGTCACGCTCACCGACGCCGCCGGGGCCGGCGCGACCCTCGCCGTGCTGGTCGCTGCACCCGCAGGCGTCGTTCCAAGCGACGTGACGGTCGAACTCGGCGGCGTCGTGTCGCCGCAGTTCGCCCTGGCGAAGATGCAGAGCGCCATCGCCGCGGCCGCGCAATTGCGCCCCGGCTCGCGCGTGGACGTGCAGCTGCCGCAGCCCGCGGCCGCGCTGCGCCCCGGCGACACCCTCGAGGCGTCGGCGCGGGTGCACGTCGACGGCGCGAATACGTACGTCGACGTCGACGGAACGACGAACGTGCATCTGGCGGTCGACACGCTCGCGCAGCTCGATCCGCAAATCCTGTTCTACAGCGACGATCCGGAATCGCTCGACCCGAGCGCCGACGGCGTGCTGTATCGCAATACGCTCGAGGCGGGGAAGCCCGCGCGTGCCTACGTGTACCACGTCGCCGCGGCCGATGCCACACACGACCTCTACCTCGTCATGCGCACGGCGGCGACGGCCGCACGCGTGCAACTGCTCGGCTACGCGGCGGGGCCCTCGAACGCGTTTGCCTACGTCGGACACGTCGCGACGCTGCAATACCTGCTCGCGCGCGGCGCGCAGGAAAGCAGCATCATCTCGCTTTCGCCGGACCAGCCGTACGTGCAACGCCTCGGCTTCCGAGAACTGAACGCCGGGGAACTCGTCGCCGGTATCTTCGACGCGCGCGTCTTGGACGGCGGCCCCGTAGCATTCGCGGTGGTCTCCACGAGCGCCGGCGCCGATCCGCTCGCGCTTGCGGACGGCCCCGAACTCCCGGGCGACGGCCACGGTCGCCGCGGCGAATTCGATCTGACGACGGTGCCGCCGCTCGCGCTCGCATACACGGCGGGCGCCGCGGATCCGCCGCCGTTTTCGGTCGGCGCGCCCACGATCGCCAATCTGCGCGATCGCGGCCGTCCCCTCGGCGGCGATTACGGCGCGCTGCGCGAGGTCGCGCTGCACGTGAACAATCCGGGTCCCGATCCCGCAAACGTCTATTTTTACGAGCTCCCGGCGGGGGGCAGCGCCACGACGACGATTTGGTTCTCGGGTGACCCGCGGCCGACCGAAATCCCCTGCGTCCTCGAACCCAATCGCTATACCATCAAAGCATTCGCGCTCGCGCCGGGAGAGACGCGCGACGTCACGGGCGAATACATGACGGATGGCACGTCGTCGTTTCCGTTGCAGTTCGGCATGACCTCGACGCCGCCGTCGCCGCCCCCGGGACCGTATTCCCCCGATGCCTGCAATCCGCGCCCGGCGCCGTCGCCGGCCGCCGTGCCGTCTCCGTCCGCAACGGCATCGCCCTGAGTGCTTTCGTACCGTATGATCGACTTCGCCGGGACGCTCGAACCGTTCTCGAGCGCCGATCCGCAACCGCAAGGCGACGAGGTGCCTGCGCGTAAGGGCCTGCGGCGTCTGTCACTCCGACGTGCATCTGCGCGACGGCTACTACGATCACGGCGACGGCAAACACGTGAAGCTGCCGCACGGGCGGGGCTCGCTCCGAGCGGCGGCGCGTGATCGCGGATAACGCTCCGGTCGCGAAAATCGCGCTCTTCGCGTCGCTGCGCGGCTATCGCGCGGCGTGGCTCGGCGGAGATCTGATCGCCGGCATCATGCTCGCGGCGATCGCCATTCCCGAACAACTCGCCACGGCAAAACTTGCCGGTTTTCCGGTCGCGGCGGGACTTTACGCGTTTGCGGCGGGCACGTTCGCCTTCGCGCTCTTCGGCACGAATCGATACGTGTCGGTCGGCGCGGATTCTACGATCGCTCCGATCTTCGCGGCATCGCTCGCCACCCTCGCGACGCTCGGCGGCGCGGCGTATCACGGGCTCGCCGCCTGGCTCGCGCTGGGCGTCGGAGCGATCCTCATCGGAGTCGGGTTGGCGCGCGCGGGCTGGATCGCCGATTTGCTGTCGGTCCCGGTTACGACCGGCATACTCGCGGGTATTTCCGCGCACATCATCATCGGGCAATTGCCCTCGCTGCTCGGCGTCGCGAGTCCGTCCGGCCCGCTGCTCCTGCGGCTGGTCGACCTCGGCGCGCACGTCCGTGACGCCAACGCGTATTCGTGCGCGCTGGGCCTCGCCGTCCTCGCGATCACGCTGCTCGCCGCTCGCATCAACGAACGCATTCCGGGGGCGCTGGCCGGCCTGATCCTCGCCGGGGGAGCGGTCGCGGCGTTCGGCTTGCGCGCGCACGGCGTCGCCGTTCTCGGCGGATTGAACGCCGCGTTACCCGGCTTGCGGCTGCCCCCGCTGCACGACGTCCGGCAACTGATCGCAATTGCGCCGCTCGCGCTCGTGATCGCGGCGGTTTGCGCGCTGCAAACCTCGGTCGTCGTGCGGTCGTTTCCATCCGAGCCCGGCATCGCGGACCGCGCCGGCGGCGACTTCGCCGCGATCGGTTTGGGTTGCGTGCTCGCGGGCTGCAGCGGAACGTTTCCCGTCAATGCCAGTCCGCCGCGCACGGCCGTCGCGCGCAGCGCGGGCGGGCGTTCGCAATTGAGCGGGCTCGTTGCCGTGGCGGCGCTGGCCGCCGTCGCAGCGTTTCTCGCGCCGCTCGCCGCCTACGTTCCGCAAGCGGCGCTCGCCGGCGTCTTGGTGTTCGTAGGATTGCGTATTTTCCGGCTGGGCGACATGAAGAAGATCGCGCGCTATAGCCGCCGCGAGATCAACCTCGTCGCGGTCGGAGCGGCGCTGGTCGTCGTGTTGCCGATTCAGACCGGTATGCTCCTTGCGATCATGCTCTCGCTCGTGCACGGCGTATCGCTCGTGATGTGGCCGCCGGCCACTCAACTATTCCAAATTCGCGGCTCCACGACGTGGTGGCCGCCGACGGACGAAAAGGATCTGGTCGACGTACCCGGCGTGGTCGTGTTCGCGCCCGCGGCCCCCGTCAATTTTACCAACGCGGAATACATCTGCGAGCGGCTCTTGGCAACGGTCGCCAAGGCGTCGCACCATCCGACATTACTCGTGATCGAGGCGGGCGCCGTGTCCGACGTCGACTACACGGGTTCCCAGAAGCTCCAAGCGACGATCGCAGAACTGCGCGCGCGGGGCACCGACGTCGCCCTTGCGGGCCTCATCGTCCCGCACGCGCAAGCCGCCGCCGCCCGCTCCGGCCTCGCCGCCACGCTCGGCACCGACCACATCTTCCGCACTATCCCCGAAGCCCTATCCGCCCTCCAAGCCACGTCACCCTGAGCTTGTCGCAGGCCCGTCAACCGTCGGAGCGCTGGGCCACCGTAACCGTAAGCGCCGCGACGTCGTCTCTCGCTCCCGTCTTCGGGAGTACGGCGTCGATCAACGATTTCGCCGGATGCGAATCGCCCGGATCGGGCGCCTCTGCGAAGTGTTGCTGCAGCAACGCCTCCCCGGCGGCAACGTCGCGCGACCATTCGATCAGCCCGTCCGTGTAAAGCAGCAAGCGCGAGCCGGGCGGCAGGACGATCGTCGAACGTCCACCGTCGCTGAGATCGCGCAACCCGAGCGGCGGCCCGGGCGCGTGCAATTCCGTGACCCGGCCGTCGCCCGTGCAGAGGAGCGCCGGCGGATGACCGGCCGACGCGTAGACCATCGTCATCGCCGCCGGATCGATGACGCCGACGAACGCGGTCACCATCCGATCTTCGCCTTCACTGCGCAGCGTGCGATCCGCCACGTCGAACATCACGAGCGGATCGGCGGCAACTTGAGCCGCCGCGCGAATCACGTGCCGCATGTTGCCCATGAGCACCGCCGCTTCGAGACCGCTTCCCGCGACGTCCCCGACGGAGACGACGATGCGCCCGTCCGCGAGCACGAGTGCGTCGAACCAGTCTCCGCCGATCGCGGCGTCCGTGCGGCCCGCGCGATAGTGACCGTCGAAGCGAAACCCCTCGACGTCCGGCAGCGTCCGGGGCAGCGCCCCGTCTTGCAGCATGCTCGCCACGCGATGTTCGCGTCCGTAGCGGCGTGCGTTGCCGATCGCAAAACCGGCGCGCCGCGCTAATTCTTCGAGCGGCGGCAGGTCGGCGGGCGTGTAGCGGCGCCGATCCCCCGCGGAGACGATGACGATCGTGCCGATCACGTCCTCTTCAACGAAGATCGGCAGAATGACGAACGAACCGAAGCCGAGTTCTTCGGTGATTGCGCGGTACGGCTCGCGGATCGCGGAGCGCACGTAGTCGCGGTCCACGTGCGAACGCAATTGCGGCAGGCCCGTGCGCAGCGCCGCGGCGGTACCTTCGCGATACGAGGCCTTGAGATAGTCGGCGCCGCGGATGCGCTCGATCAGATGCGATTTCGCCGGGTCCTTGTGCCGGGCCGCGACGGTGCTCGGTACGTCGTTTTCACCGAGTAAGACGATGTTCGCCCAGTCGCCGATGTCGGGCACGACCAAATCCAGCAACGTGTCGAAGGTCATCTGCAAGTCGAGCGATTGCGAGAGGAGCGATCCCGCGCGCGCGATGAAAGCCAGAGCCTCTTCGGCGCGCTTGCGGTCGTCGATATCCATCGCCGCGCCGAGCCAGCCCGCACCGGGCAAGTTTTGCGAAACTTTGAGGACGCGGGCGAGATGCCAGCGGTACGCGCCGTCCGACGCGCGCCGCAGCCGGTATTCGATTTCGTACGGTCGTCCCGTGGCGCGGATGCGGTCGACGTTCGGCAGGTCGTCCGGATGGATGACGTCGCGCCATTTCGTGGGCAGTTCGGCGACCGAAAGACCGGTGTACTCCTCGTAGCGCCGGTTGACGTAGACCGGTAGCCGGTCGTCGTTCGTGAGCATGATGATTTCCGGCAGCGCCTCGGTGAGCACCCGATAGCGCTGCTCGCTCTCTTCGAGCCGCCGCATCGCTTCGCGTTGCGCCGCCTCGGCGCGCCGAACGTCCGAGAGATCGACGATGTAACAGATCGAATGGTCGTCGCTGCCCGCGATGCGCGTGCCGCCGATGGATATCGGAAGCCGCGTTCCGTCCTTGCGCACGTATTCTTTCTCGAATTGGGCGAACTTGCCGAGCCGTGCCATCTCGGCGATCGCCGACTCGTCGCGAGCGAGCCATTCGGGCGGGGTTAAGCGACGCCACCCGATCGCGCCGCTTTGCAAGTCCGCCCGCGAATACCCGATCATATCGAGGAACGCGTCGTTCGCGTCGACGATCGCGCCCGCGTCGTTCGCGATCAGGATTCCGACGACGTTCGCTTCGAAGAGCTGGCGCAGGCGCGCATCGCTGACGGAATTCCACGGTTGCGTCGCGGCCGTAAACCTCGACGCAAGTTCGCCCGCGCCGGCCTCAGCTGCTTCCATGGACTCGTCTCAAGGTGCGACCGGTTCGGCGCCACCCGCTCGGTTCCTAGGCGCGTTTCAAGATGACGGTCGCGAGCGGGGGGAGCGTGCACCGGATGGAGTGGGGTTTGTCATGGGCGCCGTGCGGCTGCGATTCGAGCCGGCCGTTCCCCACGCCCGAGCCGCCGTAGCGTTCGGCGTCGGTGTTGATGGCCTCGACGTACGCGCCGCCCGCCGGCACCCCGAGCACGTACTCGTGCCGCACGATCGGCGTGAAATTGGTGGCGCAGACCACGAAATCGTTCGAGTCGCGGGCCCGGCGAACGAACGCGACGACCACGTTCTCGCGGTCCGAGACGATCCACTCGATGCCGGCGGGTTCCGCGTCGAGTTCGTGCATCGGCGCGAGGCCCCGATAGGTCCGGTTGAGGTCGCCCACGAGGTGCGCGATGCCCTGGTGCTTGGGGTCTTCGAGCAGATGCCAATCGAGGCTGCGATCGTGATTCCACTCACGTTCTTGCGCGAATTCGCAGCCCATGAAGAGCAGCTTCTTGCCCGGATGTGCGAACATATAGCCGTAATACGCGCGCAAGTTGGCGAAGCGTTGCCAGTCGTCGCCCGGCATCTTGCCGATCAGCGAACCCTTTCCGTGCACGACCTCATCGTGCGAGAGCGGCAGCACGAAATTCTCCGAGAACGCGTACATGAAGCTGAAGGTGAGCGCGTCCAGCGCGTACGTCCGGTAGAGCGGATCCGTGCGCAAGAATTCGAGCGTGTCGTGCATCCAGCCCATGTTCCATTTGTAACCGAAGCCGAGGCCGCCGCTCGAGACGGGCATGGAAACCCCGGGCCACGAGGTGGACTCCTCCGCGACCGTTACGCTGCCCGGAAATTCGCCGTAGACCGCCGTGTTCGTGCGCTGCAGGAACTCGACCGCGCCGAGATTTTCCCGGCCGCCGTTTGCGTTCGGCACCCACTCGCCGGGCTTGCGGCTGTAGTCGAGATAGAGCATCGAGGCAACGGCGTCGACGCGCAGCCCGTCGGCGTGATAGCGATCGATCCAAAAGAGGGCGTTGGCGACGAGGTAGTTCACGACTTCGTTGCGCCCGAAGTTGAAGATCAGCGTGTTCCAATCCGGCTGAAACCCTTGCCGCGGATCGGCGTGCTCGTACAGGTGCGTGCCGTCGAAGTTACCGAGGCCGTGCGCGTCGGTCGGAAAGTGTCCGGGAACCCAATCGAGCAGCACGCCCAGACCCGCCGCGTGCGCCCGATCGATGAAATGCGCGAAGTCCTCGGGCGAACCGAACCGGCTCGTGGGCGCGAACAGGCCGATCGGCTGGTACCCCCACGATCCGTCGAAGGGGTGTTCGGAAACCGGCAGCAGCTCGAGATGCGTGAAGCCGAGCCCGGCCACGTACGGCACGAGTTCGTCTGCGAGTTCGCGATAGGTGAGATAGCGGTTGCCGTCCGCGCGCTTCCACGAGCCGAGGTGCGCTTCGTAAATGCTGATCGGCGCGCTGCGTTCGCTCGTCGCGGGCCGGGCGGCCAGCCACGCCGCGTCGTCCCACGTCCGGGAGCCGGCCTCGGCTACGATCGAGGCGGTGGCCGGCGTGCGTTCCGACGCGAAGGCAAAGGGATCGGCCCGCAGCGGGAGCCGATCGCCGCCCGGTCCGAGCAGTTCGTATTTGTACGCGCTGCCGAGCGTAACGCCAGGGACGAAGATCTCCCACACGCCGGCTCCGCGCAAGCGCATCGGATGACGCCGCCCATCCCAATCGTTGAACTCGCCGACGACGGAGACGCGCCGCGCGTTCGGAGCCCAGACCACGAACGCGATGCCGTCGACGCCCTCCATCGTCGCCCGGTGCGCGCCGAATCGCTCGTACAGCCGCAGGTGCCGGCCTTCGCCGATCAGATAGATGTCGAGGTCCCCGAGCACCGGTCCGAAACGATACGCGTCATCCACGACGGTCACGTCGTCGCCGATCCTCAGCCGGAGGCGGTACGCAAAGGGCTGCGTCCGGTTCTCGACCGTTCCGGCGAAGAAGCCGGCGGCACTTCGGCGCGAGAGTTCCGCGACGACCGCTCCGCTCGCCGCGTCGATCGCTTCGACCCGCGCTGCGTGCGGCTGGAACGCGCGGATCTCGACGCGTCCCGACGCGGGATCCACGTGTATGCCGAGAATCGAAAACGGATCGCCGTGATCGCCGCGCGCGATCGCGTCGACGGCGTCGTCAGCGAGCACCGGCGGTCTCCGCGGCGAGCTCGCCGATGATGCTGCGAATGCCCTCGAGCGGGATGCGGACCCACGACGGCCGGTTCGCGAGTTCGTAGGACATCTCGTAGAACGCTTTTTCGAGCACGAACAGATCCAGCATGCTTTGCGCGACCTCCGGGTCGCTCGGATACGAGCGCGTGCCGGCGATCGATTCGCGATATCCCGCGAGATACGCTTCCACGCTGCGCCGCTCGAAGTCGTCCGCAAGCGGTTTGAGCGGGGTCGTGTCTTCGGCCCGTTCGGAGGTCGAGCCGCGCAGCGCCGCGACGGCGGAGTAGTTGATCGAGCGGAGCATGCCCGCAACGTCGCGCAGGGGCGACGATTTCTTGCGCCGTTCGGGAAGCGGCCGCCCGGGCTCGCCTTCGAAATCGACGATCATGAAGTCGTCGGCAACGACCAGCACTTGGCCGAGATGGTAATCGCCGTGATAGCGCGTCTTGACCACGTCGAGCCGTTCGAGCGCGGGGAGGGTCAACCGCGCGAGCACCGCGTCCCGGGCGGCGACGAGCCGCTTCGCAAAGTCCGCGACGTCGGCCGGCACGCGCCCGATCTCGCGCTCGAGCGAATCCAGCGCGTTCTCCGCGCTCGCGCGCGCTTGCGCGAGCCAGGCGTCGCGGTCGGCCGCGGTGACGGTCTCGGGTTCGAACTCCGGGTCGCCGGTGGACGTGGCAAACGCGCGATGCATCTCGGCGGTGCGCACGCCGAGCGTGCGCGCACGTCGCAGAAAGATCTCGTGATAGTCGCTCGCGTGCGACGTCCCGCCGGTCATGTCTTTCTGGCGGTCGAAGTAGCGTTCGAGATAGGCGAGCGTCGTCGCCCACGCGTCGCCTTGACTGTCGACGAACTGCTGGACGATTGCAAGCGACGTCGGCTCGCCCGCCTCGGGCCGGTATTCGACGAAGCCGTACAGCGCGGGTGCGTTCGCATACCCGACGCGCGCGAGGAAGCGCGCGACTTCCAGTTCGGGTTGCGGCCCCGGATGGATCTTGCGATAGCCCTTGAGCACGATGCGTTCGTCGATCACGACGGACGTGTTGCTTTGCTCGACGTCCATCCGCCGGACGCGCGGTTCCTTCGCGATGTCGACGTCGTCGAGCGCTGCGGTCGCCGTCGCCACGAAGGTTCCGCCGCGTGCGGACGCGATCGTCTCGCCGCCGCGGACCGCGCTTAGGAGTCCGAGCACGAACGCATCGCTCGCGAAGCCGTCCACGAGAAACCCGCTGCGCGCGCCCGTCCGCGTGCGCGCGAGCGTCGCCCGCGTCTGCGCGGCCGGCCGTTCGCCCGACAGCGTCTCTTCGGCGATCGCCACCGGAACGAAATACGTGCTTTCCGCCCGCACCATCGAGAGGAAGCAGGCCGCCCCGGCGCTTTCGAAGCGCGCCGTGTCGAGCAGCGCGACGCTGCCGAGCGCGACGTCTTTTTCGGAGAACCAGCGCTGCTTCGGCAGGTACGCCGGTAGCACGTCGTTTTCGAACAGCGCGAGCGCTTTGCCGCCGAGCGAAAGCACGAGCCCGTCGTGCGGGAGCACGAGCGTCGTGAGTTCGGGGAGGTCGCCCGGCACGTCGGCGCTCCAGGCCGGCGCCTGCGCCGATTCCGAGAGCAGAAACCAGTAAAACCCATGGCCGGGCAAGGTGATGACGTAGCGATCGCTGCCGATCGCCTGAAACGAACTCCAGCCCGACATCTCGACGGGAACCCGGCCCGCGAATTCGGAGAGATCGAGCGCCGCCTGTTGGGCCGAACGCGCGAGATTCGCAACGCAGAGCACCGCTTCGTTCTCGTAGGAGCGCGTGTAGGCGATCACCTTGCGATTCGCCGGCAATAAGAAATCGAGTTTGCCGCGGCCGAACGATTTATAGCCCTGCCGCACCGCGATCAATTTGCGCATCCAATTGATCAGCGAGCCCGGGCTGCGGCTCTGCGATTCGACGTTGACGCTCGCGTAGCCGTACACGGGATCCATGATCGGCGGCAGGAAGAGTCGCGCCGGGTCGCTGCGCGAGAATCCGCCGTTGCGGTCGATCGACCATTGCATCGGCGTGCGGACGCCGTCGCGGTCGCTCAAATAGATGTTGTCGCCCATCCCGATCTCGTCGCCGTAATAGACGATCGGCGTACCGGGCATCGAGAGCAGCAGCCCCGTGAGCAATTCGATCCGGCGCCGGTCGTTTTCCATCAACGGAGCGAGGCGCCGGCGGATGCCGACGTTGATGCGCGCGCGCGGTTCGGTCGCGTAGATGCGGTACATGCTGTCCCGCTCGCGATCGGTGACCATCTCGAGCGTCATCTCGTCGTGGTTGCGCAGGAAGATCGCCCACTGGCAGTTGTCGGGAATCTCCGGTGTCTGACGCATGATGTCGATGATCGGATAGCGATCCTCTTCGGCGATCGCCATGAACATGCGCGGCATCAGCGGAAAGTGGAACGCCATGTGGCACTCGTCGCCGTCGCCGAAATATTGGCGAACGTCCTCGGGCCACTGGTTCGCTTCGGCGAGGAAGACCTTGTCCTCGTACTCGTTATCGAGGACCGCGCGCATGATCTTGATCACGCCGTGCGTCTCGGGTAGGTTCTCGCAGTTCGTCCCTTCGCGCTCGCAGAGATACGGCACGGCGTCCAGGCGCAGACCGTCGACGCCCATGTCGAGCCAGTAGCGCATCACGTTGGTGATCGCTTCGATCACGCGCGGATTGTCGAAGTTGAGATCGGGCTGGTGCGAAAAGAAACGGTGCCAATAGTATTGACCGGCCACCGGGTCCCACGTCCAGTTCGACGTCTCCGTATCGGTGAAGATGATGCGCGTGCCCGCGTACTTCTTGTCGGAATCGCTCCAGACGTAGAAATCGCGCCAGACCGAGCCCGGCCGCGCGCGCCGCGCCCGCTGGAACCACGCGTGCTGGTCCGAGGTGTGGTTGATCACGAGTTCGATGAGCACGCGGATGCCGCGATCGTGCGCGGCCTTCACGAACGCGCGGAAGTCGTGCATCGTGCCGTAGGCGGGATTGATCGCGCGGTAGTCGGCGATGTCGTATCCGTCGTCGCGCATCGGCGATGGGAAGAACGGCAGCAGCCAGATGCACGTGGCGCCGAGATTCTTGATGTAGTCGAGTTTCTGCGTGAGTCCGGCGAAATCGCCGATCCCGTCGTCGTTCGCGTCGTAGAACGCCTTGACGTGGACCTGGTAGATGACGGCGTCCTTGAACCACAGCGGATCCGTATCGATCACGCGGGCACTCGCAGACGGAAAATCGCGGCCGGGTTGAGCTGCGGGTCGAGCCGCCAGCGGTGGGACGATCCACGCCAGCTCTGCTGCGTCTCTCCGAGGAGTTCCTCGACCTCGTACGTCTGGTCGTCCGCGATGCCGTACTCGCCGGTCGGCAGCCAGAGTACGGGATCGTGCGCGGCGAACGGATCCAGGTTCACCGCGACCAGTACGACGTCGTCGTCCGTGCGTTTGCCGTAGAAGATGACGGCGTCGTCGTCGGCACGGTAGAACGTGACGTTGCGCCAATCCTGGAAGGCGGGATGTTCGCGGCGGATCCGATTGATCCGGGCGATCTCCGCTTTGATGTTGCCCGGGGCGTCCCAATCGCGAACTTTGATCTCGTACTTTTCCGAACCCGCGTACTCTTCGCGGCCGGGGAGGCCGGCATTCTCGCAGAGTTCGTAGCCGCTGTAGATGCCGTACGCGCTCGCGAGGGTTGCTGCGAGCACCAGCCGGATCACGAACGCCGCCCGGCCGCCGGTCTGCAGGTACGGCGTGAGAATGTCCGGCGTGCTCGGCCAGAAATTCGGCCGGTAGAATTCGGCCGTCGCGGTCGTCGCGAGCTGCGTGGCGTATTCGGTCAGCTCCGCTTTCGTATTGCGCCACGTGAAGTACGTGTAGGATTGGGAGAAGCCGATCTTCGCGAGTTCGTTCATCACCTTCGGACGGGTGAACGCTTCGGCGAGGAAGATCGTTTCGGGATGGCGCGCGCGCACGTCCGCGATCATCCACTCCCAAAACGCGAACGGCTTGGTGTGCGGATTGTCGACGCGGAAGATGCGGACGCCGTGCCCGATCCAGAACAGGACGACGTCGCGCAGCGCGTCCCAGAGCGCCGGCGCGTGCGCGCCGAACCAGTTGAAGTTGACGATGTCCTGATATTTCTTGGGCGGATTTTCCGCGTATTTGATCGTGCCGTCGGGCCGCACGGTGAACCATTCCGGACGTTCGCGCACCCATGGATGGTCGGGCGAACATTGCAGCGCGTAGTCGAGGGCGACCTCGAGGTTGTTCGCGCGTGCCGCGGCGACGAAGCGCGCGAAATCGTCGATCGTCCCGAGCGCGGGCTCCACCGCGGTATGGCCGCCGGTCTCGTTGCCGATCGCCCACGGGCTGCCCGGGTCCGTCGGCAGCGGGTCGAGCCGGTTGTCGCGGCCCTTGCGAAAGGCCCGCCCGATCGGGTGGATCGGCGGCAAGTAGACGACGTCGAAACCCATCGCACGGATGTCGCCGAGCCGGCGGGCGGCATCCGCGAGCGTGCCGTGCACGCCGGGCTGCGTGCCTTGCGAGCGCGGAAAGAGTTCGTACCACGCGCCGAACCGCGCCTCGCGCCGTTCGACGTTTACGCGCAAGAGCGGCGAGCGCGTCGCGCGGCTGCGATCCGGTGCGCGACCCGCGAGCTCCGCGAGCGGCTCGCCGAGCAGGATCTCGACGCGCGCGTCGTCGTTCGGACGCGTTTCCACGTCGCGGATCGCCGCGCCCAACTGCGCGCGCAAGGTTCCCCGCGCGCGTTCGTGCGCCGCCCCCAGCAGCGCGAGGCCCTCGAGGACCTCGACCGCGAGCGACACACTCGCTTCGCGCTTGCGCGCGACTTCGTGACGCCACGTCGCGAACGCATCGGGCCACGCCTCGATCGCATATTCGTACGTCGCGACGCGGTCGACCGTGAAATGCCCGGCAAAACGGTCGTTCTCGACGAGTTCGAAGGGCGCTTCACGGAAGCGGTCCGCACCCGCTTCGCGATACAGGAGCGCGGCCGCGACCGCGTCGTGGCCTTCGCGGAAGACGTCCGCCGTGACGTCCACGCGATCTCCGACGACTCGTTTGACCGGATGCCGGCCGCCGTCGATCTGCGGCGCGACCGCTTCGATCACCGCGACGAGCGCGTCCGCTCGCGCATCGCGCGAGGATTCGCGCGCGGATCCGTTGCCGGCCGGGCGGGCGTGGCGCGCGGCGCCGCGCGTGAAGACGCGCATTTCGAGCGGCTGTAATTCGATCCGGTCGCCGTCGGCTAGCAGGCGTTTGTGCGGTGCGTGCGGCGTGACGTCGACCGGCACGCCGTCGAGCGCCTCCAGCAGCGTCGTCGCGTCGACGGCGGCGACGGCGTCCGTCCGCGGATTGAGCACCGCGAGCGCCGCGCCGGAAGCGCTCGCCGCGGACCGCAAGAGCGTCACGGCGCCGTCGTCGCCCGGCGCGAGCGCGCGCTCGGCGCCCTCTTCATTGAGTACGGGGAGCGCGGCCTTCATCGCGTTGACGCCGGTGACGAACCGCGTGAGATCGAAGCGCGGCTTTTCCCAATCCTCCGGCCGCGTCGTCACGACGTCGAGCTTGCGTTCGAAGCCGAACTCGTACCCCATCGGCATCATCACGCCGCTCGAGAAGAACGCGGCGAAGAGATAACGGAACCGGTATTCGGCTTCCACGTCCGCAGCCGGCCGTCCGGCCAATTCCGCCGCGAGCCGCGGCGTGTCGTGGCTTTCCGGAAAGGCGATCGACGGCGCGACGTGGCGAAACGACTCGTATTGATCGAGCAGCCAGCTCGCACGAAAGTCCCACCACTTCGAACTATTGAAGAGGTAATCGAAGCCGGCATCGCCGAGTTGCGCGATTTCCTCCGGACGGCAACCGAGGGTTTCGGCGGCGAAGAGGACGCTTGGGTCCACGGCGCGCGCGGCGGCGATGATCTCGCTCCAGACCGCGCCGGGAACTTTGTATGCCGCATCGCAGCGGAAGCCGCGCACGCCGAGGCCCAGGTAGTGCCGGACGACGTCCGTGAAGAAGGCGACCATCTCCGCCCGCGCCGGGCGTTCGGAGAAGTCCAGTTCCGCAAGATCGTCCCACACCGTCACGACGTCGGGATCGTCCGGGTCGACCGCAGAGGGCGCCGCGATCGTGCCGTCCGCCGCGCGCGCATACCAGCCGGGATGTGCCGTCGTCAACGGCGAGTCGTTCGCCGTGTGATTGATGACGAGATCGAGCATGATCGCGAGTCCCCGAGCGCCCGCCGCGCGCGTGAGGTCGCGCACGATGTCGTCCATCGGCCGCGCGTCGTCGCCGCGGAGCGCGGGATTGAGCGCGTAGTAGTCGCTGACCGCATACAGGCTCCCCGAGCTGCCGGTCGCGTGAATCGGGTTGACGTACACCCACGTGAACCCCATCGCCGCAATCCGGTCGAAGTGCGCCGGCCACCGCGCGACCGGTCCGGCAAGCGTCGGAAAAAGATTATACGCCCGAGGTCCCATTTCCGACGTCCCTTACCCATCCCCAGCCCCCGACAAGCCCCCCTTCCGCCCGTCATGCTGAGCCCGTCGAAGCACGTCATCCTGAGCTTGTCGAAGCATGTCATCCTGAGCGTGTCGAAGCATGTCATCCTGAGCTTGTCGAAGCATGTCATCCTGAGCTTGTCGAAGCATGTCATCCTGAGCTTGTCGAAGGATGGGTAGGCTCCCATCATGGCAAGCCAAGATTCCGGCAGCACCGTCGACCTCTCCGAGAGCGAGGAGAAGGAGGTCGAGCAGCGATCTCCGCCGCGCGCCGCCGTCGTGTTCGAGACGATCCGCCGCGAGGGCGAGACCGAATTGCAGCGGCCCGTGTTCTCACTCGCGCTTTCCGGGCTCGCCGCCGGCCTTTCGATGGGCGCGTCGCTCGCGGGCGAAGGCCTGATCCGCTCGATGCTCCCCGACGCGCAGTGGCGGCCGCTCGCGGTCAGTTTCGGTTACACGCTCGGCTTCCTGATCGTGGTGCTCGGCCGTCAGCAGCTCTTCACCGAGAACACCGTCACCGCGATCCTGCCGTTGCTCGACGATAAGGGCAAGCTCGCCACGCTCGCCCGCGTCTTGCGACTCTGGGTCGTCGTGCTGACGGCGAACATCGTGGGCGCGGGCTGTTTTGCCTTCGCGGCCGCGCATTCGAACGTTTTCTCCGAAGACGTTCGCAGCACGTTCGTCGCGATCGGCCGCGAAGCGGTGGCGCCGGGCTTCGGCAGCATCCTCGTCCGCGGCATCGCGTCGGGTTGGTTGATCGCGCTGATGGTCTGGATGCTCCCGGGAGCCGACACCTCGCGACCGCTCATCGTGCTGCTGATCACGTATTTCGTCGGGCTCGGCTCCTTTTCGCACGTTATCGCAGGCTCCGTCGAGACGCTCTACCTCGTTGCAGTCGGCGACCTGTCTTGGAGCCGATACGCGCTGGGATTTTTGCTCCCCGTCTTCATCGGAAACGTGATCGGCGGCACGTCGCTCGTCGCGCTCCTGAATTACGGCCAAATCGTGGCCGAGGGCTGACGTACCGAACGTTGAAAACGGCCGATAACCGTAAGGTACGAGCTGTGCCCGACGATAATTCCATGAGGGGGTTCCTGTTTGTACTCGACGGCGAAACTTGTCCCGCAGCTTCGCGCGTCGATCGCGGCGCTCGCGATCATTTCCGCCGTGGCCTTCACGCTTTTGCTGCTGGTCTTGAGTTTCGCCGGCGCTCAGGTCGACGGCGCGCAAATGATCCAGCGCAGCGGCGAGCAGCGTGCCCGCGTGCAATCGATCGCATACCAGCTGTTGGCCGTTCGTGCCGGTACGGCGGAACTCAATTGGCGCGCCCGCGTCGAGGCGACGATTCAAGGGATGGCCGACGTTCGAGCATTGCAACGCCGCAATCCCCAATATCTGGAATCGCCGCGGGACCGCCAAGGGAAGACGATCCTCGACCGCGACATCGCCGCCTACGTCGCGTCCGCCCGCGACTTAGAACGTGACCCGCGAGCGGACGCGTCCTTCGCGCGGCTGCAACGAATTCGCCCGGTGTTACTCGGGGAGTTCGGGTCTTCCGTCACCTTCGTGACGGGCGTCGTCGCCATGCGCGCGCGCGTACTCGCGTTCGTCGTCCTCGCCGGGATGGTCGTCTTGTTGGTGACGATCGTGCTCGCGTGGAAGAAGCTCCTCGCTCCCGTCGAGCGCCGCAACCGCGATCTCCTCGCACAATTATCGAACGAATCCTCGCGACTGATCTCCTTTTTCGAAAAAAATCCCGACGCGATCGCCATCTACGATTTGGGCGGCTATTTGCTCGACTCCAACCCGGCCCGCACCAAGCTTCTCGGATTGGATAAGCCCGGCAGCGAGACGCAGATCGGCCGGCACATATCGACGTTCATGAACGCGGTCGAGCCCGAAGGCCCCCTGGCCGCGTTCGACCGCGCGACCCGTGGCGAGACCGCCACGTCGAAGACGCGCCTCCTCGGCGACGCCGACTGGATCGACGTCGAGTCGACGCTATTTCCGTACGAAGTCGACGGCAAACTCGCGGGCGTGATCATCGTTTCGAAAGACGTTCGGGCGCTCAAGGCGGCCCGTGCCGACCGCGACGTCCAAGCAAAACGCATTACGGCCCTTTACGATATCGCCGCCGCTCGAGGCCGGACGTGGGAGCGTCAGATCAGCGACGCGCTCGCGCTCGCCAGTTCGCATCTCGGCTGCGAGTGGGGCGTGATTACGGAAGTGGTCGAGGATACGGTCACGGTCGTGGCTTCGGTCGGCAAATCCGGAGGACTAGAAGTCGGCGACGCGTTCCCGATCAGTGAAACGCTCTCGGGTGCGATCATCGTTCAGGATGACGTTTGGGAAATCGACGACCTCCTCGCCTCCGGTTTTTGGGAACGCAACTTGCGCAACCGAACCGGCTGGCGCAGCATCGTTGCGATCCGAATCACCCTCGACGATTCGGTCTACGGCGCGTTCGCGCTCGGCCACCCGGCGCCGCGAACGACGCCGATGCGCGAGATGGATCGCGATTTCGTGCGCGCCGTCGCCACGCTCGTCGGATCGATCATCGCGCGCGGGATCCAGGAGAAGAAACTCGACGCGCTGGCGTATTTCGATGCGTTGACGGGCCTGCCCAATCGCGTGCTCGTGCACGACAAGATCGAAGAGATGATCGCAAGCGCCCGGCGCCGGCAGTCGGTCTTCGCCGTGCATTTCATCGATCTCGACAGATTCAAGCAGGTGAACGATACGGGCGGGCACGCGGCCGGCGACGAGGCCTTGCGGCTGGCGGCCCGCCGGCTGCAGCAATGCGTCCGCGAATCGGACACGGTGGCGCGGCTCGGCGGCGACGAGTTCTTGATCTTGCAAGGCTTCGGCGAGGATGCCGAGGACGGCGAGCCGGCGGCCGATCTTCCGAAGCGAATCATCGAATCGATCGAGAAACCGTTTGCGATCGGGGGACGCGTGTACGACCTCAGCTGCAGTGTCGGGGTCAGCTACTTTCCGGCGGACGGGCTCGACGCTCCCACGTTGTTGGGCCGCGCGGACCAAGCGATGTATCGCGCGAAATTGAGCGATCGCCTGGAGCAGGCGACCGCGGGATCAGGCGGCGCGGCGCCCGAGGTCGCGGGCGGCGGCGAGCGAGATCCGGATGCCGTCGTCGTATGACGTGGGCCGGAGATCGCCGAGGACGGCGCGTAAGCGCGCGTCGTCGAGGATGACCGGCCTCGTCTGCAGGTAGTTCATCTCGACGAGTTCGCGCAGGAGCGGGTTGAAGAGTCCCAATCCGCGGAGGACCGCCTTGTTCGCGACGAAGAGCTTGGGCCGCGCACCCGCGGCCGCGAAGATGCGCTCGAGCATTTCTCGCGCGCCGATCGTGCCGGAACCGGCAAAGTTGAATGCGGCGCCGTTCGTGCGCGGCTCGTCGGCGACGGCCACCGCGAGCCGCCCGGCGTCGGGCGTGAACACGTACTGACGCGGCCCGTCGAGCGGGCCGACGACCACCGCGCGCCTCCCCGCGGCCGCAGCGGCGAACGCGTCGCCGACGAGGCTCTTGTCGACGTTCGGCCCGTAAAAATCCGGCAAGCGCAGGATCGTCGCGCGGATGCGCCCCGCAGCGTCGGCGTCCAGGACGAGGTCCTCTTGCGCTTTCCGCATCCGGCCCTTGAAGGTGTGCGGCTCGCGCGGATGGCTCTCGTCGATCGTGGGTGCGAGCGGCAAGCCGTACGGGTAGACGTTGCCGATCAGAACGATCTTTCCGGCGCCCGCGCGCTCGGCCCCCGCGAGGGTCGCGCGCATGAGTACGGGGTGCAGTTGGAATTGCCAGTACGGCACGCCGACCGCGAAGACGATCGTTTCGACCCCCCGGGCGGCGGCTTCCACCGACGCGGGGTCTGCGGGATCCCAGGTCATCCGCTCGGCCAGCGGGTCCGAGCCGAAGGCGCGTTCGAGCGCAGCGGCCGAGCGGCCGACTACGCGGTAGGGACGCCCTTGGCTCCGGAGTTCGGCGGCAACCGCTGCGCCGATCGCCCCGGTCGCTCCAAAGATCGCAATCTTGTCCACGCCCATCTCCTTAACAATGTTCTCTGTTAGAACAAAGTTTAGTAAACTGCGTTCAGTATACGTTGACTGTTCAATTTGTCAAGGGTAGACTTGCGGCATGGGAATCGCCGAGCGTCGAGACCGCGAGCGTGCCGGCGTCCGGGCGCGAATTTTGGAAGCGTCGCGGGCAATCGCGTTTACCGAAGGCGCCTCCGCCCTCACGATGCGCAAGATCGCGGAACGCATCGAGTACTCGGCCGCCTCGCTCTACCAGCATTTTGAAAGCCGGGAGGCCATCGTTCGCGAGCTCTGCCGCGACGGGTACGCTGCGCTGCTCGCGTCCGTCGCGCCGGCCGCCGCCGCTGCGGATCCGCTCGAACGCCTCATCGGCATCGGACGCGCCTACGTCCGCTTCGGCATGGCCAATCCCGAGCTGTACCGCTTGATGTTCATGGAGGACGCGGCCCTGACCACGGCCCTCTACGGCGCGCTCGAGGAGGCCGACGGCTCCGGTCGCGCTGCCCTCGCGGCGCTGGCAGGCGCGCTCGACGAGCTCGCCGCCGCCGGACGCCTCGCCCCCGGCGCGAACACCGCTCGCTTAGCCGATGCGTTCTGGGCCGCCGTCCACGGAATCGTGAGCCTCAAGCTCGCGTGCCCGCACTTCCCCGAATCCCCCGCCGAAGAACTCACCGAAACAACCATCACCCTGCTCCTCCACGGCGCCCTCACCCGCCCGTCACCCTGAGCTTGTCGAAGGGCCCCGTTCGCGCCGTCTGTTTCGATCTCGACGGCACGTTGATCCGATCCGAGGAAATTCGTGACGGCGTGCGGCGCGCGTACGTCGCCGACACGGGCGGCGTGTGGTCGCCCGGCGCCGACCGCGACATGACCGGCATGCATCTGCTGGGTTGGGCTCGCTACATGCACGATCGGCTCGGCGTGCGCCGCTCGCCGTCGCAAATCGCGCGCGAACTCGAAGCCCGTATCGAGGCAATTTACCGTGAAGGCATTCCGCTGGTCGCGGGCGCGCGCGATGCGCTCGCGCGCTGCGCGGAGCTGTGGCCGCTGGCGCTCGCAACGGGCTCGACACGCCGATTGATCGAACTCGTCCTCGACCGCGGCAGTCTACGCGAATTTTTTCGCGTGACCGTTTCCGTCGACGACGTCGCGGCGGCCAAACCGTCACCCGACGTCTATCTGCGCGCCGCCGCGTTGCTCGAGACGGATCCCGCGCGGTGCGTGGCCGTCGAAGATTCGGCCAACGGCGTCATGTCCGCCTACGCCGCGGGTATGGGCGTCGTCGCGATCGCATCGCCCGGCCCCGCTGCCGAAACCCTGCCGTCCGTCGTCGGCGTCTCGATCGACCGCCTCGCAAACCTCTCGCCCGACATCATCCGCCGCGCCGCGCGCCCCATCGTTCCACAAACCTGAGTCCGTCGAAAAAGTCTGTCTCCCTGAGCCTGTCGAAGGGCGCGCTGCACCCATGATCGACATCCACACCCATCTCCATCCACCGCGCCTCTTTGCCGCCATCCGGCGCTGGTTTGCGGAACGCAGCGATTGGGCGCTCGAGACGCAGCCGACGGAACCCGCCGCCGTTGCGGCCGCGCTGCACGACGCCGGCGTCGAGCGCTTCGTCTTTTTCAGTTACGCGCACAAACCGGGAATCGCGCGCGACCTCAACGATTGGCTCGTTCGAACGGCACGCGAACTCGGCGGCGCGGGCGTGCCCCTCGCGACCGTCCACCCCGACGACGCGTCGTATCTGCACGATCTGCACGCCGCACTCGACGGCGGCTGCCGCGGCCTCAAGCTGCACGAAGACGTGCAGCGCGTGCACGCCGACGACGCGCGACTCGCTCCGGTGTACGACGAATTGGCCGCGCGCGGCGCGTTTCTGCTCGTGCATGCCGGTTCGATCCCGTGGGAATACGTGGCCGGGGCGGGACTCGCGCGCGTCACGCGCGTGCTCGAACGTCACCCGAATCTCAACGTCGTCGTCGCGCACTACGGCGCGCCGGATTCCGAAGCGTACTTCGCGGCCATGGACGCGCATCCGCGGCTGCACCTCGACACGACGATGGTTTTCGCGCGCGATTCGCCGGTACGCGGCGACGTCGGCGCCTTCGATGCCGCGCCGATCGTCGCGCATCCCGATCGCGTGCTGTACGGCACGGATTTTCCGAACGTGCCCTACGAATACGAGCGCGAGTTGCGCGGCATCGAGGCGCTCGATTTGCCGCCGGACGTGTTGCGCGCCGTGCTGCACGACAACGCCGCGCGCTTGCTGCGCGAAGCCGAGGGCGTTCGGACGTAGCTTCCGAAATCGCCGCGATGCACTATCCCACTCCCGAAGCCGCCGCGGCCGCGTACGGCGTCTCGACGATGTTCGAAGCGAACGGACGTACCGGACTCGTCGATCTCGAGCTGATCGCGCATTTGCCGGAGGCGAAGATCGCGGGTCGCGCGCGCACGGTGTTCTGCGGGCAGGACGATAACCTGATGGTGCCGGCCGCGATCGCGGCGGTACGCCCGGGCGAGATCCTCGTCATGCGGATGCCCGAGAGCCGTCCGGTTTCGTTACTCGGCGAATTGCTCGCGACGCAATGCGTCGCGCGCGGCGTGGCCGGCGTGCTCGTCGACGCCGCGATTCGCGACGCGGTCGCGATCCGGGAACTCGGCCTGCCGGTTTGGTCGCGCTACGTGCGCGCGCGCAGTGCGTCGAAGACGCACGTCGGCGCGCTCGACGTGCCGCTCGAGATGGGCGGCACGTCGATCGCCCCCGGCGACCTCATCGTGCTCGACGGCGACGGCGCGCTCGCGATCGAAGCCGCTCGCGTTCCCGCGGCCGTCGCGGCGGCGGCAAAGCGCGATGCCGCAGAAGTCCTCAAGCGCGCCCGCTACGCAAAGGGCGAACTCTCCTACGATCTGGACGGCCTACGCGCCCTGGTCGAAGGATGGGCCGAGAACGACACCCCTGGGTAAGGTACGACATGCACGAAAAACACGAAAACCACGGCGCACACGCGCGTGAGAACGACGAAGAAGCGGAGCGCGAAGCCGTCTTCGCGGCCGACGACACGGGGCTCGTCGCGCAACAGGGCCGGCTGCACGAGGTCCAAGTCGAGGACGATGGGGAACGGAGTTCGCCATGAACCAATCAGACGTCCAAGCGCACATCGAGGAATTGGTCGCCGAAGAGCACCGGCTGCTCGACCATGCGGCGGAAACGCCGCTCGACGCGGCCGGCCGGGCTCGGCTCGCTGAAGTGAACGTTCAGCTCGATCGCTACTACGATCTGCTCCGTCAGCGGCGCGCCCGCGCCGAATTCGATCAAGATCCGGAGCGGGCGCACGTGCGCTCGGCCGATACGGTCGAAAAATACCTGCAATAGGCCGCACGCGCGCGCGGACATTCGTCGCCTCGAGGCGAACGTTTGCGCTCAATGAAAACGCTACGCGCGCTCGTCGTCGTCGCGCTTCTTGTCGTGGTCGTCGCATTGCTCATCGGCCGGTTTTTGGTGGCACGCCGCCCGCCGTTTGGGGATTCGATCGCCGTTTACTATGCGAAGTCCGACGGGACGACGCTCGGCAAGTGGTCGGTATCGCTGAGCCCGGACGCGCGCGATCTCGCGAGCGTGGCGTTTTACGCGACGGAGCAGGCCGTCGTGGGGCCGCCGCCCGACGTGATGGCCGTTCGCTTTCCGAGCGGAACGATCGCCCGTTCGACGCACGTTACCGGATCGACCGCGACCGTCGATCTTGCGGGCGCCGTCGATACCGCGCAGAGCGGTAGCTTCACCGAAAGCGGCGAATTCAAAGCGCTCGTTTGGACGTTGACGTCGTTACCCGGCGTGTCCGCCGTACAGATTACGATCGACGGCGCCCGCGTCCAAGCGCTCCCCGGAGGTCACCTTGAGCTCGATGAACCGCTCACGCGCCAGAGCTGGTAGCGGGGTTTTCGCGTTTGCCGTCGCGCTCGCGTTCGCGTGGGGCTCGGCTGCGCCTGCGCTCGCGCAGACCGCGTTCGCTCCCGATTATTGGTTCGCGGGTACGCACCTCTCGTTCGACCGGCCGCAATTCCGCAGCGGCGCGCTCGCGGTCGCCGGCGACGACACCGGCCTCGGCCGCTTTCTCGGCAAGCTCAACGCGACGCTGTCGTATCAGCCGGGTCAGAGCTACGTCGTCGTCACCTCCGGCGACCGGCGGGCGATCGCGTTTACGATCGGCGACGCGCGCTACGACGTCGCGGGCGTGACCCAGACGGCGGCGTTCGCGCCGTACGTCTCCGGAGGCGCCGTCTATCTTCCATTTGCCGACCTCGCGCGCGCGCTCGACGTCGTGCCGGTCGACGACGACGGGGGCGCGACCGTCTTGCAACCGCAGATCGCGTCGCTCGACGTGCGCCCGCAGGGTCGCGTGACGATCGTGACGTTGCGCGGGGCCTCGACGCTGCACTTCAAGCGGCTGTCGGCCGACGGTGACGATCGCCTGTCGCTCGCGTTCACGGGGATCGCATCCACGCTCGAACGCGATCGCGAATTGGCGGGGCCGGCGCTGCTGGGCGTAACGATCGCCGTGCGCGGGACGCCGCGCAACCCGACGACCGTGGTCGATTTCCGAGGGGCTCCGAACGGGACGAGCGCGCTCGTTCCCAGCGACTCGGCGAATGCGGTTTCGGTCGCGTTTGCGCCGGCCGGCGTCGCGCTCGGCGGCACGGCAATCCCCGCGGCCGGCGACGCAACGGTCGCGATCGCGCCGCTCAATGCCGCGCCTCCGGCGCCGTCCCCGCCGCCCGTTTCGGCGGGCGGGCCGCAAACCGAAGCGACGCCGACGGCTCTGGGCCTGCCGCCGGCCGGCGTCGACGACCTGCACGTGATCCCCATCGACCAAGGCCTCGACGTCGCCCTCGGCATCACCGGCGCCGTCACCTACGAGTGGCATCGCTTGACCGATAACCGCTGGTACGTCGACCTCAAGCCGGCGACGCTCGCGATCGACGCGCAGACCGTGCCCGTGCAGAATGACGCGGTCACGTCGCTGCGCATCAAAGGCTTCGTCGGCCCGACCGACCATCTGCCGACGGTCCGCGTCGCTTTGACCCTCGCGACGCCGCGCATCGTCAGTCTGGTGCCGACGGATACCGGCCTCACGATCCACGTCGACCGCCTCGACGATCTCGAACCGCAGAAGGTCGGGCTCGGCGAATTGACGGGCGGGAAGCTCGTCGCATCGATCGTGCCCTTGCCGGTGATCGCGGCCACGCCGCCGCCGGATTCGGCGCCGCTATCGGGGGGCGGAAGTTCGTCGTCCGGCGGTCCGCCCGGCTGGAAATTCGCACCCGCGCCGCCGGCCGGGGTCAACGCCCGGTTGATCGTCATCGATCCGGGCCACGGTGGCAGCGACCGCGGCGCGATGCACAACGATCTCGTCGAAGCGACGCTCAATCTCGATATCTCGAAACGCTTGCGCGCGCTGTTGGTCGCGCGCGGCTGGACCGTGAAGCTCACGCACGAGACCGACGTCGACGTCTACGCTCCGAACGATTCGGCGCACGACGAGCTTCAGGCGCGCTGCGACATCGCCAACGCTGCCGGCGCGCGGTTGTTCATCAGCGTGCATACGAACAGCTTCACGACGGGCGTGCTGAACGGGACGACGACGTACTATTACAAATCCGATTCGTACGGTTTGGCGGATGCGGTGCACGCGCGGCTCGCCGCCAACTTGCCGACGCAAGACGACGGCATCCGCAAGGAAAACTTCTACGTGATCCACCACACGAACGCGCCCGCGATCCTCGTCGAGACCGCCTTCCTCTCCAATCCCGGCGACGCGCGTTACCTCAAGTCGAGCGCGTTCATTCAAAGCGTCGCGGCCAGCATCGCGGACGGCGTCGGCGACTACACCTCACCCCCCGCGGACGGTAACTAAATCCTCGGCATCTTCGATTCCGGACTCGGCGGGCTCACGGTGTTGCGGCGCGTGCGCGCGCTTTTGCCGCGCGAAGATTTGGTGTTCCTCGCGGATCGCGCCCACGTTCCGTACGGCGACCGCACGCCGGGCGATCTCGCGGAACTGCTCGAGCAAAACGCGGCGTACCTCGCGTCCTGCGGCGTCGATGCAATCGTGATGGGGTGCAACACGACCTGTGCGGTCGCAGCCGGGCGCGGCTGGCCCGAGATCGGGCGCCCGATCTTGGACTTGATCGCCGCCGCGGCAGATGCGGTCGCGGCGTCGGGCGCGACGCAGGTCGGCGTCGTCGCGACGACGGCGACGATTCGCTCGGGTGCGTACGGTCGCGCGATCCGCGCGCGCGCGCCGCGGGTCCGGGTGCGCGAAGTCGCGGCGCCGCGGCTCGTGCCGCTGGTCGAAGCGGGCACGCTCGACGGTCCGCTCGCGCGCGCGGCCGTCGCGCAAGCGCTCGCGCCGTTCGAGGAGCCGCTCGACGCGCTCGTGCTGGCGTGCACGCACTACCCGCTGCTGGACGCCGAGTTCGCCGCGCTGCTCGGCCCGTCGGTCGAACGCATCGATCCCGCGGCGGTTCAAGCGGAACGTGCCGTGGCCTTCGCGCGCGCGCGTGGCGGCGACGGCGGGACCGGCCGCACGCGTTACGTCACGACCGGCGACGTCGAATCGTTTCGCACGGCCCTGACGGCGATCGTCGGTCCGCTCGGCCCGCACGACGACCTCGCGTACGCGCCGGTGTCGCTCGCGCGGCGGTAGCGGCTCGCGTTCAAAAGATGAGCGCCGGCCCTTTCGGTCCGCAACCGTTCACGGATGCCGGCTGATCTTGCGCGCTCAGATCGGCGACCCAGCACTGCCCGAGGATCGAGCAATAGCAGATTTGCATGTCGATGCGTCGCTCCACGCCGGCCGCAAATGCCGAGTCGATCTTCGCGTTCCCGACCTGGATGAGCGAGAAGGACGACCCCGGCCGAATCACGGTCCCGAACGCGATGTCGCTCTCGTCGATGGTCGCATGGGCGCGCCGGCCCAACATCGTGGGTGCCGCGGGCGTCCCCTTCACCAAGAGCGCGAGGACGCGGCGCCACGACGTCATCGGCTTCCCGTCGACGGTCAGTGCCACGTTCCGCACGAGCGCGGGCCCCAATCCGTCGTTGTCGACGCTGACCGCCATGTGTCCGGGCGACACCGTGACGCCAAAACTCAAATACGGCCACACCGAAGCGCTCAGTTGGTTGCCGACGACGCGCGTCTGCACGACGGTCGCGACGCTCGCTGCGGCACTCGCGACCAGCGCCAGCGTCGCGATAATCAGCTCGACGCGGATCTCGCGGATCTGCTTCACGCCGTTGGCCGAGCGAGCATCAGATGAGATGGAACACGCGAAAAAAGAAGAGCACGGAGAGCGCCCCGAGCGCCGTCCCTGCGACGACCTGCAGCAGCGTGTGCGCGCGCAGGTAGACCCGCGACCAGCAGACGAGCGGAATCAGGATGAGAAACGGCACGGGCTGCGCGCCGTACAAGTAGACCATCACGACCAGCGGCGCCGTGATCCCGAGCGCGTGCGTCGAGATCTTCCAGTAGCGCGTGATGTACTGCACGACGAGCGACGCCGCGGTGTAACCCGCCATCGTCGCGGTCAGGAGCCGCGGTGCGTGGGTCAGCCAAAGCACGAGCGTCCCGGCAGCGTAGAAGACGACGAAGACGAAAAACACGCGCTCGCGCTCGGCCCGGACCGACATGTCGAGGTCCGCGATCCGGTCCGTGCTATACAGCCACAACACGTACAGCATCGGCCCGATCGAGGTGAACAGCGTGCTCGTAAAGAGCAGCTGCCAGAACGCCGGCGTATCCGTCGCGAGCTGATGGGCGATGATCACGAAGAGCACGAGCGCCGTCACGAACGGATTGCAGATCGTCGAGAAAATCCGAGCCAGATCCGTAAGCACGCGCCGCCGCCGGCTCGATCGCATCGGGGTCGGCCGCGGAGAACTCGGCACGGACTGCATCCCCGTCGTTTTGCCTTCCCCCACCCGAAGCCCGCCTGTCATCCTGAGCCTGTCGAAGGGCATCCTGAGCCTGTCGAAGGGCATCCTGAGCCTGTCGAAGGTCACCCTGAGCCTGTCGAAGGGCACCCTCGCGCGCCGGCGGGGCCCGCGAGTGCGGGCCCGGGGGGCGTCGGGGGGCCGTGCCGCCCCGACTTCAACCAAGGCCGTGCCGCCCCGACTTCAAAGACTTCTGGGCTTGGCTGTCTAACGGAGACTCGATGATTCTCGAGCGCATCGCTTCTCCGCGCGATCTCAAGGCTCTGCCGCGAACGTCGATCGAACCGCTGGCCGCCGAGATACGCGAGCAACTCGTGGAGGCGTGTTCGAAGAACGGCGGGCACCTCGGCCCGAATCTCGGCGTCGTCGAGTTGACCCTCGCCTTGCACAAAGTGCTCGACGCCCCCAAGGACAAGCTCGTCTGGGACGTCAGCCACCAAATCTACGTCCACAAGATGCTCACGGGCCGCGCCGACCGCATCATGTCGATTCGCAAGGGCGGTGGCCTCAGCGGTTTCGCGATGCGCTCGGAATCGCCGTACGATTGCTTCGGCGCGGGACATGCCTCCACGTCGATCTCCGCAGCGCTCGGGATGGCGCAGGCGCGCGACATCGCCGGCACCGACGAGACGGTCGTCGCCGTGATCGGCGACGGGGCCCTGACGGGCGGGCTCGCCTTCGAGGCGATCAATAACGCGGGCCAGCTCAAGACCAATTTCATCGTGATCCTCAACGACAACGAGATGTCGATCGCGCCCAACGTCGGCGCGATGGATAAATATCTCGGCACGCTCCGCTCCAAGCCGCTCTTCAACGCCGCGCGCGAGAAGGTCAAAGACCTGCTCGGCCGCGTTCCCTTCGGCGAGACGGCGCGCAAAGCGCTCTCGACGGCTGAGGAAGCCGGAATGCGGATGGTCTCGAGCGAGCCGAAGACCGCGGTCATCTTCGAAGAGATGGGTTTCCGGTACGTCGGCCCGATCGACGGCCACGATTACGATACGCTCTGCGAAGTGATCGCGAACGCCCGCAAAATCGCGGGTCCCGTGTTGCTTCACGTCCGTACCGTCAAGGGCAAGGGCTTCGAGCCGGCCGAACTCGACAAGCGGACGTTCCACGGCGTAGGGCCCTTCGAACTCGAGAACGGCAAGATCGAATTCAAGACGAGTTCGCGTCCCACGTTCTCCGAGGCGTTCGCCGACGGCTTGACGACGCTCGCCGATCGCGACCGGCGGATCGTGGCGATCACCGCCGCAATGCCGGACGGCACGCAACTCAAGCGCTTCGCGAAGAAGCATCCCGACCGCTATTTCGACGTGGGGATCGCCGAAGCACACGGCGTCTGTTTCGCGGCCGGGGCCGCCACGGCGGGCCTCAAACCGGTCGTGGCGATCTATTCGACCTTCATGCAGCGCGCCTACGATCAGATCGTGCACGACGTCGTGCTGCAAAATCTGCCCGTCGTCCTCTGCATGGACCGCGCGGGCGTTGCGGCCGACGACGGCCCGACGCACATGGGCCTCTACGACATCGCCTATCTGCGCACGCTGCCGTTCATGACGATCATGGCGCCGCGCATCGAAGCCGAAGTGCTGCCGATGCTCGAGCACGCGCTTTCGCTCGGCGCGCCCGTCGCGATCCGCTATCCGCGCGGGAATTCGCAGGGCAACCACCTCGAAGCCCCCGCGCCGATCGCGCACGGCCGCGCGGAGGTCCTACGTCGCGGCGAAGGCGTCGCGGTCTTGGCCCTCGGCAACACGGTCGACGTCGCCCTCGACGCCTACGATCTGCTGGGCGACGACGAAACGAAGCCGACCGTCGTCAACATGCGCTTCGTTCGGCCGCTCGACGAGGCGTTGCTGGTCGAACTCGCGCAGACGCACGGAAAATTCATTACGCTTGAGGAGCATTCGCTCGCGGGCGGCTTCGGGTCGGCAGTCATGGAGTTCGCGTCGGACCGCGATCTCGATGTCAAGATCGAGCGCATCGGCGTGCCGAACGTGCTGATCCAGCACGACAAGCAGCCGCAGCAGCGCGCGAGTTTCGGGCTCTCGGGGGAGAACGTGGCGGCGCGGATTCGCAGTTCCGCCCGGGCGGTCGCGGGCCGCTGACGGGAACTAGGCGGCGGGCGTCCGCCCGTCGAACTTTTTGAAGTCGACCCGCCCCGTGCGGGTTTTGTGACGCACGCCGTGCCCAGGAGTCTTGAACCGCCGTGATACCGCTCTCCGTGATCTCGCTGCTCGCGCAGGTGACGCCCCCGCCGCTGGGCGCGATACCCCACGCCGCCGCGGGCGCCGCGAAAGGGGCCGGCGGTGCCGCGGCGCCCGCGCTTCCTTCGGGAAACGCAACGCTCTCGCCCGAATTGCTCGCGCGCTTCACGCACAAGTCGGCGCTCGCTACGAGCGCCCCCTGGCTCACCCACACGTTTGCGGCGCTGTTCCTGATCCTCGCCGTCGGCCTCGTCGTGCTTCTCGCGTTTCAAACGACGAAGCAAGAGGGGCTTTCGGGGACGATCGGCGGCCGCGTCGAGTCCGCCTATCGGCCGCGACTCGGCTTCGACCAGCAGCTGGCACGGCTCACGAGCTACGTCGCGATCGGCATGGTTTTCTTCGCGGTCGTCCTCAGCATCACCGGAATTTAAGGAGCCGATTTGGCGCTACTCGAGGTCAGCGGGCTACGCGTCGGCTTCAAGACCGGCGACGGGTTCGTCAGCGCCGTCAACGGTCTTTCGTACGAAGTCGAGAGCGGTTCGACGCTCGGGATCGTCGGCGAATCGGGTTCGGGCAAGTCGGTCAACGCGCTTTCGATCATGGGGTTGATCCCGCGCCCGCCCGGCCGCATCGAAAGCGGCACGATCAAGCTGCGCGGTGAGGATCTCCTGACGAAGACCGAAGCCGAGATGCGGAAGATTCGCGGCAAGGACGTCGCGATGATCTTTCAGGATCCGATGACCTCGCTCAATCCGGTCCTCACGGTCGGCGATCAGATCTCCGAAGCCGTCCGCCTCCACCTCAAACTCGGGCGAAAGGACGCGCTCGCCAAGACGATCGACATGCTGCGTCTCGTGCACATTCCGTTGCCGGAAAAGCGCGTGCGCGAGTATCCGCATCAGCTCTCGGGCGGGATGCGCCAGCGTGTGATGATCGCGATGGCCTTGTCCTGCGACCCCGACGTGTTGATCGCGGACGAGCCGACAACCGCGCTGGACGTCACGATCCAAGCCCAGATCATCCACCTCATGAACGAGATGCAGCAGCGGCTGGGTTCGGCGATCGTCCTGATCACGCACGACCTCGGGGTCGTTGCCGAAACTTGCAAGTACGTGCTCGTGATGTACGCGGGCAACCTCGTCGAATACGGCACCGCACAACAGATCTTCGACGCGCCGAAGCACCCCTACACCATGGGCCTGCTCGCGTCGCTTCCCCGGCTCGATGAAAAGAATCCGGCCCGCTTGATCCCGATCGATGGTCAACCACCGAATCTTCTGCGCGTTCCGTCCGGTTGCTCGTTCGCGCCGCGGTGCCGGTACCGGATGCCGGCGTGCGAGGCCCCGGTGCCGCTCTACGATTTCGGCGACGGCCACGTCGCGCGGTGTTTTCTCTACGACGAGAAGACCGCGACCGAGCGAAAGCTTTCCGTCGCATCCGCGCCCGCCGTGCCGGGCTCGGCGGCGAGCGCTGCGGTGGCGCCGTGAGCGTCGCGCCCGATCTGATCGAGGTCCGCGACCTCTACAAATACTTTCCGATCCACGCGGGCGTCCTCTCGCGTCACGTCGGCGACGTGAAGGCCGTCGACGGGATCGATTTCACGATTCGTAAGGGCGAAACGCTCGGGCTCGTCGGCGAGTCCGGCTCGGGGAAGACGACCGCGGGACGCGTGGTCCTCAACCTGTTGCCCGCGACCAAGGGCGAGGTACTTTTCGAAGGCCGTAACGTCGGCGAGTTGGGCCGGCGCGACGCGCGCGTTTTGCGTAAGGAAATGCAGATCATCTTCCAAGATCCGTACGCGTCGCTCAACCCGCGCATGACGGTCGGCGATATCGTCTCGGAGCCGCTGCAGATCCACAACATCGCGCGCGGGAAGGACGCCGACGCGCGGGTCCAAGAGCTCCTGCGGGTCGTCGGGTTGCAGCCGTATCACGCGAACCGGTATCCGCACGAGTTTTCGGGCGGCCAGCGGCAACGCGTCGGCATCGCGCGCGCGCTCGCCGTCGATCCGAAATTCATCGTTGCGGACGAGCCGGTCTCCGCGCTCGACGTTTCGATTCAAGCGCAGGTGATCAATCTGCTCCAGGACCTGCAGCAGCAGTTGGGCCTCACGTACCTCTTCATCGCGCACGATCTCTCGGTCGTTCGCCACATCTCCACGCGCGTGGCCGTGATGTACGTGGGCAAGATCGTCGAGATCGCCGACCGCGACGACCTGTACGAGAATCCGCTGCATCCCTACACCCAGGCGTTGCTCTCCGCCATTCCGATTCCGGATCCCGCGGTCGAAGCGCGCCGCAAACGTATCCTGCTCGGGGGCGACATTCCCTCGCCCGTCAATCCGCCGGCGGGCTGCCGTTTCCACACGCGTTGTCCCATTGCGTTCGATCGATGCCGCGTCGAGGTGCCCCCGCTCCGCGCGTACGCCGCGAATCACGTGGCCGCGTGTCACTGGGTGGAAGAGCACGGCGGCAACGCGCCCGATCTCTCCGCGGGTCCGGCCGTCCTCGCATAAAAGAAGAAGAGCGGTCGCTTCCGCGATCGCTCTTCTCCCGGCTCCGGGCCGAACCGGTCAGCCCTTCTTTTTGCGCGTCGTCTTCTTGGCGGAGGTCTTCTTGCGACCGGCGACCGCTTTCTTCCGCGTCGTCTTCTTGGCGGTGCTCTTCTTGGCGGAGGTCTTTTTCTTGGCCGTCGACTTCTTGGCGGTCTTCTTGGCCGTTTTCTTCTTGGCGCCGCCCTTCTTCGCAGCCGACTTCTTGCGTCCGGGCGACTTCTTGGCGGCCGATTTCTTCGCCGTGGACTTCTTTGCGGTTTTCTTCGCCGTGGTCTTTTTCGCGGCCGTCTTCTTCTTGGCCGCGCTCTTCTTGGCTCCGGACTTCTTGCGCGTGGTCTTACGGCGACCCGGCGTCGCGACCGGAGCGGGATCCGACGTTCCTTCGCCGGGCTCCGTGGTGTCTTCGTCCAACTGATCCTCCTCGTCCGCTGCAGCGGAACGATCGATGCGTGGAAACGTTGACGATTTGGTTTGTCAACGTCTTTGGTTGCATCTTATACTGCGCTCGCGATTTATGCAAGATTGCTCGGCCGCGCGACCGCTCGCGCGTTACACATTTGGCCCATCCTTTGCGCCCCGCTTGACGCCGGAGCTATACTTAGGGCGTTTTCGGTCGGGCTTGGCTCGCCGAAACGAGAGTTGAGGAACCTTTGAACAAGCCGCTGATCATCGTCGAATCGCCGACGAAGGCTCGTACGATCAAGAAGTTTTTGCCCCCCCGGTACGTGGTAAAGGCGTCGGTCGGGCACGTGCGAGACCTGCCCAAGAGCACGCTCGGGGTCGACGTCGAGAGCGGCGACTTCACCCCGCGTTACCTGACCATTAAAGGGAAGGGTGACGTGATCAAAGAGCTCAAGGCCGCGAGCAAATCCGCGTCCGAAGTATTCCTCGCGACCGACCCCGATCGCGAAGGCGAAGCGATCGCCTGGCACCTGGCCGAACTGCTCAAACTCGACCAACCCAAGCGCATCGAACTCCACGAGATCACGAAGGAAGCGGCCCTCAAGGCGATCGGCGAAGCGCACGCGATCAACATGGACCGCGTCAACGCGCAGCAAGCGCGTCGCGTCCTCGACCGGCTCGTGGGCTACAAGATCTCGCCGCTGCTCTGGGCCAAGGTCCGCAGCGGCCTCTCCGCCGGTCGCGTTCAATCGGTCGCGGTCAAGATCATCGTCGATCGCGAGCGCGAGATCGAAGCATTCGTACCGCGCGAGTATTGGACGATCGACGCGCTCTTGAATCGGACGGGCTCGCTCGAGACCTTCCCGGCTGCGCTCGTCGAGATCGACGGCCGGAAGTTCGACGTCGATAACGGCGGCCGGGCCGACCAGATCGTCGCCGACCTCCAGGACGCGGCCTTCCGCGTCACGGGCGTCAAGAAGCGCGAGACGCGGCGTAACGCCGCCGCGCCGTTTACGACGTCCACGATCCAACAGGAGGCCTCGCGCAAGCTCAAGTTTCGCGTGCGCAAGACGATGCAGACCGCGCAAGCACTCTACGAAGGCGTCGACCTCGGAGCCGAGGGCACGCAGGGTCTGATCACGTACATGCGCACCGATTCGACGCGCATCTCCGACGGCGCGCGCGACGCTGCGAAAGCGTTCATCGAGAGCGCGTACGGGCCGGAGTTCTACGGCGGCTCGAAGCAGTTCAAGGTCCGCGAAGGCGCGCAGGACGCGCACGAAGCGATCCGTCCGACCGCGGTGACGCGGACGCCCGAATCGCTCGCGAAGATCCTCAAGCGCGACGAATTGCGCCTGTATACGCTTATCTGGGAGCGCTTCGTGGCCTCGCAGATGGCGGCCGCGGTCTACGACCAGACCTCCGTCGACGTGGCGGCGACGCCCGTCCGCGGCAACGCGAAGTACGGGTTCCGCGCGAGCGGGAGCGTTCTCAAGTTCGCCGGCTACACGAAAGTCTACGAAGAGGGCAAGGACGACGAAACGCCGGCCGACGGCGCCGCCGTCGCGGGCGCGAAGCCCAAGAGCGGACGCGTGATGCTGCCGGTCCTCGAGAAGGACGACGATCTCGACAAGCAGGCAATTCTGCCGAAGCAACACTTCACGGAGCCCCCGCCGCGGTTCACGGAGGCGACGCTCGTGAAGTCGCTCGAGGAAAACGGCATCGGGCGACCCTCGACCTACAGCTCGATCGTCGAAACGATCCAGGCGCGGCAATACGTCGAGCAGATCGATCGGCGCTTCCACCCGACCGACATCGGTAAGTCGGTGAACGATCTGCTGGCCGAGCATTTCAAGGACATCATGGACCTCGCGTACACCGCGAAGATGGAGAGCGAACTCGACCAAGTCGAGGACCACAAGCTCGAGTGGGTCGAGGTCCTGCGGCACTTCTACGGTCCGTTCGCGCACGAGTTGGAAGAGGCCGAAAAGAAGCTGCCCAAGCTCGAACTTCGCGACGAGCCGACCGACGAGATCTGCGTGAAGTGCGGCAAGCCCATGGTGATCAAGACCGGCCGGTTCGGGCGCTTCATCTCGTGTACGGGCTATCCGGAGTGCAAGACCACGAAGCCGATCCTCAAAGACACGGGCGCCATCTGTCCCAAGGACGGCGGCATGATCGTCGAGCGGAAGTCGCGCGGCCGCGGCCGCACGTTCTACGGTTGCGCGAACTACCCGGCATGCGATTTCGTGTCGTGGGATCGCGTGATCCCGGAGCCGTGCCCCGAGTGCGGCGCGTACGTCGTCGCGAAAACGAAGCGCGGCACGCTCACCTTCGAATGCTCCAAGAACAAGGAGCACGATACGAGCGCCATCGGCGCGGCGGCCGAAGCGGCCGACACCGAAACGGGCGGCGACGACGCCGATTCCTCCGGCGCCGAGCGGGAGCCGGACATCGCGCGCGTATGATCGAGAGCACCCGCGAGTCTTCCCACGCGTTCGACCACGTCACCCTGAGCCTGTCGAAGGGGAGCCTGTCGAAGGGCGCCACGATTTTCAGATGAGCGGTCCGACCCTGCGCATTGTCGGCGCGGGCCTCGCCGGCTGCGAGGCCGCGTGGCAAGCCGCCGAACGCGGCATCGCGGTCGAACTCTACGAGATGCGGCCGGCGACGACGGGTCCCGCGCACAAGACCGCCCGCTTCGCCGAACTCGTCTGCAGCAATTCGCTGCGCGGCGCATCCCTCGAGAACGCGGTCGGACTCCTCAAAGAAGAACTCGCGCGGCTCGATTCGCTGATCGTGACGAGCGCGCGTCGAGCGGCCGTGCCGGCGGGCGGTGCGCTCGCCGTCGACCGGGACCGGTTTTCCGAACTCGTCGAGACGCGTCTCGGCGCGCATCCGAACGTGCGCGTCGTTCGCGAGGAAGTGCGCTCGCTCGACTCCGGCGTGCCGACGATCGTGGCCTGCGGTCCGCTGCCGGCGCAACCGCTCTCCGATGCGATCGACGCGCTGCTCGCGCGCGCTGCGGCCGCCACCGGCGGCGCCGGCCGCGCGCGGCTCCACTATTACGACGCGGCGTCGCCGATCGTCGCGACCGAATCGCTCGAACTCGGCTGCATGTACGAGAAATCGCGCTACGATAAGGGCGACGGATCCGATTACCTCAACATTCCGCTCGATCGCGAACAATACGCGACGTTCGTGCGCGATCTGCGCGAGCTACCGAAACACGAGCCCAAGGAGTTCGAAGCAGACGCGGCCGGCGGTAAGGCGCCGTACTTCGAGGGTTGCCTGCCGATCGAAGAGATGGCCGCGCGCGGCGACGACGCCCTGCGCTACGGGCCGCTCAAACCGGTGGGTTTGCGCGATCCACGGACGGGCGCGGCGCCGTACGCAGTCGTACAGCTGCGCAAAGAGAACGTCGCGGGAACGGCCTACAATCTCGTCGGCTTTCAGACGCGCCTCACCTGGCCGGCCCAGAAGGAGGCGTTCGGAAAATTACCGGGTCTCGCGAACGCGGAGTGGCTGCGCCTCGGCGTCATGCATCGCAACTCGTTCGTCGACGCGCCGCGCTATCTCGGTCCCGACCTCCGGTTGCACGGCGCCGATAGCGTCTGGTTCGCGGGCCAAATCACGGGTGCGGAAGGCTACGTCGAAGCCGCGGCGTGCGGCGCGATCGCGGCGATTTCCGCGGCCCGGTTGCTGCTCGGCGAGCCGCCCGCTCCCGTGCCGAGCGACACCGCGCTCGGGGCGGTGGTCGCGCATCTCCAAAACGTCGCGACGTCCGATTTCCAACCGTCCAACGTGAGCTGGGCGTTCTTCTCGCCGCTGCCGGGCAAGCCGATTCGCGACAAGCGCGAGCGGCGCTGAGCGCTCGCCGAGCGTGCGCTCGCGCGGCTCGCGGCATGGCACGCGAGCATCGCCCCGCGCGCGGAACCGGCGTACGGCGCGCGAAGCGCAGGCTGATGCGGATTCGCTCGACCACCATCCTCGCCGTCCGCCGTTACGGCAAGCTCGCAATCGCGGGCGACGGTCAGGTGACGTTCGATAAGACGATCATGAAGCACGGTGCGCACAAGGTGCGCCGCATCGCCGGCGGCGCGGTGCTGGCGGGGTTTGCGGGGGGCGCCGCCGACGGCATCACGCTGCTCGAGAAATTCGAAGCGAAGCTCGGCGAGTACAAGAATAACATCGTTCGGGCCGCGGTCGAGCTCGCCAAGGATTGGCGCCAAGATCGCGCGCTCCGCCGCCTCGAGGCGCTTCTCATCGTCGGGAACGCGGACCATCTCTACGTGCTCAGCGGCACGGGCGACGTGATCGAGCCGGACGACGGCATCGCGGCGATCGGCAGCGGCGGCCCCTACGCGCAAGCTGCCGCCATGGCCCTCGTGCGGCATAGCGACCTCGATGCCGAGACGATCGCGCGGGCGGCGCTCGAGGTCGCGGGCCGGATCGATATCTACACGAACGACGATATCGTGGTGGAAGCGGTCTGACCGCACGCCGGCACGAAGCGAGCGCCATGCTCAGCACGTCCGGGACGATCGACTTCATTCGCAGCAATCGCGACCGGTATCTCGAAGAACTGAAGACCTGGATCGCGTGCCCGTCCGTTTCGGCCGATCCCGCCCGGCACGCGGAGGTTCGTCGCTCGGCGGAAGCCGTGGTCGCGCGGATGCGGGCCGCCGGCCTGACGGCTGCCGACGTGTTGGAAACGGACGGCCTGCCCGTCGCGTACGGCTCGTGGCTGCACGCCCCGGCCGGCGCCCCGACGGTGCTCATCTACGGCCATCACGACGTGCAACCCGAAGATCCGATCGACCTGTGGACCTCCCCGCCGTTCGAAGGCACCGTGCGCGACGGCAAGATCTACGGTCGCGGCTCGGTCGACGACAAAGGTCAAGTGCTGATGCATCTGGCCGCGCTCGAGGCGCATCTGCGCACGCGCGGTTCCCTGCCGCTCAACGTGAAGGTCGTCGTCGAAGGCGAAGAAGAGATCGGCTCGCCGAGCTTCGAGGCGTTTCTCGCGCGCGAAAAGGAACGGCTCGCTTGCGACGTCGTCGTCGTCTCCGATACGGCGGTGTTCGCGGAGGACGTTCCGTCGCTCACCGTCTCGCTGCGCGGTCTGGTCCATTGGGAGATCGCCGTGTACGGGCCGTCGAGCGATCTGCATTCGGGCTATTTCGGCGGCCTCGTCGTCAATCCGATCGAGGCGCTCGCGCGGATGCTCGCGACGTTGCGCGACGCCGCGGGCCGCATCACCGTACCCGGCTTCTACGACGGCGTGAGCGAGCTTCGCCCGGACGAGCGCGCCGAAATCGCGAGCTTACCGTTCGATACGGCCCGGGAAGCGCGGGCCCTCGGCGTCGGCGCGCTCGACGGCGGCGAACGCGAGCGTCCACCCTTGGAACGGATGTGGATGCGCCCGACGCTCGAACTCAACGGGATCTGGGGCGGCTATCAAGGCCCCGGCGCGAAGACGATCGTCCCGAGCTACGCGAAGGCCAAACTCTCCGCGCGCCTGGTCGGCGCTCAAGATCCCGCGCACGTCAAGCGCGTCGTGCGCGAGGCCCTCGAGCGCGCGGCGCCGCCCGGTGTGCGCGTCGAAATTCA
>Ga0116227_10003065_pt1 | contig 37491 bp, 31 predicted proteins | sample S1TSphgellanicum_FD_89693 | JGI IMG/M metagenome (GOLD analysis project Ga0116227, IMG submission 89693) | Host-associated microbial communities from peat moss isolated from Minnesota, USA - S1T2_Fb - Sphagnum magellanicum MG | ecosystem: Host-associated > Plants > Peat moss > Unclassified...
GACCGGGCTTCGCGTTCGACCGCGCCTTTACGGCATGGCTGAAGGACGGCACCCCCAAAACCATGGGCGAAGCCGCCGACGCATGGACCCGGCGCTCACGCCCTTAAACGCTTGCCCCCTCCCAGGCTTGTGCCTAAGCTTTTGAACCTATGGCGGCTCCACCCCTCAGCCTGCGCGGTGTGTATGATTCCCTGCGCGTGCCGACGCTGCGGGATCTGGTCTTTTCCACCAAGGCCTATCTGGCCACCGCCCTCGCGCTGATCGTCGGCTTCAGCCAGAATCTGGAAAATCCCTATTGGGCGGTGCTCACGATCTACATCGTGCTCAACCCGCCCGAGACCGGGGCGATCCGCTCCAAGGCGCTGTTCCGGTTTATCGGCACCATCGCGGGCGGCACGCTGATGATGGGCGTCACCGGCTTACTGGGCGATCAGCTCGGCATTCTGGTCACCGTCACGCTGGGGATCATCGTGGGCGCCACCTTCCTGCGCCAGATCGACCGGACCCCGGCCAATTACCTGTGGTTCTCGGCGGGGGTGACCGCGGGCGTGGTGGGCCTCACCAATCTGATGGCGCCGACCAATGTCTTCGATTACGCCACCGCGCGCATGGGCGAGATTTCGCTGGGCATTCTGGCGATCACCGCGGTCGACAGCGCCTTCTGGCCGCGCCCGATGACCCCCGATTTCCTCAAGACCATGGCCGGCTGGCGCGCTCAGACAAGCGACTGGCTGGTCGATGCCCTCAGCCTCACCGCCGCGCAATCGCCCGATGAAGACCGCCGCCGCGCCCTGCGGCAAGGCTTGCGCGAGCTGACCAAGGCGGTGGGGGTGATCGATGCCAAGGCGGTGCAGCTGCCTTTCGACGTGGTCGCCATGGCGCCGCGCGGGCGGCAGCTCAATCTGCTGCGGCGGCAGGTGGTGGAGCTGATCGCCGATCTGGCGGGGATCGAGATCTGGGCGCGGTCCCTGCGCCATGACCGCCGCCTGCACACCGACCTTGGCCGCTCGCTGGATCAGGTGACGCGCTGGGTGCAGGAGACGCCCGACGACCCGCACGACCATGCCGCAAACGGCACGCTGCTGATCCACGCGCTGGAGGAAACACGCGACGCGCTCGATCCGGCAGGCGGCGAGATCCTGACCATGGAACGCGGGCTGCTCTCCCGCCTTGCCGCCTTTGTGCGCGCATGGTCGGTGCTGGGCATCGCGCTGCATGCCATCGAGACCGGCACAAAGCTGCCCGCCCCGCTCGAACGGATGGCGCGGCAGGCCAAGCCGGTGCGCAGCGCGGATTATCTGGGCGCCTTCTTCGATGTCGTGCCGATGATCCTCTCCACCGGCCTCACCACGCTGATCTGGTATTTTACCGCATGGAGTTCGGGCGGTGGCGCGCTGCTCTTCTCCTTCATCGGCTGCGTTTTCCTCACCGGGCAGGACCGTATCCTGTCCTCCAGCGTCGGGCTGGTGACATGGGTGATGACCGCCTTTGCCATGGTCTTCCTCTACCAATATGCCATCCTGCCGCGCGTCACCGATTTTCCCGTGCTGATCGCGGTGCTGGGCTGCGTGCTGCTGCCCTTCGGCCTGATGATGGCGATGAATCTGGCGGGCATGCTGATCTGCGTCTACATCTTCGCCTTCCTCGGCCTGCAGAGCGCCTATGCCGCCGATTTCAACCAGAGTTTGCAGACGCTCAACGCCTCGCTGGCCGGGCTGCTGATCGCCTGCGGTTGCCTTTACGTCTGCAGCTATGACCATGCCCGCTTTGCCGCGCGGCGGCTGGTGCTGGCGGTGCGGCGCGACATTCTCGACATCGCGCGCAGCCGCCGCATGCCCGACCGCGAGCGTTTCCTCTTTCTGGTGATCGACCGGCTGGCGCTCTATTTCCCCGCCGCCGAGCAGATTTATGGCCCCGGGCAATTGCCGCGCCTGCGGATGATCGACGATTTCGGCATCGGCATCAATCTGCTGGCGCTGCGCCAATGCGAGGCCGATGTCACACCGCATATGCACGCCACCCTCTGCGATTTGCGCGCCCAGACCGCGCGCAGCTATCGCGACAGGCTGGCCGGTCGCGCGGATGACGGCACCCTGCGCGCCATGGTCAACGAAGCGCTGGCCGACCCTGCCCTGACCGCCGAGACCGCCCATGGCCGCCTGCGTGAGGCGCTGATGGGCATGCATCTGGCGCTGGAAGACGAAATCGCGCCCCCGCCCGGAGAGATCATTCCATGATGGCCCATGACTTCCTGATCGGCGGCGTGATCCTCTCGCCCATCGTGCCGCAGCTGCTGATCGCGCTGCTGCTCACGGTGATGCTTTCGATCCTGCTGATGCGTATGGGCTTTTACCGGCTTGTATGGCATCGACCGCTGGTCGAACTCTCCCTCTTCTGCATCCTTCTGGGGACACTTGTGGCCTTGACTCCCGATGGCTCGTCGCAACCCTATGGCACCAGCCCCAAGGAGGCCGCGCAATGACCCGCCTGCTGCCCGATCTGGGGCGCATCCTGCTCACCATATTGCTGATCGCCGGGGCGATCCTCGCGCTGGTGCTGGTCTGGCGCCATTATGAGGACGATCCATGGACCCGCGATGGCGCGCTTCAGGCCGATGTGGTGCAGGTCAGCGCGGATGTCGCCGGGCTGGTGACGCAGATCCATGTGCATGACAACCAGCCGGTGCGCGCCGGGGATCTGCTCTTCACGGTCGATCAGGAGCGCTATGCCGCGCAGCTTGCCCAGGCCGATGCGGCGGTGGCCAATGCGCAGGCCAGCATCGCCAATGCGCGCGCCACCATCACCAATGCGCAGGCGACGTTCAGCAATGCCCTGCGCGAAAAGAACCGCTATGTCGCGCTGGGCAATCTGGTCAGTCAGGAGGAGCGCGACACCCGGCTCACCACCGTCGACAAGGATCAGGCCGCGCTGCTTCAGGCCCGCGCCGGGCTGGATCAGGCGCAGGCCGGGCTCAAACAGGCCGAGGCCAACCGGCGGCTGGCGCAGGTTAACATGGATCGCTCCGAGGTGCGGGCCAAGGTGAATGGTTATATCACTGGTTTCTCGATGCGGCCGGGCGATTATGTCTCGGCGGGCAGTCCCCAGTTTGCGCTGCTCGACACCGACAGCTTTTATGTGCTGGGCTATTTCGAGGAAACCAAGCTGCGCCGCTTCGCGCTGGGCGACAAGGTGCGCATCGACCTGCTGGGCGACAACCGCCCGCTGTGGGGCCATGTCGACAGTCTGGCGGCGGGCATCACCGACCGTCAGCAGAATGCCTCCGAACTGCGGCTGCCCAACATCACCCCGACCTTCAGCTGGATTCGCCTCGCCCAGCGCGTGCCGGTGCGCGTGGTGATCGACCAGGTGCCCGCCGACATCCGCCTTGTCGCCGGGCGTACCGCGACGGTGACGGTGCTGCCCACCCATGAGAAGGTGGCGCCGCGGGCCGCGCCCAATTCCACGCTGGTGCCGAACACCGCGCCGCTCAATCGGGCCGCGCGATGAAGGCGCGGTTTGCCGCGCTTGGCAGCCTGCTGCTGGCGGGCTGCACCGTCGGGCCGAACTACCACGCGCCGCCCTTGCAGGCCGGGGACACGCCTCCCGCTGCCTTTACCGGAGCATCTGACGCCGCCTATGACCCGCAAGGCGCGCTGCCGCCGCGCTGGTGGCGGCTGTATGACGATGCGGTGCTCGATGGGCTGGAGGACAAGGCGCTCACCCATAACACCGATCTGCGCGTCGCACTGGCCAGCCTGCAGCAGGCGCAGGCCGCGCTGCGCGGGGCGGAGCTGGCGCGCACACCGCAGACCAGCCTCACGCTCGACCCGACCTATGGTCAGGCCTCGGGCGATTCCAAGGGCTCGCCGGTCGCCTTGAAGCCCGGCTTCGCCTATGTCGGCAATGAAAGCATCTCCTACGATCTCGACCTGTTCGGGCGGCTGAAACGCTCGATCGAGGCGGGGCAGGCCAATGTCGGTGCGGCACAGGCCGCGCTCGATCTGGCGCGGGTCAATGTCGCGGCGGCGACGGCGCAAGCCTATGTCACGGTCTGCGCGGCGGGGCTGCAGATCGCGGTGGCGCAGCGCTCGATCAAGGTGACCGAGCAATCGCTGGCCGTCACCCAGCGTCGCTATGACGCCGGGATCGCCGGGATCAACGATGTGGTGCGCGCCCGCACCCTGCTGCGCCAGACCGCCGCCACTCTGCCCGCGCTGGTCGCCCAGCAACGCGGCGGGCTTTTCACGCTGGCCACGCTGACCGGCGATGCGCCCGAAACCCTGCCCGCCAATGTCGCCACCTGCGCCGCGCCGCCGCTGATCCGCAGCCGCATCCCCATCGGCGACGGCGCCGCCTTGCTGGCCCGCCGCCCCGATGTGCGCGAGGCCGAACGCAAGCTGGCCTCCGCCGTGGCGGGCATCAGCGTCAGCACGGCGGCGCTTTACCCTTCGGTCAGTCTGGGCGGATCGCTGGGCACGGTGGCGACCAGCGTGCCCGATATCGTCAAGGATCGCGGCTTCCAGTGGAGCGTCGGCCCGCTGCTGTCTTGGAGCATCCCCAATCTGGGCCGGGCCCGCGCTCAGGTCGCGCAGTCCAATGCGGCGGCGCGCGGCGCGCTGGCGCAATTCGACGGCACGGTGCTGACCGCTTTGCGCGAAACCGAGGGCGCGCTCAACACGTTGGCCCGGCGGATGGACACCGAGCGGCAACTCACCGCCGCGCGCGACGATGCCGCCACCGCCAATGCCAACACCGCGCGGCTCTATGCCGGGGGGATCGGGCAGTTCCTCGATACGCTGGACGCGGAACGCACGCTGATCGGGGCGGAGACCGCGCTGGCCACGACCACGGCGCAGGTCTCGCAGGATCAGATCGCGCTGTTTCTGGCGCTGGGCGGCGGCTGGCAGGAGGCGCCGCCGGTGAAGGACAGCTCGCTGGATACGGTGGCCCAGCGAAAGCCCCGATAATCAGCTCGTGGTGCTGACCGTCCAGGTGGCGCTGATGATCGCCTGATGCCGCGCGATATGGCTGGTGATGGCATCCAGCTCGGCGGGATCGGCGGTGGTGGGCACCAAAATCGCAGCCAATTCCACCTGAGCCTCGCCATCGCTGACCGTCTCGATCTCGCGGATCGGATAGTGGTGGATTTCCAGCTCCTCGAACAGCAGATCGCGCGCATCGGTGACGTGATCGTCCTGGCAGACGACATGGATGCGGTAGAGCGCCTCGGTGTCCTCCGGCGTGATCGGGCGGCGGTTCACGAAATCGACCAGCGGGCGCAGCAGCGTGTTGCCCGCCAGCACGAAGATCGTCACAAGCACCGCCTCGGCCGGTTTGCGCGCGCCGGCAAAGCTGCCCACCGCCGCGCTGGCCCACAGCGTCGCCGCCGTGTTGAGCCCGCGCACATGGGTGCCCTCCTTCATGATGACGCCCGCGCCCAGAAAGCCGATGCCCGACACGACATAGGAAATGACGCGCACCCCGCCGTCGGCCCCCGCGGTGCGCAGCCCCAGATCGACAAAGGCCGCCGCGCCCACCGCCACCAGCACATTGGTGCGCAGCCCCGCCGTGCGCTGACGCCACTGCCGCTCCAGCCCGATCAGCGTGCCCAGCGCAAAGGCCGTCAGCAGGCAGATGGTGCTGGCCAGCAGCGACAGCAGATCGACATCGAAAAGTTCAGCCAGAGCCTGAGCGCCGGGGGTGATATGCATGGGGTTCGCCAGGCTCCGTGGATCGGTCACCCTCGCTGTATCAGCCGTCCGGTTTCAGTCCAATGACAAAGGGGCCCCGATCATGGGACGCACATGGCGGGTTGCGGCGGCGGGCTGCGCCCCCATGCGGTGGGCTGCGGGCCCATGGTCAGATGCAGCGTGCCGCCCTGCGCGATCTCGCCATGGCGCAGCCAGGCGCGGTCGATGGGATGGCCATTGAGCGTCGCGGCCTGCACATAACGGTTGGTGCCCTGCGTTCCAGCGCCGTCCGCCACGATGCGCAAAGTATGGCCGTTGCCCAGATCCAGCTTGCTTTCCGGGAAGACCGGCGAGCCGATCAGATAGAGGTCCTGCCCGGCCACCGGGAAGATGCCCAGCATCTGGAACATCAGCCAGCTCGACATGGCGCCGGAATCGTCATTGGCGGGCAGGCCGCCGCGCCCGTCGAAGAAGCCTTTCTCGCGGTAGTCGACAATGCGGTCCACCGACAGATCCGGGCGCCCAGCCCAGTGATAGAGCATGGGGATGAGGAAGCCCGGCTCATTGGTCATGTCGAAATGGAGATGATCGAACAGCGTATCGAGCCGGTGAATGAAGGCCTCGCGCCCGCCCGACAGCGCGATCAGGCGCGGCACATCATGCGGCGCGTAGAGCGAATAGGTCCAGATATCGCCCTCATACATGAAGTCGGGCCAGGTGCCGCGCTTCAGCAGATAGGGCGGGGCCCATGAACCATCGCTCTGGCGGGGGCGCAGGAATCCCTTGATGCCCTCCTGCTCCAGATCGGCATTCCACAAATTGGCCCAATTGCCCGAGCGGGCGAAGGCAGCTTTGGCGATGTCCTTATGGCCCAGACCACAGGCCAGTTGCGCAATGGCGAAATCGTCATAGGCATATTCGACGGTGCGCGATCCGGCGCGGGGATAGGCGGTGCTGATATAGCCTTTGCTCAGATAATCGGGCAGGCCGCCGCGCCCTTCCTTTTCGGCATCCCTGGGCTCGACCGAGGCGTTTTTCTCCATGCCTTCCAACGCGGTGGCATAGTCGATGCCCTTGAGCCCTTTGACGTAAGCATCGGCGAACATCACATCGGCATTGCTGCCGCCCTGGGTGCGGCCATTGCTGTTGCCGCTGCGCCCGTCGGGCAGCCAGCCGTCGTGGCGGTAGATGTCCACCAGCGAGCGCAGCAGGTCGCGCTGCCGGTCGGGCGCGATCAGGGTCAGCAGCGGGCCGGAGGTGCGGAACGTGTCCCAGATGGTGTAGTAATCGTCGTAATAGGGCTCTTTGGACTGCCAGAGCGGATTCTCGCCGCTGTGGTCGCTGGGCATCATCATCACATGGTAGAAAGCGGTGGTGAACTGGCGCCGTTCCGCCGCAGTGCCGCCGGTGACGGCGATGGGCGAAAGGGCCTTGCGCCACCCCGCCTGCGCCGATGCCCGCGCGGCGTCGAAAGCGGGGGCAGCCATCGCATTGGCCCGCGCCTGATCGACGCTGACGAAGGAAATGCCGACGCGGGCATTGACCACCTGACCCGCTTTGCGCCCGAAATCGAGCAGGGCGCCGATGGGCTTGTCGCCCTCGACCTGCGTGTCGGCGCCGGTCTGCGGCGCGCCGTTCCAGCCCGAGGCGTTCATCGCATCGCGGTCGGTGACGAGGGCGAAATAGACGCGATACTCCGCGCCCATGTTCCAGCCGCCGATGTAGCGGCCCATGCCGGTGACCTCATGGCGCGAGGCGACATGGACCGATCCGCCCAGAAAGCGCTGATCCTCCTTGCCGCCGCGCTTGTTGAGCATCTGGTCAAGGCGCAGGGTGAGGAAGGCGGGCTTGTCGGCGCGGAAGGTGTAGCGGTGCAGGCCCGCGCGGGGCGTGGCGGTGAGTTCGGCACGCACGTCCGGGCCGGTCAGCGTGGCGGCGTAATAGCCCGGCTGAGTCACTTCGTCGCGGCGAGCGCTGGCGATGCCCTCCAGCCCGGGGTGATCAGACGGCATCAGGCGGATGTTGCCATATTTGCCGGCCGCACCGCTCAGATGGAGGTGGCTGAAACCCAGAATGCGGCCCGCGCTGCGATAGCCGAATTTGGAAGGGATGCCGTCGAAGCTCTCCATATCCGGGCCGGCCTTGACCATGCCGAAGGGCGTCGTCGCCCCGACAAAGACATTGCCGTACCATTCCGCGCCGATCAGCGGATCGACCTGAGGCAGCGGATCGGGCGCGGAAGCCGCAACGGTGGTGAGCGCCAGCAGGGCCGGGATCAGGCGCTTCATTGGGCGGAAACCTTGGCCGCAGCGTCACGCGGCACGGGCCAGATGATGGGAGCGGCTTGAGCTTTGGCCCAATCGGCATCGCTCGCGCGTTCGACCGGCATGCCAGCGCAGCGATCACCCATGCGCAGAGGGTTGCACAGGCTGGCGGCATGGTCGGGCAGGCCCACGGCAAACCCTCCGGCAAAGCGCGGGTCGGGCCAGAGATAGTCGGTCGACACCGCCTGCGCCCCCGAATGCAGCGCCAGATCGCGATGCGCCACATCATTGCCGCGCGCCTGCCATGTGTTGTCATCGGCGCGGGTGCGCACCAGGAAACCGGCCCTCACATCATCGGCGATGCGCTGGGCCTGTTCCACCGGGTGGTTGAGCGTGAGATAGGCGGCGGCGGGCGATTGCTCATCGGTGTTGATGAACATCACGCGGCCTTCCAGCGAGCGGCGCTTGCCGCGATAGACCGCAACCTTGGCCGGGCTCTCGTCCAGCGCGAACATGATCCGTCCGCGCGCCTTGGCAAGGGTCGGCCAATTGTCGGCCAGCACCGCGTCGCGCAGGGTGGGGTAATGGCCCTGCACGTCGTCGGGCGTCAGCAGTTGCGACGGCGGCAGCACGGCGCGCACCTCGGCGTCCAGCGCATCATAGGCGGCTTCGTCATAGTCGAGCAGCGGGGTGCCGCCGGGCACGGTCCTGCCATCCTTGGCGTTGATCAGGATCATGATCGGGGCATGGCGCGGATGGGTGCGCGACCAGTCACGCACGATGCCCAGGCACGCCTTGAAGGTGACGCAGCTTGAGCGGTAATCCACATCGGGCACATGCATCACCTTGAAACCGGGCTGCTGCATCGTGGCCACCCAAGCGGGATCAAGCCGGGTCTGCGTCTGCATGGCGATCAGCGGGCGGGCATAGCGGCCACCCTTGGGATCATGGACCACATCGATCTCGATCTCGCGCACGCCGGAGTCCAGCTGGGCGGTCAGGCTCTTGTGGGCATAGTCCAGCTCCTGGGCGCCCTTGGGGCTGACGGCGGCGATCAGGCGATAGTCGGCGGGCGGGATCGCGCGCTTGTAGCTGTTGTGCGTGCCCACCGTCAGCAGATCGTTGACCTTGAGATGCGCATCCATCCAGCGTTCGGCGCAGCCTGCCCCGGCATGGGCAACGTCCTGCGCATCGAGATGGCAGGCGGCTTGCGCAGGGGCCGCCGAAGCGCCGGCAGACATCAGAACCATGGCGCCGGACAGAGGCAGGGCAGAAGCAGTCAGGCGCATGGCATGTCCTTGAATGGGGGTATCCGGCCCCGATAGGGCGCGGTTTTGACCGTTTTACGTCAAACAGATGGAGCCGGTGGGCGGGGCGACCATCCCCCACCAGCCCCTGCCGCTCCGGAGCATCGTGCAAAAAAGTGGGCACCGGTTTTTTGCAAAAACGATGCGACACCATGCTCCCGCGATCAGAACTTGTAGCTGATCGCTCCGCGGAAGCTGCGCCCGAAGATCGAGCGCGCGAGATAGGTCGCCGCGCCCACCTCGGTGTTGTCGATGGTGCCCGCGCGCGGATTGCCCTCGGTCAGGCCCACCGTGTTGAGCAGATTGTCGACATAGAAGTTGAGCATCAGCCGCTTGTTGACGCTGTACTGCGCCTCCAGATCGACCGTGGTGTAGTTGGGCAGTTTGACCGCATTGGCCACGTCCGACCAGCGCTTGCCATAGAAGGACACATCGGTCTGGATGCGCAGCTTCTGGTTCAGCAGGTTGACGGCGGGCGAAAGACGCCAGCTGTTCTTGGGCACGCGGATCAGCTGATGGCCCGAATAGTCGGTCAGCACGCCGCTGCTGTTGGTGTAGAGGAAATGCGAGAACTTGGGGTCCTGCCACGTGTACTGGCCATGGATGTCGAACCATGTGCGCGGGTGCCAGGTGGCCTCGGCCTCGACGCCCCAGGTCTGCGTGTCGCCATAGACGGTCTGCGCGATGAAGGAGGTGCCCACCGTCTTGTAATCGGTGATGGCATAGCTCTTGTAGATCGAGCGGAAGCCGGTGAGATAGGCGTTGAAGGTGGGGCGCTGGAACTTCAGCCCGGCCTCGATGAAGTTCATCGTCTGCACGATGGGGTTGTTGTTGGCGTTGGAGATGAAGTCACCCACGCTCGGCAGGCGGAAGGTGGAGGTGTAGCGGGCAAAGGCGCCAAGGCTGGGCTGGAACTGGTAATTGGCGCCCAGCGTCCAACCGGCATGGTTGAAGGTCCGGTTGAAGGGGGTGTAGACCCCGGTACCCACCAGCACGCTGTTGTCGGCGATGGTGGCCGACTGGTTGAGGTTGGTGGTCTTCGAACCCTCGGCCTGGCCCTGCACCCAGACCTGCTCCCAGCGCACACCACCATCGAGGCGCAGTTTGGGGGTGATCTGCCATTCATCGCTGCCATAGAGCGCCGCCGTGTCCGAATGGCCGCGCCCATTGGCATATTCGGCGCCATAGCTCAGCACGCCATTCTCGGTCAGCGACTGGATCGGCTTGCCGCTGGCATCGAGCACATAGACGTCGAGCAGGCGGGCATTGTTCTGCACATCGGTGATCGCCGTGGCCGAGGTCGACTGATAGGCCTCCGACACATGGGCGTAATAGCCGCCAAAGGCCAGATCGTGCTTTTGCCCGAAGATGTACGCCGTTTTCTGGAAGCGCGCGTCGTCGACGAATTCCTTCTCGGGCACGGTGAACGAGCGGATCAAATCGACCAGCGCCAGACCATTGCCATTGGCGTTGGTCATGTTGACCACGGTGCCGGGCGTGTCATTGTAGACATAGCCCACGCTCTTGCCGCCCGAAACGGTGGCGGCATAGGGCGAGAGCGCCGAGAGCAGATCGCCCGCCTTGTAGACCGAATAGGGCGTCACCGCATTGCGGCGCGTCCAGCTGTCACGATAGCGGGCGTTGTTCTTGAAGGTGAAATCCTTGGCAAGATTGACCTTCAGCTCGGCGGTCAGCTGGGTCAGCTTGACGGTGGTGCCCACGCCATCGTCGAATTTGTAGGTGCTGCCATCGGCCTGACGGAAGTTGAAATAGCGCGTCTCGGGCCCAGCGATGTTGTCATAGAGCGCGTTGAAACCGGGCACGCCCTCGGGGTTGCCCTTGCCGTCATTGACGAAGGGGCTGACCATCGAATTGCCGATGCGGTCGTCGATCCGCTTGACGCCCAGCATCAGCGAACCCCAGCTGAAATCGCCCGACAGCGTGCCGCGGATCTGCCCGCCCTTGTCCTGACCATAGCCGCTGGTGCGGCGCCCGTCCGACACGCGGTAGAAGCCGCCGACGAAATAGCGCCACGGCGTCGAGCCGATCGGGCCGCCCAGCCAGCCGTCGAAACGGTGCGTGTTGTAGCTGGAGACCTCATATTTGGCGAAGGCCTCGAAGTGGTCGCCGCCTTTGCGGGTGATGAAGTTCACCGTGGCGCCCGGCGCGTTCGACGCGAAGATCGAGGAGGGACCGCCACGCACCACCTCGACGCGCTCGACGGTGGAATCCATGCGGAAAGCCTGATCGGCATTCAGCCAGCCGAGGCCCGCGTCATGCTGGATGGTGATGCCGTCTTCCTGAAGCGCCAGCTGCGAATAGCCGTCATTAGGGATGCCGCGAACGCGCACATTGCCGCTGGCCTCGCCCGAGGAGCTTTCGATCCAGAAGCCGGGGACGTTTTTCAGCGCCTCGCCCACGCCGATGGGGGCCTTGAACTGGATGTCGGCGGCGCTGAGGGTGGAGATGGCATAGCTGGCCTCCACCTTGCGGCGGGCGGTGTTGCCCGCGCGGCCCGTCACGATGATGTCGCTGCCCGCACCGGGGGTTTCGGCATGGTCGGCAGCCGGAGCGCTGTCCGCCAGTGCCGGCTGCGACAGGCCGAGCATCAGGGCACAGGCCGAAAGCCCGGTCAGAAAATGATAGCGCATGGAACGACCCTCTGTTTTGACGAATCTCTCTGCGCCGCCATATGGTAGTCATTGATATCATTTTTGTGACAGTCGCGTCGCAATATGCCCTTCAGCGTTCTGGAAGGCCTTGCGAACTATGGCTAAAACCCGCAGAAAACCGGGAAAATCTACGCTTGCAAAAATGATAGCCATCAATATCATTATTGGCGATCGCAGCACATCGGGGGATGGACACAAGCGTGACGGAATTTCGTAAACCCAAGCAGGAGCGTTCACGCCGGACGTTCGACGCGCTGCTGGACGCCGCCGGGGCCCTGCTGGGCGAGGTGGGCATCGAGCGTATCTCCAGCAATCTGATCTGCGAGCGCGCCGGGCTGACCCCGCCCGCCTTCTACCGCTATTTCGATGACAAATATGGCGTGTTGGCCGCGCTGGCCGAGCGGCTGATGGACCGCCAGAATGTCGTGCTGGAAGCCTGGGTGGAGCGCTGGAAGACAGCCACGGCAGAAGAAATCGCCGCCCAGACCATCGACCTGCTGCGCGACACCGCGCTGGTGGGCGATGCCGAACCGGGCACGCTGTGGGTGCTGCGTGCCCTGCGCGCCGTGCCGCGCCTTGCCTCGATCCGTCTGGAATCGCACCGTATCGTCACCGAGCGGCTGACCGACTTGCACGCGCCCCTGCAGCCCCATGTGCCGCGCCACATCATCGCGCGGCGGGTGCGCATGTCGGTGGAATTCGGCTACAGCATCGACGAAATGATCCGCGAAACCGACTATGACCGCGACCAGATCTTTGAGGACGCCCAGCCGGTGTTCGAGGCGATGGCGCGTTATCCGGATTATGTTTCGGAGAATCTCGGCACATAACCCCGCCATGCGCGCAGCAGCACCTTGGCGGCGATGAACAGCGCGGCGGCGCAGAGCACGAACAGCATGCGCGTGCCAAGCCCCGGAGCAATCTCCATCAGCGCCGGTCCGCTGGCCATGCCGATCAGGCTGACCGGCAGGATCAGCAGCGCCGCGCGATGCAACCGATCCGCCTCCAGATAGAGGCCGGTGGCCAGCGGCAGCGCGCTCTGCCAAGCGAAGCCGAACAGCACCCCCGCCGCCGTCAGCGCCAGAGGCGCATGCGACAGCGCCAGCCAGACCAGCGCCAGCATCTCGACCAGCATCGCACCCGTCAGCCAGAGGTGCAGATGCCGTGTCGGGCCGCGCCAGGCCAGCAGCAGACTGGCCGCGATCTGCGCCATAACCGAGGCAAACAGGCTGCCATCGAGTTGCGCATCGGGAATGCCCGCGGCCTGATCGTGCTCGCCCAGATAGGTCCAGCAGCTGTTGCCCACCAGATTGAGCAGGGCGATCAGCAGCAGGCAGGCGATGGCACCACGCCCCGGCAGGCCGGGCGCAGGCAAGGCCACGGGGCACGAGCCATGATCGCGCATCAGCCATGGCAGCGGCAGGCAGGCCGCCAGCCCCGCTCCGGCCAGCAGGAGGAAGACGCCGCTGTGCTGCTCCATCTGCAACAGCAGCGCCCAGCACAGCACTTGCGACAGCGAGGTGAAGGCCACGAACAAGCCGCTGGACCGCACCGGGTGCGCACTGTCGAGAATGGCGATGATCGCGAGCGTGGTCATGATCCCGCCGCCAAGGCCCGAGAGCGCGCGGGCCGCCAGAAACAGGCCATCATGCCCCAGGGATGAGAGCAGATTGCCCGCCACCATCATGGCGATCCCGCCCGCCAGCACGGCATGGCGCCAGCGCCCCGCCATCACCCGCAACAGCGCCAGACAGGCCAGCGCCATCGCCGATATCTCCACCACCGGCCCCCATTGCGCGGCACCCGGCGAGAGCGGCAGGGCATGGGCAGCGCCCAGCAATTCAGGCTGCAACCCCAGCGAGGTCAGGCCGATGCCGCCGACCAGCAGGCTCAGCCAGCCATGGGCGCCGCCATGCGCTTCTTGAGGCGAGCCCCGGGACATCATCGACAGCGGCTAGGGGGCCGGTTTTACAATTCGATGACAGGCCGGTTCAGGCCGCAGTTCGGCGAAAGGTCAGCTCCAGCGCAAAGCCCGGCCCCGGCAGCACGCGGCATTCGGCGCGATGCACTTCGGCGATGGCGGCCACCAGCGACAGGCCCAGGCCCGTGCCCGGCAGCCCCTTGCTGGCCGCGCCGCGATAGAAGCGGCGGAAAATCCTCTCGTGATCCTCGGGACCGACGCCCGGCCCATCGTCGCTGACCCGGGCGCGAACCAGGCCATCCCCCTCTTCCAGATCCACGGCGATGGTGGTGCCTTTCGGCGTGTGCACGATGGCATTCTCGACCAGATTGGTGAAGAGCTGCGCCAGCATCTCGGCATCGCCCTCCACCTCCACATCGGGGGCGATATGCGCGATCAGGCGGTGCCCCTCATCCTCGGCCACCGGCGCATAGGTCTCGGCCATGCGCGACAATTGCTCGGAAAGCGGCACGGCGCGGAAACGGCTGCGCCCCACCCCGCCCTCGATCATGCCGATGCGCAGCAGCGCCTGAAAGGTCGAGAGAATATCCTCGACCTCGCCGATGGCCGCCTCCACCGCCACATCGCCCTCGCCACGCCCGCTGCCCATCCGCTCCAGCCGCTGGTGCAGGCGCATCAGGGGCGTGCGCAGATCATGGGCGATGGCGGTGGAGACCTGCCGCAGCCCCTCCATCGCCGCATCCTTGTGGTCGAGCATATGATTGAGGTTGCGCGTCAGCGTATCGAACTCAGGCGCCAGACCGATGGCGGGCAGGCGCTCCCCGCTGTCGCCCGCCACGATCCGCTCGACCTGACGGTTCACCCCGTCGAGCCGCCTCAGAAAGAGCCGCCCCGCGCCATAACCACCGATCAGCGCAAACAGCGTGATCGCCGCCCCGCTCAGCATGGTGAAACGCGCCAGACGCGCGCGCAATTCGTCGAAATCGAAGAAATCGGTCGCCACCACCAGCACCAGCCCGTCGCCGATCCGCAGCCCGAACTGGCGCATCGCGACCGGCCCGCTGTCGGCCTCGCTCATGCGGATGGTGGCCTCGCCAAGCTGGCCCTGCCCCTCGGGAATGTCGCCATAGAGGCGGCGGCCCTGCCCATCACGCAACTGGTAATGGAACTGGTTTTCCCCCGCCCCCTCGCTGTGGCGGCGCAGCGCCTTGAGCAGGCCGTCACGCCCGGTCTGAACATATTCCCCGGCCAGCACGCGCGCTTCGGCATGCAGCATCACCTCGGTCGCTTCGAGGCCGTAACCGCCCACCTGCCGCTCCACCACCCAGAGCAGCGCGATCGAACCCAGCGCAAAAACCAAAGCCAGCACCAGCGCAAAGCGGAACGCCCCGCTGCGCAGCGCCGCTAAAGGCGCGGAATTAACCGTCATGGAAACGATAGCCGACACCGCGCAACGTCTGGATCGGGTCCGGTTCGCCGTTCATGCACAGCTTGTTGCGCAGGCGGCTCATATGGCTTTCGACGATGTTGGTGCGCGTCTCGAAATGATAGGACCACACGCTTTCCAGCAGCATGTTGCGCGTCACCACCTGTCCGGCGTTCAGCATCAGGAATTCCAGCAGCTTGAACTCCTGCACCTGCAGGCGGATAAGCTGGCCGCCACGGGTGACGCTGCGCTTCAGCCGGTCGATGGCGATGTCGCCCACGCTCAGCAGGGCCTGCACCTCGGCATGCGGCGAGCGGCGGCCCAGCGCCTGCACCCGCGCCAGCAATTCGCGCGCGGAAAAGGGTTTTGCCAGATAATCGTCGCCGCCCGCTTCGAGGCCTTCCACGCGGTCGTCCACCCCGGTCATCGCGGTGAGGAACAGGGCCGGGGTCAGAACGCCCTTGGCGCGCAGGGCCTTCAGCGCCGTCAGCCCGTCCATCCCTTCCACCATGCGGTCGAGGATCAGCACGCGATAATCCTGCGCGGCGGCCAATTGGATCGCCTCCTGCCCACTGCGGCAGGTGTCGACCTCATGCCCGGCCTCCTGCAGGTCGGCGGCCAGATGGCCCGACAGCGTCTCATCATCTTCCAGCAGCAATATCTTCATGGTGGCGGCACTCGATTGTCCGGGGCGCCCGCTTGGCGAGCAGGCAGGCATGAAAGCAGGATAAGCCAGGCGGCATGGGGAGCCAAGTTGGGAAGAATTTAGGTTTCCGTCCTCTGCCTGTCATCTTTCTTTCAGTATTGGCGCGGGATGCGGCGATCCATTCTTCCCCCTCTGGCCTTGGGCCTGTTGCTGGCCGGCTGCGCGCATGACGCGCCGCTGCCGCTGCCCACCCAGCCTTCGCTGGCGGCCTCCACCGACCGGCTGATGCAAGCCCCCGCCACGCAGGGGCCGCTGGGGGTCGAGCAGGTGGTGGCGCTGGCGCTGGCCAACAATCCCGACCTCAAAGCTGCCCGGCTGCGCGATGCCGTGGCGCGCGGACAGACGAAGCAGGCGGGCATCCTGCCCAATCCGCAGCTGACGGGGGCCTTTCTGCCGCTGCTCTCGGGCGTGGGCACGGTTCCGGCGTGGAATGTGGGGCTGGCGCAGAATCTGCGCTCCATCCTCACCTATCGCGCCCATCTCCGCGGCGCGCGCGATGCCCAGCAGCAGGTCGCCGCCGACATCGTGTGGCAGGAATGGCAGACCGCCGGGCTCGCCCGCCAACTCGCCACCGACATCATCATGGGTGAGCAGAGCCGCCCCGCCACCGCCGAAACCGTCACCCTGCTGGCGGACCGCAACGCACGGCTGGAGCAGGCCATGGCGCGCGGCAACGCCACGCTGGCCATGCTGGCGCCCGACCGCGCCGCGCTGCAGGCCGCCCGCGCCGCGCTGGAAGGGCTCGACCAGCGGCAGTTAGCGCTGCGCCAGCAGCTCAACGCCCTGCTCGGCCTGCGCCCCGATGCGGTGCTGCCGCTGGTAGCCCAGCCCGACCTGCCGCCCTTCGATCCCGCCGCCACCCGCGCAAGCCTCGCCACATTGCCCGACCGCCGCCCCGATCTGATCGCTCTGCGCTTCGGCTATGCCGCCGCCGAGGAGGGTGTGCGCGAGGCCATTCAGGCGCAGTTCCCCGATCTGGTGCTGGGCGGGGGCGTGGCCAGCGACAATTCCAAGGTCATCAACGGCGGCCCCAATGCCGCGCTGGGCCTGCCCATCTTCGACCGCAATCAGGGTCAGATCGCCATCGCCCGAGCTACCCGCGCCCAGCTGCGCGCCGACTATGACGCCCGCCTCGCCGCCGTCTCCGGCGAGGTCGAAGGCTTGCTAGCGCAATATGCGCAAATCTCCACCCAGCTTGACCGCGTGCGCAGCGAGATCCCCGCCGCGCGCGACGCCGCAAGCCGCGCCGCAACGGCGCTCCACGCGGGCACCATCGAGGAACGCGCCTTTGCCGACCTCGTCGCCAATCGCCTTGCCAAGGAACAGGAACTGATGAGCTTGCAGACCGCTGCGCTCGACCGCCAGATCGCCCTTCAGACGCTGACCGGCGAGGGTCTGCCCATCGTCAGCACCGGAGCCGCGCAATGAACCGCCTGCCCCTTATCGCCCTGCTGACGCTAACCGCCTGCGGTGGTGCCGAACAGCCCGCCGACACCCAGCCCAGCGTGTCGGTCACCACCACCAACGTGGCCCAAGGCGACCTGCCCGAGACGGTGACCGCTTATGGCACCGCCGCGCCCTCGCTTTCGGGTGTGCAGACGATCAGCTTTGCCCAGCCCGGGCAGGTGACGGCACTGCTGGTCACCCCGGGCCTCGCGGTGCATGCGGGCCAGCCTTTGCTCACCTTCGCTCCGGCGGCCAGCGCGCGCGCCAGCTATGCCCAGGCGCTCAACGCGCTGCATGCCGCGCAGGTGCAGGAAAACAGCACGCGCCAGTTGTTGAGCCAGCAACTCGCCACCGCCGACCAGATGGCGCAGGCCACCAAATCCGTCGCCGACGCCCGCGCCAGCCTGCAGGGCCTCTCAGCCGAGGGCGCGGGGCAAGCCAGCACCACCGTCACCGCCCCCTTCGACGGGGTGATCGCCACGCTGACCGTGGCGCAGGGCGACCGCACTCAACCCAGCGCTCCCCTGATGACGGTCGCCAAGGGCGGCGCGCTGATCGTCACCGCAGGCATCGACCCCGCGCAGCGCGCCCGCGTCAGCCCCGGCCAGAGCGTGTCGGTGCAACGCCTCTCGGGCGGCGCAGCGGTCACCGGCCATGTGCTGCGCGTGGCAGGCGCGCTTGATCCCAAGACCCGGCTGGTGTCGGTCGACATCGCCTTCCCCGCTGGCGCCCTGATGCCCGGCGAGGCCGTGAAAGCGCAGATCGCCACGCGGCCCGTGCATGGCTGGGTGGTGCCGCATCAGGCGGTGGTCACCGCCGATGGCGCCCCCCATGTGTTTCAGGACGCTGGCGGCAAGGCACATCAATTGCCCGTCACCATCCTGCTCTCCACCGACAAGAGCGATGTGGTGAGCGGCGCGCTCGATGCCGCGCGCCCGGTGGTGGTCGATGGCGCCTATCAGGCGCATGACGGCGACCGCCTGCGTCGGGGGCAGTGATGCTGGAACATCTGCTTCGCACGCAATCGCGCGCCTTTGTGCTGATCGCCATGGCGGCAGCGCTGGCGGGTCTGGTGGCGGCCTTCGGCCTGCCCATCGGCCTGTTCCCGCAGGTTTCCTTCCCGCGCGTGGTGGTCGATCTCGACGCGGGCAGTCGCCCCGCCGACCAGACCGCGCTGACCGTCACCCGCCCCGTCGAGGAAGCGATCCGCGCCCTGCCCGGCGTGCAGGATGTGCGTTCCGAAACCAGCCGGGGCGCGGCGCAGATATCCATCGATTTCGGCTGGGGCCGCGACATGGTGTCGAGCACCTTGCTGGTCGACACCGCCATCGGCCGCGTGCTGCCCAGCCTGCCCACCGGCACGCAGTACAATGTGCGGCGGATGGACCCCACCGTCTTCCCGATCATCTCCTATGCGCTGGAATCGGATCGCGATCCCAAGGCGCTGCAGGATCTGGCCAAGTATCAGATCACCCCGCTGCTCTCCTCGATCCCCGGTCTGGCCCGCGTCGGCGTGCAGGGCGGCGAGACCAGCGAGGTCGAGGTGCTGGCCGATCCGCATCGTCTGGCCGACCATGGCATGGCGCTGGGCGATCTGGCGCTGGCGATCAAGGCGGGCAATGTGCTCTCCGCCGTGGGGCAGGTGCAGGATCGCGGGCGCCTCTCGCTGGTGATCGCCGACCGCAGCGCGGTGACCTCGACGCAGATCGGCGACATTGTGGTCAAATCCGATCCCGCCGGTGTGGTGCGCGTGCGCGATGTCGCCACGGTGCAGGATGGCAGCGTGCCGCAATGGCTGCGCATCGTCGAGGATGGCAAGCCCGCCGTGCTGTTCAACATCTATGAGCAGCCCGACGGCAATGCCGTGCAGATCGCTCAGGAGGTGCAGCGGCGCCTGAAGGCCTTCCCGCTGCCGCCCGGCGTCCGCCTCGTCAACTGGTACGATCAGAGCGAACTGGTGACCCAGTCGGTGGCCAGCGTGCGCGATGCGGTGCTGATCGGGCTGGTGCTGGCGGCCATCGTGCTGCTGGCCTTCCTGCGCAGCTGGCGCGTGACGCTGGTGGCGGTGATCGTGGTGCCCGCGACGCTGGCAGCCACGGTGCTGGTGCTTTCCATTCTGGGCATGAGCTTCAACGTCATGACGCTGGGCGGCATCGCGGCGGCGGTCGGATTGCTGATCGACGATGTGATCGTGATGGTCGAGCATATCGCCCGTCGCGCCGGGGCCAAGGGCGAGGACGGCCAGCCACTGGGTGACAAGGCTGTGCTGCCCGCCGCGCGCGAATTTATGGCGCCCTTGATGGGATCCAGCATGGCGACGCTGATCGTCTTCCTGCCGCTGTCTTTCCTCACCGGCGTGACCGGGGCCTTTTCCAAGGCCCTGTCGGTGACGATGGCGGCGGCGCTGGCGATCAGTTGGGCGATGACCGCCTTCGTGGTACCGATTCTGGTGCGCGCGCTGGTCGATTTCGGCAAGTGGCACGATCCGGGCGCCGAGGCCGATGGGCGCATGGAGAAGGTGCATCACGGCCTGCTCTCGCGCCTGTCGCGCCGCCCGGTGCTACTGCTGGCAATTGCCGTGCCGCTGCTGGTGGTCGGCTATATCGGCTATGCCCGCGTGCCCACCGGCTTCATGCCCAAGGTGGATGAGGGCGGCTTCGTGATGGATTACTACACGCCGCCGGGCACCTCGCTGGACGAGACCGGGCGGCTGATCGGCCAGATCGATGCCATGCTGCGCGCCAACCCGCAGGTGCTGACCTTCTCGCGCCGTCTGGGCACGGGCATGGGCGGCGATCTGGGGCAGAGCTATCACGGCGACTATTTCGTCAAGCTGAAGCCCGATCACAGCCAGCCCACCGAGGAGATCGCCGCCGCCGTCGCCGCCGATGTGGCGCAAAAGGTGCCGGGGGTCGATGTCGAGGTGGCGCAGCTGATGGAAGACCTCATCGGCGACCTTACCGCCGTGCCTCAGCCGATCGAGGTCAAGCTCTTCGCCGCCGATCCTTCGGTGCTGTATGGGCAGGCCAAGAAGGTCGCGGCGCTGATCGGCAAGATCGACGGCGTCATCGAGGTGAAGGATGGCGTGCGCCTGGCTGGCGACGCGCTGGATGTGAAGATCGATCCGGTGCGCGCGGGGCTGGAAAGCGTGACCGTCGCCGATGTGCAGAGCCAGATGAGCGATGCGCTATCGGGCACCATCGCCACCTCGCTGGCCCAGCCGGGCAAGCCGGTCGATGTCCGCGTGCGCCTGCCCGAGGCGTTGACGCTCAGCCAGAACGATCTGGAGAACCTGCCGATCCGCGCCACCGACGGCCATGTCTTCCCGCTGAGCCGGGTCGCCACCATCGATCCGGTGGCCGGGCAGCCGCAGATCACGCGTGAGAATCTGGAGCCGATGGTCGCCGTCACCGGGCGCATCCAGGGGCGCGGCATGGGCGCGGCGGTGGGCGATGTGACCAGGGTGCTGGACCAGCCCGGCACGCTGGCGCAAGGCGTGCGTTACGAGCTGGGCGGGCTCTATCAGCAGCAGCAGATCGCCTTCAACGGGCTGATCCGCGTGTTTGGCGCGGCGCTGATCGCCGAGCTGATCCTGCTGGTGGTGCTCTATCGCGGGCTGGTGCTGCCGCTGATCATCATCGCCTGTTCGCTGCTGTCGACCACGGCGGTCTTCACCGGGCTTTGGCTGACGGGCGTGGACCTCAACATCACCGCGCTGATGGGGATGACGATGATCATCGGCATCGGCACCGAAATGGCGATCTTCTACGTCTCGGAATATGAGGAGCTGGCCGCGCACAGCCCCCGTGCAGAGGCTGTGTGGCAGGCGGCGCGCAACCGCCTGCGGCCGATCACCATGACGACGCTGGCCGCGATCCTCACCCTGCTGCCGCTGGCCTTTGCCATCGGACAAGGGTCGGGCATCCAGCAGCCGCTGGCGATCGCGATCATCTCCGGATTGCTGTTGCAATATCCGCTGGTGCTGCTGGTGATGCCGGTGCTGGTCAGCCTGACCTTGCGGGACAAGGCGGCAGCTTAAGCGGTCACCAGCCCCGTCACCGGCCTGCCCCCGCCCGCCTGCGGGAACAGCACCCGCGCCACATGGTCGGGGTCGAGCGACAGGGCCTCGCCCGCCACCCCCGCGATCAGCGCATCGAGGCCGGTGGTGGGGCGCAGGTCGCGGTTCTGGTAAAGCTGGTTGTTTGCCAGCCCCGGCCAGTCCGCCACCACACGCCCACCGCGCACGCCGCCGCCCAGCACCCATGCCACCGAGCCGGTGCCATGGTCAGTGCCCCCCGTGCCATTGGCGGCGGCAGTGCGCCCGAATTCGGTGGCGACCAGCACGGTGGTCTGCGCCCAGACCGGCCCCAGCCCATCACGCAGCGAGGCCAGCAGCGTGTCGAGCGCCTTCAACTGACCGGCCAGACGGTTGTTCTGCCCGCTATGCGTGTCCCAGCCGCTGGTCTCCAGCATGGCAATGCGGGGCCCTGCTGGCTTGGTGAGGAAGCTGGCGGTCAGATGCCCCAGCGAGGCCGGGTCCTGCCTGGCCCCCGTCCCCTCGGCCAGATCGCGCGCGCCCAGAGCGGCGGACCATGCCGGGTGGAACTGCGCGTCATTCGCGTAAAGCTGTCCCACCCGCATCATCAGATCATCCGAGGGCTGTGGCAGCGCCGAGGGCGCATAGCTCGACACCTCCACACCCCCGCGCAGCGCCTGAGGCACGGTCGCGGCAATCGCGATGGCGCTATCCCCATGGACAGGGGGCAGCATGCCGGTCAGCCGGTTGAGCCAGCCGTCGCGAGTCTGGTAGGGCTGGGTGCCGCCGGTCTCCAGCACATTCTGCCCGTCGAAATGCGAGCGGTCGCGATAGGGCGAGGCGGCGGCATGGACAAACAGCGCCTGTTTCGCCGCGAACATCGCCGCCGTCTGTTTGAGCGAGGGATGCAGCGCGAACATGCCGTCCAGCCTGGTCGCGCTGGCGGGGTCGATGGCCAGATCGCCGCGCAACCGCGCATAGGCCGGGTCGCCATAAGGCACCACGATGTTCAGCCCATCGGCGGCGCCACGCTGGATGATGAAGACAAAGCGCCGCTCGGTCTGGGCGGCGGCCAGCACCAGTTGCGGGGAGATCAGCATCGCGCCCAGCCCGGCGCCCGCGCAGGCGATGAAACGACGACGACCAATTATGGGATGAGTCATAGCCTATCTCCGCAGAAAATCGGGGGACACCAGCAGCAGCGCCAAAGCGCTGGCCGGGCTTTCCGCCATCGCCACCTGCCCGGCGGTCGCCGGATCGAGCGAGGCGGGGAGCAATCGCGGCGCCAGAGCCCGCGCGTCGATCTGATCGCCCAGAGGGGCCGCCAAACGCTGGGCAAACTCGACGCGGCGCATCAGCGCATCGGGCGCGATCCAGCTCGCGCTGATATCGTCCCACCCGGCGGGCGAGCCCGGCTTCCACACCGGCTGGCCAAGCTGGCGCTGCACGGCGGCCATCTGGATCGCGCCGGTCTCGCCGCGCCCCAGTCCGCGCAGGGCCGAGATCGTCCACTCCCATGGCGTCTTGAACTTGAGTGGCTGGGTCGCCCATGCCTCTGGGCTGTCGATCAGCGCCTTGTAGAGCGTGGGCAGATCGCCGCCGCTGCCGGTGAAGGCCGAAGCCAGCCGCGCCACCATGGCGGGCGGGGGCGTGTCTCCGGCGAAATGGCGGGCCAGCTTGGTGGCGATATGGGTGGCCGTGGCGGGTGCATGGGTGAAATCACCCAGAGCGGCGCGGGCCTGATGCTCGCCCGCCTGATGATAGGTCTTGCCCAGAATCTGGCGCGAGCCCGGCTCATGCTGGCGGTCGCGGAAGAGGAAGGTGCCGGGCGCGTTGCTCTCCGCGCCCGAGACGGCCCAGCCGGTCAGCGCTCGGGCAAATTCGGTGACATCGGCCTGCGTGTAGCCGCTGCGCACGCCCAGCGTGTGCAGCTCCATGATTTCACGGGCGAGATTTTCGTTCAGGCCCCGCCGCTTGGCCGGGTCGCCGCGCTGGGCGGCGAGGCTGTTCGGGCCGATCGACTGGTTCTGGTTGAGGTAGATCAGCATGGCTGGATGGTGCTCGACCGCCATGGCCATATCCTCGAAACGACCCAGCACATGGGGGCGGATCGCATCGCGCTCGAAAGACCCGGCATAGGCGGTGACCGGCTGATTATCGATCGAGACGCAGAAATGGTTCGACCAGAAATGGACCATGCGCTCGACGAAAGGGGCCTGCGTCTGCAGCGCGGCATCGCTGCGCGCCTGCACCGCCGCGCGATAGAGCGCCTGCACCTGCTGGCCGTAATCCTGCCGCGCCGCGAGCAAGGCGGGGTCTTTCACGCCGGGCGTGTTGGCGGTGGCAGGAGGCTGGTTCTGCCGCTCCATCCGGCGCTCGGCCTGATAGGCGGTGACCATCGCCCCGGCATCGGGCAGGGCCGCGAAACCGGCGGGGCGCGGCTCGAAATGGGCGAACTGGTCCAGCAGCCAGCCGCGCGGATTGTCCGGCGCCGCGCCCGGCGTGGCACCCAGCCCAAAGCGGTTGAGCGCGATCGCCTGAGGGGAGAGAGCATGGGAAACCGGCATGGCTGCTGTCCTTGATGGGTCTGCCCCCGTTGAACCTTATGCGTTGAACGTTGCGCGGCGTTTTTTCCGTCGCGCTATTTCTTCACCGGCCCCCGGCGCTGCAGACTTTCGGCTAGTTTCGCGCGGTCGGCCTGAGGGAGGGTGGCGATGAAGGGCACGGCGCGCTCCTCGACATGGGCGCGCAGGGCCGCATCACCCTCGCGCACCTTTTGCAGCGCGGCCAGCAAAGCGGGTTGGTCGACCACCGGGGCGCTCAGCAGGCGGGCAGCCTCGTCGCGGCGGGCGTGGTTGTCCTGCACCATCGGCTGCACCTCCTTGCGGGCGGCGCGCAGGGTCTGGCGCAGGGCCTTGCGCTCCTCCCTGGGCAGGTCGGCGCCCGCGATGCGCATGGCGCCTGCCCCAATCATCGGCGGTTTGATCTGCAGGCGGGTGAAGGCCGCAATCCCCCCCGCGACCAGAAAGATGTTGAGCAGGACCGAGACCAGGCAGACGATCCGCAAGCTGCGTGGACTCATCATCCTTCTCCCGGGCTGAAATCGCCAAAGGCGGTGGCCTCGAAGCTGGAGGAAGGCGTTAGAGGGCTTGGCGGCAAGGCCACCCCGCCCAGCGACGCCACGGCCAGCCCGGCCCCGATTCCCGCCAGAGCCGCACCCAGCCCCAGCGCCGACCACCACAGCCGCACCCGCCGCCCGAAAGGCGCCTGCCACGATGCCGCCACCGCCTGACGCAGTTGCGGCGAGGGCGCAGGCACCGTCCAGAGATCGAGACGGGCATCGAGCACCGCCGCCTGCGCCAGCAAAGCGCGGGCTTCGGGCCCATCCGCCATGCGCCGCGCGGCATCCTGCATATCGGCGGGCCAGCGGGCGATTTCGCCGCCATAGGCGTCGGCCAGTTCGGCAAAGCGGGCCAGTGTGAGGGCTTCACTCATCGCGCCAACCTTCCTTTTGGGCAAAATGCTGCTTCAATGTGCGGCGCCCGCGCGCCAGCAGGCTTTCCAGCGCCTCGACGCTGATGTCCAGCGCCTGTGCCGCCGCTATGTTGGTCAGATCCTGATAATGCACCAGCAGGATCGCCTCGCGCTGGCGTTCGGGCAGGGTGGCAATCGCCAGCGCCACGGCCTGCCCGCGGGCCGAAGCCTCCAGCATGGCATCGGCGCCCGGCTGCGGGTCGGGCGGATCGGGCAGATCCTCGCCGCCTGGCACCGGGGCATGGCGTTTGCGGCGCAGGCGGTCGCGGCACAGGTTCAGCGTCACCGTATGCAGCCAGGTGTCGAAGCGCCCCTGCCCCGCCTGCCAGCGCGGCGCCTGACGCCAGGCGCGGGTAAAGGCCTCCTGCGCGACATCCTCGGCCTCGGCCGGGTCGCGCAGCAGGCGCAGCCCCAGCGCCAGCACGCGCGGCAGGCGGGCGGTGACGAACTGGCGCACCGCCCCCTCGTCGCCCTGCCCCATCCGCTCGATCAGCGCGGAGTCCGGGTCCAACTCGGTCAAGCCGGGCCCGCGCGTGAAGCTGAACGGGGCAGCACAGGGTCAAGGCTGCTGCGCGGGCGCGGGCATGGCGTCGCCGCCCTGACCGCCTTGACCCGCACGCCGGCCACCGCCCCTTTGCACCATGCGCTCATCGGGCGTGAGGACACCGTCGTCATTGCGATCCATACGCTGGAACCGCGCGGTGAGCGCGGCGCGGATCTCATCCTTGTCGAGATAGCCGTCATGGTTGGTGTCCATCCGGTCGAAGCGGCGCTCGGGGTTGGCGCCCTGTCCTCCTCCGCCCTGTCCCCCCCCGCCCTGTCCTTTGCCGCCCGCACCGGCGGCCTGCATTTCGGCCTTGCTGACGCGGCCGTCGCCATCGGTGTCGGCGGCCATGATACGCGCGGTCTGGCGCGAAAGGAACTGGTCGAGCGTGAGGGGTTTGCCATGCGAGGCGGCAGGCGCGTCATCGGCGTCTTGCGCCATGGCGGGCTGCACGAAAGCGGGCATCGCCAGAACCAGTCCGGCCAGCAACAGGGGGGAGAAACGCATGATGGTCTCCTTGATGGGTCCACAGATCCGCCATCGGAAGGCAGATGCCGGTTGAACGCATCGCGGAGCCGCTTCCGTCGCGGGGCAGCGGAATTTTTTTAAAAGCGCCCTAAAGCGGCGTGGTGATATCCACCCCGAACCGGCTGAAGGCGCCGCGCGTGGGCTGAGTCACATCATCCTGCCGCTGGCCGGGATAACGCGTCATCTGCCAGCCCATGGTCATCTGCAAGGGGCCCAGCGGGTGTTGCAGCCCCAGCGAACCGCGCCAGCCGGTCAGCGTCGGCTCGTTGAAGAACCACCGCCGCGTGCTGTCCATGAAGCCGTCATGCATCCGCAATTGCAGCGCCCCCGCCCCGGCCGCCAGCCGCCACTGGCCATGCAGGCGCAAGCTGGCCTTGCCGCCGACATAGATTTCGCGGTCGATATGCAGGCTGCGATGATCGGCCTCATGCCCGAGATAGTCGTTGGGATTGGTCGCCAGCGTCGCGCCATACTGGAAGGCCACGCCATAGCGCAGCCTCCCGGCGGTGCTGTCCAGATTGACGAAAGCCACATCGAGCCGCCGATGCACCAGCGTGCCCCCCAGCGGCCCGGCCATGGCCATCACATCGTCCTGAGAGGCCAGATCGGTGCTCAGCACGGGATGCGCCTGTGCCGCCCCCGACACAACGATCAGAACAATGGCCGCGAGCGGCAGACGACAGCGCGACAGCGCGCCGATACGCAAGGCGCGCGTCGACCCGCGCTTACCGGATGTCTCCATGATGCTTACCCCCGTTTCCTCCTTCCAGCCTGCCCCCAGGCACGAAAGGAGAGTGATCCCGTGACGCATTCTGGGCAGGAGAGTTGAAGCAATGCTTGCATGGGATGGTTGACGGCGTGGCAGGAAGGATTCAGCATAACCGCCCCGGCACCGGAAGATGACTCCATTGAATGCTAATGCGATTGACTCGCATTAGATTAACACCTAGTCGGTCGGGATGGGCGTCCGCGCGGCGCCGCCTCACTGGCGTGGGAGATGTTATGTACCAATTCCTCGACCGCAAGATCAGCGAGCTGGATGCCCCGGCCGGCTTCGTCCTTGGCGCGATTCGCATGTGGGTCAGCGCGGTGCAGGCGGGGCGTTGCCCCTGCGGCATGATCGCCAACCATTTCGCCAAGGCCGGGCTGCACGTCGTGGCGAGCGATTTCGGCATGGCGATGTTCACGCTGAACTGCGACGGGCTGCAGCAATTGCACCTCGCCCATCCCGGCTGCCCGTCGATCCGCGACGATGAAGCACGCCTGCTCGCCCTGTTTACCAGCGCGATCGATGGCGATCGGCCCATGTTGGCGCAACTGGCAGCAACACTTGTGCATGACAACGCCATACCTCGTCTGATACAGGCCACCTCCATCGTGGCGGCGCATGTTGCCGCAAGCCTCGTCTCGACGCGCTTCGACGTGTCTCCTCGCTTCGATTGATACGGAATTCTGCCCGCATGACTGTCCAGACCCTCGAACCCCGCCTGCTTCCCGAACACAGTGGTTTTCACACCTGCACCGTGCGCTGGGTGCGGCACTGGAACGAGCACCTCTTCAGCTTCGCCATCGAGCGCCCAGCCTCGCTGCGCTTCCGCTCGGGCGAGTTCGTGATGGTCGGACTGGACAATGATGCCCCCGAAGCCAAGGGCCGCCCGCTGATGCGCGCCTATTCGATCGCCAGCCCGGATTATGCCGAGGAGCTGGAGTTCCTGTCGATCAAGGTGCCCGATGGCCCGCTGACCTCGCGCTTGCAGAACATTCGCGCGGGCGATCAGGTCTATCTCTCGCGCAAGCCCACTGGCACGCTGGTGTGCGATGCGCTGCTGCCGGGCAGCCGCCTGTTCCTCTTCTCCACCGGCACGGGGCTGGCGCCCTTCCTCAGCCTGGTGCGCGACCCCGAGGTCTATGACCGCTTCTCGCAGATCGTGCTGGTGCACTCCGTGCGCCGCGTCAGCGATCTGGCCTATCATGACGAGCTGATGGCGCAGCTGGCCGCCGATCCGCTGGTGGCCGATCAGGCGCTGCTGCAGTTCCATTATGTGCCCACCGTCACGCGCGAACCTTTCCGCAACACCGGGCGCATTCAGGCCATGATCGACGATGGCAGCCTGTTCGCCCCGCCGCTGACCGGCGCGCCCAAGCTGGACCCGGAAACCGACCGCGTGATGCTGTGCGGCAGCACCGAGATGATTCGCGATTTCGCCAAGATGCTGGATGAGACCGGTTTCGAGGAAGGCTCCAACGCCAAGATGGGCAGCTATGTGATCGAGCGCGCTTTCGTCGACTGACGAAGCGCGCGTCGTCGCGCCCGATGCCTGTATCGCGGTCGGCACGTCCGGGGCGATCCGGCATCTGGCCGGCATGAAGGACAGGACCATCCTCGCCATCAAACGGGATGAGGACGCGCCGATCTGTTCGAGGCCGTGTCCGCGCTGACGGCGCAAGTCTGACCTTCCGAAGCAGGGATCGGGTACGCCCCCGGTCCCTGCCGGACACGACGGGCAAACCAGCCCGTCACCGAGGCCGAGAGGATTGCATTCCCCCGCCTCATCGCCTGTAAATCTGATCGCAAGCACATCGCGAGCACTGGGCCCTTCACCGGCCCCGCCCCGACAGATTTCAGGATGCCCCATGACCGATGCCGATCTTTACACCTATGCAGGCCTCGCCATCCGCACCCTGCTGACGGTGATGGTGCTGACATGGCTGATCGAGATGCTGGCCTTTCGCCGCCTGCGCCCGCTTCTGCGCGCCAGCCTCACCGTCACGCTGGCATGGCTGGCTTCGGCGGCCACCACCGGCCCCTGGCGCGACTGGGGCCAGCGCTATGACCCGCATGCGCTGATCCTCTATCTGCCCGCCGCCGCCATCGTCTGGTTCTTCTATCTGCGCAGCCTGACGAAGGCTTACGGTGACGGCCCCGACGAATAATCATCGCCCATAGCAAAAGGGCGCCCCCTTGCGGGGACGCCCTCCTGATTTGCAACGCTGATCGGAAGGATCAGGCGGCCAGCTTGCGCAGCACGTACTGCAGGATGCCGCCGTTGTTGAAGTATTCCACTTCATTGGCGGTATCGATGCGGCACAGCGCGGTGAAGGTGAAGCTGCTGCCGTCGGGGCGCTTCACGGTCACCACCACGTCCTGACGCGGCTTGATGGTCGACAGGCCTTCGATGGTGAAGCTGTCGTCGCCGGTCAGGCCCAGGCTCTGGCGGGTGTCGCCATCCTTGAACTGCAGCGGCAGCACGCCCATGCCGACCAGGTTCGAGCGGTGGATACGCTCGAAGCTCTCGACGATGACCACGCGCACGCCCAGCAGGTTGGTGCCCTTGGCGGCCCAGTCACGCGACGAGCCGGTGCCATATTCCTTGCCCGCGATCACGATCAGCGGCGTGCCATCGGCCTTGTGCTTCTGGGCGACGTCGTAAACCGCGCCGGTCTCCGTGCCATAGCGCGAGAAGCCGCCCTCGATGCCGGGGACCATCTCGTTCTTGATGCGGATGTTGGCGAAGGTGCCGCGCATCATCACTTCATGGTGGCCACGGCGCGCGCCGTAGCTGTTGAAGTCGGCCTTGGCGACCTGATGGGCCTGCAGCCATTCACCGGCGGGGCTGTCGGCCTTGATGTTGCCGGCAGGGCTGATGTGATCGGTGGTGATCGAATCGCCCAGGATCAGCAGCGGCTTGGCCTCGATGATGTCGGTCACGGGGGCCGGGGTCATCGTCATGCCCTCGAAATAGGGCGGGTTGGCGACATAGGTCGAACCGGCGCGCCAGCCATAGGTTTCCGAACCGGTCACGTTGATCGCCTGCCAGTGCTTGTCGCCCTTGTAGACGTCGGCATAGCGGGCCTGGAACATGGCGCGGTCCATGCAGCCGGTCATGACGGTGTAGACCTCGTCATTGGTCGGCCAGATGTCCTTGAGGTACACGTCCTTGCCCTCGGTCGACACGCCGATCGGGGTGGTGGTGAAGTCCTCGATCACCGTGCCCTTCAGGGCATAGGCGACGACCAGCGGGGGCGAGGCCAGGAAGTTGGCGCGCACGTCGGGCGAGACGCGGCCCTCGAAGTTACGGTTGCCCGAGATGACGGCGGCGGCAACCAGACCGTTCTCGTTGATCGCCTTGCTGATCGGCTCGGCCAGAGGGCCCGAGTTGCCGATGCAGGTGGTGCAGCCGTAACCGACGAGGTTGAAGCCGATGTTGTCGAGGTGCGACTGGAGACCGGCGCGCACCAGATAGTCGGTGACGACCTGCGAACCGGGGGCCAGCGAGGTCTTGACCCAGGGCTTGGGCTTCAGGCCCAGCTCATCGGCCTTCTTGGCGACCAGACCGGCGGCGACCAGAACCGAGGGGTTGCTGGTGTTGGTGCAGCTGGTGATGGCGGCGATGGTGACGTCGCCGTCGCCGATGGTGAAGTCCTTGCCTTCGACCGGAACGCGGGTCTGGGCCTTCTTGTAGACGTTGGCCATATCGGCGTTGAACACATCGTCCACGTCGGGCAGCGACACGCGGTCCTGCGGGCGCTTGGGACCGGCGAGCGAAGGCACGACGGTCGACAGGTCCAGCTCAAGCGTGCTCGAGAAGATCGGCTCGACGGCGGGGTCGATCCAGAAGCCCTGCTCCTTGGCATAGGCTTCGACCAGAGCGATCTGGTCTTCCTCACGGCCCGTCAGGCGCATGTAGTCGAGCGTCTTGTCGTCGATGCCGAAGAAGCCGCAGGTCGCGCCATATTCGGGGGCCATGTTGGCCAGCGTGGCGCGGTCGGCCAGCGTCAGGCCGGCGAGGCCGGGACCGAAGTATTCGACGAAACGGCCCACCACGCCATGCTTGCGCAGCATGTTGGTGGCGGTCAGCACCAGATCGGTGGCGGTGACGCCTTCCGACAGCGTGCCGGTGAACTTGAAGCCGACCACTTCGGGGATCAGCATCGAGACGGGCTGACCCAGCATCGCGGCCTCGGCCTCGATGCCGCCCACGCCCCAGCCCAGCACGCCCAGGCCGTTGACCATGGTGGTGTGGCTGTCGGTGCCGACGCAGGTGTCGGGATAGGCGATCGTCACGCCATCCTGATCCTTGCTGGTCCACACCGTCTGGGCGATGTTCTCAAGGTTGACCTGGTGGCAGATGCCGGTGCCGGGGGGCACGGCATAGAAATTGTTGAGCGACTTGGAGCCCCACTTCAGGAAGTCGTAACGCTCCATGTTGCGGTGATATTCGATCTCGACGTTCTCTTCGAACGCCTTGGGGTGACCGAATTCGTCCACCATCACCGAGTGGTCGATGACGAGGTTGACGGGGACCAGCGGGTTGATCTTGCTGGTGTCGCCGCCCAGCTTGGCGATGGCATCGCGCATCGCGGCCAGATCGACCACGCAGGGCACGCCGGTGAAGTCCTGAAGCAGCACGCGCGCCGGGCGGTACTGGATCTCATTGTCCGAGGCGCTGGGATTCTTCTGCCAGTCGGACACCGCCTGGATGTCGGCGGTGGAGACGGTGAAGCCGCCATCCTCGAAGCGAAGCAGATTTTCCAGCAGCACCTTCATGCTGAAAGGCAGACGGCTGACATCGCCGATGTGGCTCGCGGCCTTCTTCAGCGAATAATATGCCACCTCGCGACCGGCAACATTGAGCGTGCTGCGGGTTTTCAGAGAGTCCTGTCCGACCTGAGTCATGCGGCGTCTTTCCCTCGGCTGTCACCAGACCGCAAACGGCCGCCGCGCTTCGGGGATCAATCCCGTCCGCGCCATGCTGCTTTGCGGAAAAGGTGCATTGATGTTGGGAAGCCCCTGCGCGCTTGCAGCGAACTCGTCAAGTATGCCGAAGGTAGGGTGGCCGGTAAAATTTCGCGGGGCCACGTCATATTTTTGATACTGATTTTCAACAGCAATTCAAGCGGGAAAAAGACGGCTCATCCCGTCAATTCCCCCGGCAGTCCCTCGCGATCGGGCTGCGCCTGCGGCCCGACCCGCGCCGTGCCGAACCACACGCCCACCACGATCAAGGCCACGCCGCCCAGCGTCCACAGGCTCAGACCCTCATGAAACCACAGGTAGCCCATCAGCGCGGACCAGACGAAAGCACTGTATTCGACCGGCAAAAGCCGGTGCGCCTCAGCCCGCGCCCAGCCCCAGCCCAGCAGCGCCAGCGACAGCGAGGCCAGCACCCCGGCCCCCACCACCAATGCCCCCGCATAGATGTCAAAGGCGCCATGCCCCGGCATCACGCCCAGCCATGGCGACAAGGGCGCGAGGTACAACGCGATGAACAGCCCTTGAAAAAAGGCGATCTCCCCCGGCCCGGCGCGCTGGGCCTGGTGGCGCTGCAGCACGAGATTGCCCGCATAGAGCACCGCCGAGGTCAGGATCGCCCCCAACCCCAGCCGCGACTCCAGCGAATCGGCCAGCCCCTCGTTCAGCCGCCCGGCGGCCACCACGCCCACACCCAGCAGCGCGATCAGCGAGGCGCCCAGCGCCCGCCGGGTGATCGGCTCCCCCAGAAACAGCGCGGAAAGATAAAGCGCGATCAACGGCGCGATGAAAGACAGCCCCATGCCCACCGCCATCGGCGTGCGCACCAGCCCCCAAAAGAACAGGCTGGCCATGACGCAGACCATCGCCGCCCGCACGGCATGCACCAGCAGCATCGCCCGCCCCGGCCAGACGATCCGCCGCCCCTTGAGGCGCTCGGCCGCCCACCATGCCGCCAGAGTCAGCGCGGCGCCCAGCACATTGCGCCACAGCAGCGCGGTGAACACCCCCACCGCGATCGCGGCGCCCTTCATCAGCGCATCCATGATGGCAAAGGTGGCAATGCCCGCGGCAGCGGCCAGCACGGGCGCGAGGGTGTGGGGGCGCGTCATGCAGGGGCCCTATCGCGTGTCGGCACCCGCGTCACCCCCGGCGGAAGATGAACGAAAACCGAGTGGGCAATTCAGCAAGTCGTAAGGCACAATGCTTGATGCGGCGCGTTGAAAAGGGCAAAGCATCCGCGCAGCTTCCCAGCATATGGGCAACTATTGCCCTGCCGGGTGTGAATGAAGACAGGGATACGATACGGACATGGCCAACCAACCGCACGACCGCCTGACGCCGGGCTCGATCAGCGCTGCCGTCGGCAAGCGCCACCGGCTGGCCCTGTGGTTGGGGAGCGCCGCGCTGCTGATGCCCGGCGCTGCTCTGGCCATTCCCCCGGGCGGCTACAATGGGCTGCAGGCTTCGCCCACACCGACTCCCACGGCCACGCCCACCCCGAAGCCCAAGCCCAAAACCCCGCCGCCGACCTCGATCCTCCCCGCATCGATGCAACCCGCGACGCGCGCCACCCCCACGGCAACCCCGAGCCCGAAGCCCGTGGCGCCCAAGGCCGTGCCCTCGACCGCGCCCTATATCGACGCCCAGCCCACCACCGCGCCGGTCACCCCGCCGCCGGTGATCGCACCAGGCGCGCCGGGCTCGCACACCGTCACCACCACCACCATCGTGCCCGCCGAACAGCCGGTGCGCGTCTGGACGCTGGCTGACGCCCAGGCGCTGCTGGCCGTGGTCAAGACCATCGACACCGAAGGCCTGTTCCCCGGCGACTACAAGCCCGAGGTGCTGGCCGCCGCCATCACCGCCGGCGCAGGCCCCGCGCTGGATGATGCCGCCAGCCGCACCTTCGACTGGCTGGCCGAAGATCTGCGCGACGGTCGCACCCCGATGGACAGCCGCATCCAGTGGTTCGCCGTCGACACCGATGTCGACGCCCACCCCACCCACGAACTGCTCGAAACCGCGCTGGCCACGCATGATGTGGCGGGCGTGCTGGCCGGGCTCGACCCGACCTATGCCGACTATGCCGCGCTGAAAGATGCGCTGGCCGCCACGCCGCGCGCCGACAAGGCCCGCCGCGACATGATCCGCATCAACATGGACCGCTGGCGCTGGCTGCCGCGCGAGCTGGGTCAGGTCTATCTGCTGACCAACATCCCGGAATATATGCTGCGCTTCAATGTGGGCGGCAAGATCATCAAGAGCTACCGCACCGTCGTCGGCAAGCCGGGCCGCACCGCCACGCCTCAGCTGGCCGAAAAGGTGCAGGCCGTGGTCTTCAACCCCACCTGGACCGTGCCGCAGTCCATCGTGAAGGGCGAGAATCTGGGCGCCAAGCTGCTGGCCAACCCCGCCTCCGCCGCGCGCCAGGGCTATAAGGTCACCAAATCCGAGAGCGGCATGGTCACCGTCGTTCAGCAGCCGGGCGACAAGAACTCGCTGGGCCGCATGAAGATCGACATGCCCAACCCGCATGCCATCTATCTGCACGACACCCCCGCCAAGGCGCTGTTCGAAACACCCGTGCGCGCCTATTCGCACGGCTGCATCCGCACGCAGGACGCGCTGAAGCTGGGCATGACCATCGCCATGCTGCGCGGCGACATGACTCAGGATGAGGCCTCGGAACTCTACCACTCGCTGAAGTACAAGCGCGTGGTGATGAAGCAGGCCACGCCGGTGTACCTGACCTACACCACCATGGGCCTGAACGTGGATGGCCAGATGACCACCTTCAAGGACATCTACACCCGCGACGCGCCGGTGTTGACGAGCTTCCGGGGCCCTCGCGCGCTGCATACCACGCAGCGGGTGAGCACGCAGGAAGTGATCGTGGCGGATGATCCTTTGTAAGGGTTGAAGGTTTAAGGGAAGGTGCGAGGGGGTTACCCCCTCGCGCTCCCATGACGTCTTCCGGCGCAAGGGCAGTGGTTCCGCATCGTTGTGCGGGAACTCTCCACCGGCACAACAAAAGGCGCCGCAGGCAGGAATGCCTCGGCGCCTTTTGTCGTTTTAAAGCCTGCGGCGCGGCGAGCTAAGCTCTTTGGCCGAACCCGATGCACAACGCAGACATTAATGGGAGCGCGAGGGGATAATCCCCTCGCATCTTATCCTTTTCACCCCTGCTACTTTTCTTAATCTTGGCCGTTCACCAAATCAGGCTTCGGAAATCCGGTCAGCATAGAGCAGACGGCCCGCCGCAAGATGGGTCAGAGCCTTGTTGAACTGATCCGGGTCCATCGCGAAGCAGCCTTCGGACCGGCCCAGCTTACCATATTTCGTCAGCATATCGGGGCGGGCATACCACGCCGGATGCATCACGATGGCGCGCTCCAGCGCATTGGAATTGTCGGCATCGAGCCCGCGCAGGCGGATCGAGGGGCCATATTTCCCGTCATAGATCGAAGCGGTGAGATAGGCCCCGCGCGAGGTCGCCTCGGAGTTCACCGTGTTCGAGAAATGCTTGAGCCAACCGTCGTGCTGCGGGTCTGAACCGCGGCCATGCGCCACCAGTTCGGAGCGCAGCGTGCCGCTTTCGACATTCACGAAATGCAGGCGCGGCAGGTTGGAGGGGCGCGCAAAGTCGGCCACCGCCACCAGATCGCGCTTCCAGATCACGCCCGAAAGGCGGCTGATCTGCTGCTGCGCGATGGCGACCACCTGGCGCTCATAGGGCGTCAGCGGGCTGGCCGTGGCCGGCATGCCCGCGCTGGGCGCCATGCTTTCGAAGCCCGGCGCGGCCTGCATCAGATGCGATGCTCCAGCCTGCCCGGCGCCATGCGCGGCCGAGGTTTTGTGAGCGTGGGCCAGCAAACGCATGGGCGTTGCCACAGCCACACCAGTCCATAACCCGCCAATCAGCAGGCTTCTACGATTCAGCGATCCCGTCATGGTCGTCATCCATGCGGAAGGTTTATCAAATTGGCTATGCCGATTCGGCGGAAGCGCTCTGGCCTGCGGCGAGTTGAGACAAAGCGGCTGCATCAACGCGCATAACCGTCCATTGTTCCTGGGGAACCGCCCCAAGCGAGCGATAAAATCCGATCGCGGGCTCGTTCCAGTCCAGCACCGACCACTCGAGTCGCGCGCAATTGCGCTCCACCGCCAGCGCGGCCAGCCGGGTCAGCAGCGCCTTGCCCAGCCCGGCTCCGCGCGCCGTGGGGCGCACATAAAGGTCTTCCAGATAGATGCCCGGTCGGCCCTCGAAGGTCGAGAAATTATGGAAAAACAGCGCGAAGCCATGGGCCTCACCGTCCACTTCGCCGATCAGCACCTCGGCCATGGGGCGCGGGCCGAACAGATGGCCGCGCAGCACATCCTCATCGAAACGCACCGCATCGGCCAGTTTCTCATACTCGGCCAGTTCGCGGATGAAGGCGCAGATCAGCGGCAGATCGTCAGGACGGGCGGAACGGATGGCGATGCTCATGCACTCAGCCTTGGCAAAGCGCGGCGGCGGCCACAAGCGTCATTTGGGCATCAACACCATCGTGTCGCCGTTCAGCTCCAGCCGCACCGCCTGACGCAGCACCGACTGGCCCAGCAGATTCTCGGTCAGCCCCTGCGCCACCACCGCGCGCTGATGGTCCATGCGCCGCCCCAGCAGTTCCACGCTATCCAGTTGCACCGGCGCGCCCATCCCCGTGCCCGACGCGGTGCGCAGAATGGGTTGGTAATCGCCCGCGCTGACATTCAGCCCCAGCGACTGCGCGGTCTCCGGCGTCAGCGCCACCATATCGGCGCCCGTATCGACCAGAAAGCGCGTGCTGTGCCCGTTGACCATCAGATCGACATGGAACTGCCGCGATGAATCCCGCGTCAGCACCTTGGGCTCGACCGGATGGCTGGCGCCCGGCGGCGTGGGGTTGATGCCCCAGGGGTTGTAAGGTTCGCTCGCCTCCATCGCTTGCTCGGTGGGGGGCGGGGATGCCGATTGACTGGTCGACGCAGCGCTTTTGTGGTGCCCTGACATGAGCATAAGATAAAGCCCAACTGCCACAACACTGCCGACCCACATGAGTGCGCGGCGTTCCGGTCGGGTTTCTGGGCTCCACATGCGCGTAAGCTATAGAAGGCAACGGTTAGGAAAAAGTGCAGCTATTCGAGTCAAAAGGCTGGAAGAAGAAGAAAGCGAGGGGGTTACCCCCTCGCGCTCCCAGAACGTCTTCCGACACCAGGGTCGCGGCACCGTATCGCCGCGCACCGGCTCTCCACCTGCGCAACAAAAAAGCGCCGCAGGCAGTGATGCCCCGGCGCCTTTTCGTTTAAATGCCTGCGGCGCGGCAAGCTCGGCACAAGGCCGAACCCGATGCGCAACGCCGACAAAAAATGGGAGCGCGAGGGTGTAACACCCTCGCACTTTCCCCTTTACCTTATTCGGCTGCTTCAGCTTCCTTGGCAGCCTCGGCGGCATCCATTTCGGCAGCCTTGGCTTCGACCAGCTCAACGATATGGTCCAGCATCGACTCGCTGTTGATCACATGGTCGGTCACGCCCGACAGATAGACCATATGCTTGCCATTGCCGCCGCCAGTGATGCCGATGTCGGTTTCGCGCGCCTCGCCGGGGCCGTTGACGACGCAGCCCAGCACCGACAGCGACA